>Ga0315282_10005698_pt1 | contig 21116 bp, 11 predicted proteins | sample YL17G07_20_MG_FD_203693 | JGI IMG/M metagenome (GOLD analysis project Ga0315282, IMG submission 203693) | Sediment microbial communities from Yellowstone Lake, YNP, Wyoming, USA - YL17G07_20 | ecosystem: Environmental > Aquatic > Freshwater > Lake > Sediment | place: USA: Wyoming | collected... | reverse complement strand
GTCTTCGCCGAGTTCAAGCGCAAGTACCCGGACGTGCAGATCAGCATCTACCGCACCCACGGCGCGGCCGTGGTGCAGCGCGTGCTGGAGAACGCGCTCGATTTCGGCATCGCGCAGTTGCCGGTGGTTGACCGCCGCCTGGAGCGCGTGGTCATCCATACCGACGAGATTTGCCTGCTGGTCCCCGCCGGGCATGCGCTGGCCAGATGCTCGGTTCTGGAGCCGGAGGCCCTGGCGCAGTTCCCACTGCTGGTGCCCAAGGGCGGTCGCACGCGCGCCATCGTCGATGAATTTCTGGCGCCCGTTCGCGAACAGGCGCAGATTTCGATGGAGCTGGAATCCAGCGAGATGCTGAAGCGCTTCGTGCAGGCCGGGCTGGGGATTTCCTTCATCGCCCGCGGCTACGCCCAGGCCGAGGCCCGTTCCGGCAGCCTGAAGCTGATCACCCTCCGCGGGCGTCCCGCCATCCAGATCGGGCTGATTTACAGAAAAGACAAGGCGCTGTCGCGCGCCGCCCTGGCCTTCATCGAAGTGGCCACCCGGCACACCGCCGCCGGCTCAGCCGCCCGCTCGTGAACCTGGCATCCAAACACCCAGGCACAACGAACGGCTTGAGCGAGTCTCAACGCAGAGGACGCAGAGGCACGCAGAGACGCTCTCTGCGTTTTCTCCGCGTGCTCCGCGTCTCTGCGTTGAACCGCCGGCTTTGTGGTGAATCAGTCGATGGTCAGGCTGTTCATCAGCTTGTCGAGCTGGGTCTGAAACTGGCGCAGCCGCCCGCGGGCTTCGCTCAACGCCGCGTTCTTGGCCTCCAGTTGCTTCTCCTGGGCGGTGAGCTTGGCGGCGTAGGCGTTCACCTGGGCGTCCTGGCCCGGGACGCCGCGCAGGTTGGAAATGTTCTGGCGCAGCCGGTCCTGGTCCCGGAACAGCTCGTTGATTTCCTCCTGGCGGGCCTGGACGTCTTTCTGCGCCGTCACAATCTGCTCCTTCACCGCGAACATCTGCTCAAGCTGCTTCTGGGCGGCCGGCGAGAGGGCCTTGTTGCGCACGTAGTCGGCCAGCAACTCGGGCGTCATGTTGGTGAGCAGGATGCTGCTGGAGATCTCGAACTCCTCCTGCACCGCCAGCTTCACGGTCTGCTGCGCGGGCAGGTCGATGCGGAAGCGGTAATGTTGCGCGGTGGTCTCGAAGGCCTTGGTGTCGCCGACCAGCTTCCAACCGGGGCGCACCGGGTGCTCGACCACCAGTTTCTTGGCGCGGGTGTCGGTGTTGCGCACGGTATAGGTCCTGATCTCGGAGTTGTGGGCCCGCGTAAAAACGGTACCCCGCCGCACCTTCACCGAGAACACCTGGTTCTGGCGGGAGTCGAACACGGTGCTGATGCGGGTGCCGAGATCGACGGCGAAGGAAACGGGCCGGTTGTCGCCCGCCTTCATGGTCTCGACCAGCGCCTCTCCGGCGTACTGGTTGCCTTCGATGACGGTGATGGCGCCGCCGTCCAGCGTCTTGCCGGTGCTGTTTTCCATCAGCAGGGCGTCGTAGGGATGCTCGCCGGCGGCGCCCGGGGTATAGAGCAGCACGCGCTCGGCCTTGACCGAGGTCTGCACGAAGGGGATCATGGCCGACTGGTTGCGCGGGATATCGACGGGGCGGTCGATGCGGTACTCGAACAGCTCGCCCAGCTCGCGGCCCGTGCTGGCCACGGCGATGGAGGCGTCATACTCGGCCCGGTCGGCGAGGCGTGGCGACGCGGGAGCCGGCATCAGGCCGCCCACCATGCCGGCCGCTTCCATGGGCCGGTCGGCGGCCCTGGCCCTCAGCGCCTTGGACATGGGCGCCACGGCGGCCACTTCCGCCCGCTGCTCGGTTATCAGGCTGCCCTCATGGGCCTGCGGCGCGGCCGCCATTTCCGAAGGCAGGGGCACGTTCGGGCGCCGCACATAGTGCGCCTGGTACAGGTTCTGGGTGAAGGAAACGGGCAGGCCGGAAACCAGCGCCAGCGTCACCCCCTTCCAGTCCTCGGTGGTGGTGTTGTCCACGATGGCCCAGCCCTGCAGCAGCGCTTCCCCGGTCTTCTTGGGATCCAGCACCAGGCGATAGCTGGTCTTCCAGACCGGCGACTCCACCACGTAGCCGATGGCCAGCTCGCGCGCCGCGCCGGGGTGAATGCGCAACAGCCGCAGGTCGCGGCGCTGCGCCGAGCTGACCAGGCGCAGGTAGGTTTCCAGCTCTTTCTGCAGGCGCGGGTCTTCCAATTTCAGCCCGGCGGCCTCGCGCAGCGAGACGCTGCGCAGCTCGCCGCCGTCCTGCAGCAAGGCGATCACCTCGGTGTCGCTCTTGTCCACCTGGGCGCGGTGGACGCCAAGGATGCCGCCGCGGATCTCGCCGCCGGCTGCCAGCCGCACCGCCAGTTGCGCCCCCTTGAACTGGTCCAGCACCTGCCCGATGCTGGCTTCTTTGGGCAGCGTGAAGTTGTATTCCTTGAGCTGCTCCGACAGCGGGTCGCTGGCCTCGTAGGAGATCCCGGTGACCGCCCCGCCGGCGCCCAGCAGGGTGAGCGATTTCAGGACGTCGCTCATCTGCAAGGCCTTGAATTCGATGGTGACGTCGCCCGAGCCGGGAAGCTTGCCTTCCCGCTCGAAGTACCCGACGCCGTGCTTGTACAAGACCACGCGGCGGACCGGCAACGAGGTGTCGGCGGCCCACGCCGGCATAGTCAACAACCAAATCAGTACCACTGCCGCCCCGCGGCGAACCAATTCTAGCTTCATCGCGCAATTCCTCCGATCCGGCGGACTGAGCCGCCGCTCTCCCTAGAACGGGCAGCCGGGAAATTCTTGCAGGTGCCGGCCCCAGCTTGAAGCGAACAGCGGAGGCGTGTCAAGCGCCAGGTGGCTGGAGGGGCGACCCTTGTGGCCTTCCGCATCCGGTTCTGCCCTCCCGGAAAGCAAAAAGGGCGCAGAGAAAAAGTTCTCTGCGCCCTCCGCGTCTTGGCGGTCTGTTTTTCGGCTAGAAGCGGTAGTACAGGCCGAACTGGATCAGCCGGCGGCCGAAAAACGTGCTGGTGATACGGCCGAAGGTGGTGGAGGTGATGGTCTGATCGCCCAGATAGAATGTCGGGTGATTGAAGATGTTGCTGGCATCCATGCGGATATCGACCGACTGCCGCTCCCGGATCTTGGTGTTCTTCAAGATGGTGAAGTCCAGGTTGAAGGTCCAGGGGCCGGAGAACATGCGGCGCTGCAGCGCGCCGAGTGTCCCGGCCGCGGGCTGGAAGAACACCTGGCCGTTGAACGGTGCGGCGCCGTCGGCAGCAACCGCGCGGTTGTCGGACCCGATGGCGGAAGCGTTCACGAAATACGTCCCGTTGCCGGTCATGCGGAACTGGAACAACTCGTCGAGTTGCTGCTTGTTGAGCGTAGTGTTGGCAGTGTTGTACGTCGAGCGCGCGCTGCGGTTGAGCGTGCCGCGGCCCGACAACACCGAGAAGGGGCTGCCCGACTGCCAGGTCAGGATGCCGCTGGTCGACCAGCCACTCAGCAGCTTGTTCAGCGGGCGGAAGCTGACCAGATGGCCCTCACCCATGGGGAGTTGGTAGACGGCGTTGCCCTTGATCATGTGCGTCAAATCGAAGGGCGCGCGGGCGCGCTCGATCTTCGGGTTGTCCTTGTCCAGGAAGGCTTCGAAGTTGGTCTGCGTATCGCCGAGGGAGTCGCTGAGAACCTTCGAGTAAGTATAATTCGCCTGGAAAATCAGGCCCCTGCGCGGCATGCGGCGCGTCACCTCCGTCTGCAGCGAGTTGTAGCTGGAGTTGCTGTAGTTGGTGACGAAGTTGCACCCCAGTGCGTACGGGTTGCTGTGGAAATTGATGGGGCCGTTCAGGAGGTTGGTCTGGTAATTGTTCGCCAGTTCACCCACCTGGCCCTGCTGGAGGTAGGTCAAGATAGTGGAATTGGTCAGGCGTCCGCCTTCGACCAGTCTCGGGAAGATGGTGAGTGGCCGGCTGCCGGGGATACTCGCGTTGTAGTTGGGGTTGAACGAGCCGGTGGCGGCCTGCGCCAGGTAACCATTCTTCTGGGCCCGCAGGAAGTCGTCGAGGAAGCCGTTTCCCTTCACGATCACCTGGTTGAAGTCGAAGGCCGAAAGGTCTTGGTCGCGTGATTCGCGACGTAGCGGACTTCGACAAGGACGTCCTTCACCTGGCGTTGGATGCCCAGGCTCCATTGCTGCACATAGGGCGTGCGCAGGTTGGGGTCCGGCATACCGAAGGCGCTGGTCGAACTTAACGCGTAATTTTCCGCGAAGGTGCGCGGGACCTTGAAGGTCGGCACCACTACCGGCGTCAGGCCGCTGCCGACGCGTCCCGCAAGGCCTGATTTGGTAGAGGACGCGGAGATACCGCTATTGGTCGTGACGCTGTTACGCAGTGTCGTAATGTTCTCGTCGTTCACGAAGTTGATGCTGTAACCAGCGCGCACCGCCATCTTCCCGTCGCCGAACACGTCCCAGGACAGGCCGACATTGGGTGCGAAATTGTTCCTGTCCAGGTTGTACCAGGGACGGCCCGCCGAGCCGCCGGCGAAATCCAGCGTGGAATTCGACATCAGTGTGGTGATGGCATTGCCGTTCTGGATGACCGGCAGCAGGTACAGCGAATCGCGCTCATCTACCCTGCCGTACAGGTCGCAGCGCAGGCCGAGGTTCAGCGTCACCCGCCTCAGCACTTTCCAGGTATCCTGCACGTAGCCGGCGTAGGTGTTGTTCATCAGGTTGCGCACGTCGCTGGCGCCGTTGACGAAGCCGGAGCTACGGCTGGTGACATTGAACGTCTGGCTATAACTGGTGTAATAGCCGGCCGGCGTCGCCAGCAGCGCATTCGCGGCGGTGAGGTCCGATGAACTGATGCCGGCCAACTGCGCGCTGGTCAGGCCTTGATTGCCGGAGCCGATCCCGATGGTATAGACCGCAAGGTTGCCGGCGTCATTGTACGGCTGGACGCGGATGTGCTGCGTCTGAAAACCGAAGGCCACCACATGCTTCCCGTGCACCCAGTTTGCGCTGTCCGATAGGGAATAGGTATTTGTGAACCGACCTTGCGCGCGGAAGGTGTTCAGAGACCATTCGCTTTCTGGGCCATGATCCCTTCCCGCCAGCCGAGTCCTTGCCGGAGAGACTCCGGGCGGTCCGCCGCCGCCTCGGCCTGTCACAGGAGAAGCTGGCAATGCGCCTGGGGGTCGACGAGAGCACTCTCCGCGATTGGGAGAGCTCCAGGCACCGGCCGACGAAGAAGTCACTGCAAATCATCGATGATCTCTTCGGGCGCATGCTTGTAACATGCCGTGACGCCGCCTCGGCAGACCAAAGGCTCCGGACCGCAAGTCGCTGATTCCAAACCGTCATGAGGTTTTGGGTACAGACAGCACAGACGGGACGTTTCTCGTCCGCAACGGTGAAGGCTTTCCCGGGCCTCTTTCCCGCCTCCCCATTTCCCCATTTCCCAAGCGGCCGCCGAGCCAGGCGGCGGTCGTCGTCCGCCGCGCCGCGGCATGACGGACTCCCCAGGAACTCGCGCCCTGGGAGGGCCGCCGGCTGGCCGACGGCCCTGACGGTCACTGGAGGCGCTTCAGCAGCTTCCGGAAGCGGGGATGGTCACGGACCGCGTCCAGGTTGCTGTCGTGCTCGTACCAGCCCTTCTGCGTGACCCCGTACTTGACGGCTTTTTCAAGCGTGCTCACCGCCTCTTCGCGGCAATTCAAAAGCGAGTAGATACAGCCCACGTTGTAAAGCAGCATTCCGTCTTCCGGACGCATGGCGAGCGCGCGGTCAGCCCACTGCCGCCCCTGCTCCGTTTGGCCGAGCGCCGCCATGCCGTTAGCGGCCATGTAAACGGCGCGGGCGTCGTCGGGGTTCAGCTTCAAGTGTTCTTCGGCGAGATTGATGCCTCGCACCCGCGCCGCTCTGGCCGCGTCGTGCCGCCCCAGGTCGTCGTAAATCTGCGCCATCAGCAGCGGCGACTGGTAGTCTTCCGGCCGGACCCGGATGGCCTGCTCGTATAACTGCACCGCCTTCTCAAACTGCCCGCACACGAAACAGTGCCGGGCATAGAAGTAGTAAGCCTCGAAGAGATTGGCGTCCAGTTGGATGGCGGCGTCGAACGATTTCCCCGCTTCAGCATCACGCCGGCACAGTGAAAGCGCCAGCCCCCGGGATGCCTGGGCCTGCGCGCACTCCGGGTCGAGCTCAACCGCGTGCTGGCTGGCCCACTCGGCTTGCTGCCGCACTTCGTCCCTGCGCTGCGAATAGAGATAAATGTAAGACCAGCAGTCGGCCAGGCCTGCATACGCCAGCGGATAGCCGGGATCGAGCGAGATGGCCCTTACAAACAACTGGATGGCACACTGCATGTCGTTCGGGCCGTATTGATAGTAGAACTTCCAACCGCGCAGGTAGTAGTCGTAGGCGGCAACGCTCTTGGTCGGCGGTTTTTCGAGCGCGGCTTTTTCCTTGGCCGTGAGCGTCAATTCCAGCGTTTGCGCCACGCTGCGGGCGATCTCTTCCTGGATCGAGAACACGTCGCTCATGTCGCGGTCGTAGGTTTCCGACCAGAGCGTGTACCCGCTCTCCGTGTCGGCTAACTGCACGGCGATGCGCAGGCGATCGGCCGACCTGCGTACGCTGCCTTCCAGAAGGGTGCCGACGCGAAGCTGGCGGCCGATTTCGGAGGCCGGCGTATCGCCCCCCTTGAACCGCAGCGCGGAGGTCCGCGACGCCACGCGCAACCCCTGGATCTTGCTGAGCGCGGCGACCAGTTCCGCCGCCACCCCGTCGCAGAAATACTCCTGGTCTTTCTCCCGGCTCAGGTCGCTGAACGGAAGCACCGCGACGGAAGCCTCCGGCTTCTCCCCGGCGGGCGCCTCCTCTTTCAATTGCTGGCCTCGGCTGGCCCACCAGGCGTCGAGTTCCGAACGGTAGGCGTAGACCGAACCAAGCTTGTCGTGCTGAAGGCGGTGTACCGGCAGCCCTTCTTCGCGTTCCCAGCGTTGGACTGTGCGCGCGCCCCGCTTCAGGTACGCCGCAATCTCTTTCCACGAATCAAGCCGCTCCTGCGGTGTGCCGGATGCCGGTTTCGTCTGGACGTTGTTGAGAGACATGGCTTTGACGGGTCCCTCGCTCCTCACTTACCCCCGGTGAGTTGGGTGGCGTTCTGAACGTAATAGCGGATTCCCTGCTCCACAAAGGCGCCGCCCCCAGAACGCCACAGTTTGCCATAGTTCGCCAAACGGTGGGTGGCGATCCTTGGCGGGTTACGAATAGACGTACGAAACGTTTAATGGGCTAGTTCGATATTTCGGACGCTATGAAGGAGGAATTATGAAGCTTCGGATGCTCGTTGCGCTCGCCGTTCTGCTGACCGCCACCGCCGCCTACGCCGATGGGATAGCCAAGGCAACCATTCCCTTCTCGTTCCAGGCGGGAGGCCAAGTCTTCCCCGCCGGCCGGTACCTGATTACCTACAGCTCCCAATGGCCAGGGGTGGCCCTGCAGCAGTTGGGCGGCAAGGCGTTAGCCTGGGTGCCGGTTTCCGCTCCGAGGGAGGCAGTCGGAGAAACCGGAAAGCTGGTGTTCAACGTGTACGGTGACAACTACTTTCTGCGCCAGATCTCGATCCCCGGTGTCGTGGGCGCCGACTTGTTCCGCTCCAAGGCCGAAAGCCGGCAACAGATCGCTTCCAAGAAGCCGGCCAAGGGCGAAGTGGCCGCACTCGCCAGAAACTAGCCTCAAGAGCGCCGGTCACGTTCTTCAGGCAGCGGCAAGCTTGAGTTCGCCAGTTGGAGCGGTCGTGGAGGCCAATGGCGAACTCAAGCTTGCCGCTGCCTGGGAACCGATATTCCCTATGTCTCTTACATTGAAAAAGGGGACCTCAACTGGCGGCAATGGACCATCGTTAACCGGGGCGAGGCCGTAGCGGTTCCCAACCTGCTAAGGTGCGATTTCTGTTTGCGGCGCTTTTCCGCGGGGTACGCGCGCTTCGCGCGCTTTACCCCCGGCTAATTTCCTCGCATCCCTTCGGGATGCGTATGCCATGGCTGCGGCGTGGGTTGCCGGACCTGCGGCGTGGCCGCATCGGAACGAGCCTCTGGTGCAAATCCGCACGCTCGACTAATCTGCGACGAAAGACGGGAAATACGGGGACAGACCGCACGTTCCCCACTAGCATAAACGCCCTGCCAAGCGCAACTTAATATGCACGCGACAAGAGCAGGAGAACGTGGTGTCTGTCCCCGATCCCGCAGAATGACGGTCTTGCCCCCGTTGCTAGAAGCTGATCCGGAACGCCAACTGCATCGTCCGGCTCTGATCCACGGCGCCGGTGACCTGATACGAATCGGACACGCTGCCGATGTAATTCACCGGGTTGAAGTTCACGTTGTTGAACACGTTAAAGACCTGGGCTTGACCCTCGAGCCATATTCTCTCGGTCACCCTGATCCGCTTGATGAAGTTGAAGTCGAACCGTGCGACCCTTTTCCCGGTGACGATGAGGCTGCGGACGCCGCACTCGCCGAACCCGTTGACGGTCTCCATACAGCTCGGCGAGTTGGCGGGCGAGATGTAGCGGCCCGTCGGCGCGCCGCTGGCATACCCGGCGGCACTCATGCTGTAGGCCTTGATCGTGTTGTCGATGATGTCCTGCGGAAGCGTGTAGACAAGCGTCCGATACTGGTTCTGCGGATCGGTCACCTTCCGGATCTGGAAGGAGTTGCGGAGGTCGTCCGCCGTCATCCCGATCAGGCGCACGTTGCCGAAGTCGAGCATACGCCCACTCTGGAGCCGGGCGAGGCCCTGGAAGCTCCAGCCGCCGATGATGCGGTCCACCAGGCCGTTGGCGCCGGAGGCGAAGCGCTTGTGCCGGCCAAAAGGCAGGTCGTACATCCAGTTGCCCACAAACACGTGCCGCACGTTGCCGGTCGCGTTGCCGCCCTGGTTGGAGTAAATGTTCGTGTAGTTCATCTCGGTCGTCTTGTACGGCTTGTGGAACGAGTAGAACTGGTCCATCCACCCCTTGCCATAGGTGTAGTTCAACTCGAAGAGGAGTCCCCGCGAGAAGCGCCGGTTGAAGGTGAGCTGGAGTCCGTCGTATGAGGTTTGCGGCCCGTTCGTCACCACGTATGCGCTGCTGACTTCAGGATTGACTACCCAGAAGTTCGACGGGTTACCGGCCGTGATGCCATTGGCGCGGTAAGCTGAGCTTGCCCAGATGTTGCTGGCTGCGGTGTACGGGTTGGGATTCAACGGGTACATCGACTGCAGCAGCGTGGTGTTGGTCCAGCCGGTCCCCGTGTACCTCGTAGCATCGTTCGACAACTTCGACCCGTTCAGATATGCCAGGAAGATCGGCAGGGGCGACGTGCCGGCAACCCCGGTATAGGCAAACGTGTTGCCTCTGTTGGCCGCGATGTTGGCCTGCAGATTCGCCTGCGCCAGCTTGAACTCGTTGAAGAACCCGTTGTCGAGGATGTTGATCTCGTTGTAGTTCAGGTACGGGAGCTGTTGGCCGCCCGTCCACGTGTTGAAGCTGTTGGTATGGATGTAGCGCGCCTGCACTGCCATATCCTTCGACACCTTGCGCTGCCAACTGAAGGAATAGGAGAATGCGCTGGGCGTCTTGATATTGGGATCAAAGGCATAGACGTTCGAACTCGCGGTCGGCACGAGCATCGGATAGGACCGAGTCAGGTTCACCGCCGGCGGACCGAGATCGCTGCTCGCCAGCAACACCGGCAGCGTGCCCAGGTTGCCGTTGGTCAGGTTGCGCGACGTGTCGATCTGGATGCCGGGATTGGCCCCGAAGGGGCCCGTGAAGTCGCTCATGCCGCCGCGCTGGTAAGCGAGACTGGCGCCGCCGCGCAGGACCGAGTTGCCCTTGCCGCCCAGCAACGCGTGCAGGAAGCCATTCTCCGCGCCGACCGTCCAGGCCGCGCCCAGGCTCGGCGCGAAGCCGCCCCAGTCCACGTTGTAGGCGCTCGTGTTTTTCTGCAGCATCTGGTAGGTGGTTGCCTTACCCTGCAGCGTGCCGGGTTTGAACAGATTCCCCAGATTGTTCACCACCGACCCCGGCCGGAAGTCGCTGCCCAACCCCGTGACACCGAAGATGTCCGCCAGGGTGGATGTCGAGTAGCTGTTGTTCTGCGCGAAGAACGGCCTTTGCACATCGTAGCGGAGCCCGGCGTTGATGGTCACCGTCGGCTTCACGTGCCAGGTGTCGCTGATGAACGAACCCCACTGCGGCAGGGTCCCATACTGATCGCTGGCGCCGAGGATCTTATAGGTTGTGCCGTCGGGCTGGATGCGCGCGTTCCGCGTGATCGCGCTGACGCGGCCCGTCAGCACGGCGTAGAGGGCCCTGGCGTTGGTGGTGTCCGTGGTCGACGCTCCGGGGAAGTTCGCGGGGGTGAACATGGAATCCGCCGGATCACCGCTGGTGGTCATGCCGAGAGTCACGACGGGCACCTTCGTCTGGTTGTAAAGCCATACTTCAGCCTTCGTGTATGAGACGCCCATGGTGAGCAAATGAGACCCCTTCACCCAACTGAGGCTATCCTCGAAGACCGTCGTCTTGCCTTCGCGGGAGCTGTTGGCGCTCAGCGGGTAGGTGTTCGAGATGCTCTTGAAGGATGACCACGAAATGGCATAGCCGTTCATGCCGCCAAATCCCGTACCCGAGAACATATCCGTCGTGAGGTCGGGAGAGAACATCGTCGCGCCGCCGGTCTTCCCGAAGCGGAATTCGTTCACGATTTTGCTCGAGACCATCCAACGCCACGATCCCTGGCCGGAGTACCGGACCGAGTCCTGCAGGCCGTGTACCGGGAAGTCGGGGAACATTCTCTGGTACGAGTTGGTCGTGTCGGGATCGGAAATCAGGTGGTTCTTCGTGAACGACCCCGTGAGACGGTGGTTCGAGTTTACGTTGTAGTCGACGCGCACGGTGGGGTACGTCGTCTTGCCCTTGGTCTTCTGCTGCCACGCGAATGTCTGGGTCAGAGGATCGGTCGTCGCGTTCACGACACCGGTCGTCGTCGTGGACTTGCGCACGTCGGCGAGCAGTCGCGCCACGGTCGGGTCGATCTTCGCAACCCCACCGTTCTTCGCCGCCAGAGCCATAAGGTCCACGTTCGGCCCGCCGGAGTATTGGAAGATGCCCTGCTCCGAGAGCGGGCTCATGATCGTCCTGGTCGAGGTGTTCATGCCCGGAGAGCTGACCCACTCATAGTTCACGAAGAAAAACAGCTTGTCGCGGCCGTTAAGAAGGCCCGGGATCCTCACGGGGCCGCCCACGCGGCCGCCCGGCTGAAATTGCGACAAGGTGGGCTTGCTGGTAGGAGTGCCCTTGGTATCCACGTTGCGGTGCAGGTTGAACCAGGTATTCGTGTTCATCCAGTCACGCCGCATGTAGTAGTAAACGCTGCCATGGTAGTCGTTTGTTCCCGAGCGCGTGACGAACTTGATCTGCACGCCGCCCTGGCCGGCCATATCGGCGACGTTCGCCGCGGTCCCAATCGTGTACTCTTCAACCGCGTCGAGGCGCGGGCTGACGCGCGTGAACATCCCGTCCCACGTCTTGGCGTAGTTGTCCTGGATGTTCATGCCGTCCAGCGTGATGTTTACCGTGCTGGCCGGCAAGCCGTTGACCATGGCGCCGCGGGAGCTGCCGTCCGCGGTGGTCACCCCCGGCATGAAGGTCACCAGGTCGAACGCGCCGCGCCCGGGCAGCGGCAGGTTCGTGATCTGCTGCTGGCTCAGCGTCGTCGTCACAGACGTCTGCGTGGTCTGTAGCACTTCGCCTGCTGCCTCGACTGTAACGGTCTCGGCGACCCCACCAGGCTCCAGAATTGGTTTAATGTTGGCTGGTACACCGGCGTTCAGCCGGACGTCTTCAAGGGCAGCAGTCTTGAATCCCTGCAGGGTGACCGTCACCCTGTAATTGCCCGGCTCGAGCGCCGGGATTGTGAACAGACCATCCGCGCCCGAAACCGCGGTGGTGAGGGACGCCGTTGCCTTGTTCTTGGCGGTGATGGTGGCGCCGGGGACGACGGCTCCCGACGAATCGAAAACCGTCCCGGACAGCGTGCCCGTGACACCGCCTTGCGCGAACGCACGGCGTGGCGCTGCGGTAAGCCCCATCAGCAGTAAGAGTACTGCCGCAAGCACGAAAATACGAAACCTCATAACTCCTCCTCTCTCTGGTTGCGCGACGTTGCCCGGAAAGACGGCCCCGTCGGATCGTTCACGGTTCCCGCTATCGAGCCCAGCCGCACTTGCGCGGCGCCCATTCACACCACGAGAAGTGCGAGCAGAATCAGGCTTGCAATACGCAGCCTCCCCATAGTTCGTCCTTCGCAATAGAAAGACCCACGCGGACAGGGTCCGTCATCGGTCACCGCGGTTCGGAAATGGTGATCGGCGAACCGATACACGAATTCACCCGAACCGGTTATCCCCATCGGCGGAATGCCGGTCACTCCGCTGTGAGCGGAAAGACAAACCAGTTCCCAGAAAACCCCAAAGCTCCCGGCACGCAGCCTACTACACAGGGAAAAGGAACCACAAGCGAATTGCGGCCCAGGGCGAGAAAGCGATAAAAACCAGGATTTCCATTTTGCCTTCCCGGTCACGAGCCAGTGTGCTCCCAATGGCCTCCGCTGGGGCCGTTTCTTCATCCTTTCCATCCCGAGCGACTCCGGCGGGCCACGAAGGGGCCAGCCCTGCCTCTTCCGGGTACGGGAAAACCAGAAATTAACTCATTTCCAAGCGATTTCTCCGACATCTCTCCGTCCCCTCCCACCTGCGCCCGGTTTGGTTGCCCTTCACCGCCGCGCCCGTGGCGTCCACCACCGAGCCGCTGATGCGGCCCGCCACTTGTGCCCACCCCGTGGCGCCAAAAACGCATGGCGCACACACCACGACCCGCAAAAGTCGACGCAAACTCATCGCTGCCTCCTTCTGAACCTCAAGCAACCCCTCAGAAGCCTGACCGAGATTTCGGGGATTCTAGCATCGCTGTGTCGAGAAACGCAACAGCCATGCATTCGTTTTCGAACGCCTCTTCTTTTCACCGCCGAGCCACACAGACACCAAGAACCGCTTGCCTTTGTGTCTTTGTGGCTTGGTGGTTCAGCTCCTCTATTCGCTGATGCGGATGAGTTGCTCAGGGGGCCGGGCGAGATTGAGCGCGCTGATGCGCGCGGCGACGGCGCGGGCCAGTTCATAGAAGGCCCGGGCCTGTTCCGACTCCGCGCCCTTGGAGACGATGGGGACGCCGGTATCGCCGCCGATGCGGATGTCGGGGTCCAGCGGAATATGTCCGAGGAAGGGCACGCCATAGGAGCGCGCCGTACGCTCCCCGCCGCCGTGGCTGAATACATCCACCTGGCCGCCGCAGTGCGGGCAGATGAAGTAGCTCATGTTCTCCACCAAGCCGAGCACGTCGGCCTTCACCTGGCGGAACATCTCGATGGCCTTGCGCGCGTCCTCCAGGGAAACGTCGGAGGGAGTGGTGACCACCACGGCGCCGGTAATGGGGACGGTCTGGATGAGGCTGAGTTGCACGTCGCCGGTGCCCGGCGGCAGGTCCACCACCAGGTAATCCAGCTCGCCCCACTCCACGTTGCGGATGAACTGCTGGATAACGCTGTGCAGCATGGGCCCGCGCCAGATCAGCGGGCGGTCGCCAGGGTTCAGAAAGCCCATGGACATCACCCGCACGCCGTAATTGGTGAGGGGCTCGATGCGGTCGCCCTTGGCGCGCGGCATTTCGTTGACGCCCATCATCAGCGGCACGTTGGGCCCGTACACGTCGGCGTCCATCAGCCCGACCCGGGCGCCCAGGCCGGCCAGAGCCACGGCCAGGTTCACCGCCACCGTGGTCTTGCCGACGCCGCCCTTGCCGGAGGCCACGGCAATGATGTTCTTCACTCCGGTCACCGGGGCCTTTTCGGCCGGGCCGCGGCGGCTGGCCGGCACTTCGGTCTCGAAGCTCAGCTTCACTTCGTTTACGCCCGGCAGCTTGCCGAGCTGCTCGCGCACCGCCTTCTCCAGCTCGTCTTTCGTGGGATGCGACGGGATCGGCAGGACCACGGTGAGAGAAACAGCAGAATCCTTCACCGCCACGTTGCGCACCATGTTCAGGCTGACCAGGTCCTTGTTCAGCTCCGGGTCGCGCACCTTCCGGAGCGATTCCATCACCTGCTGCTCATTCAGTTCTGGCATCAATTCGATTATAGCGTGAAGAACCCGGGGAGGCCGGAGCGGGAAGGCGGGAGGTACCATGGACACCCAGGGACGAGAGGAGGTCTCCCGGTGTCTCGTGTCTCCGGGGCTGATGCTCCTGGGAGGGGGGTCAAAATAATGCAAAAATGCTTGCAAACGCCTCCGGTTAGTGGTACAAAGCGCCCAATCCGAACGGATAGTCCGGAGGGTGAGTTTCTGCGAGGCGGCGGGCAGTGCGTACGGCGAGAAGGCCCGGCAGCCTCACGCTCAGATTCTAGACAAGGAAAAGAGGGAGAGATGCGACGCTACATGTTTGTTAGCAGCCTGATTCTATGCTGTTTGATGGTCGTCGGAGCGCTGGCGCAGACGCAGACAGCGCGGCTGGAAGGCTCGGTGACCGACCAAACGGGTGCGGTCGTTCCGGGCGCCAAAATCACGGCGGTAAACGTAAGGACAGACGTGAGCGCCGAAACGACCAGCAACGCATCGGGGCTTTACGTTTTTGCGGCCATGCTGCCCGGCACGTACACGGTGTCGGCGGAGGCGCAGGGCTTCCGCAAGTTGGTCCACACCGACGTCGTACTGAACGCCGCCCAGACTGTCGCGGAGACGTTCAAGCTCGAAGTCGGCCAGGTGACACAGAGTGTCGTGGTGGAATCCAACATCGAACGCCTCAACACCTCGGATGCGCAGGTCGGCCGCACTGTTACCGTGCGCGATATTGACGTGCTGCCGCAACTCGGCCGCCAGCCGATCAACCTCGCGGTGTTCCAGCCGGGGGTACAGGTGGACCCGGGCGACAATTCGTTCTCGCGGGTGAATGGCCTGCGGCAGGGCAGCAACAACTCGACGCTGGACGGCATCGACGTCAACGATGCCGTGGTGCCGCGCCTGGGCCTCAGTCTTACCGCCAACAATACGGACTCAGTCGGTGAGGTCCGGATGGTCACCAACGGCGGAAAGGCGGAATACGGCCGCAGCGCCGGCGCGCAGGTGGAACTGATCACCCGCTCGGGCACCAACGAGTTTCACGGTAATACGTTCGATTACCTTCGCAATACCGACCTGAACGCCAACAACTTCTTCAACAAGTCGTCGGGCGTATCGCGGCCGATCCTCATCCAGAACATCTTCGGCGGTTCTCTGGGCGGCCCGATCAAGCACGATAAGCTGTTCATCTTCGGGAACTACCAGGGCCGGCGCACTACCCAGACCACGGTGCGCAACCGCACCGTGCTGACGCCGCAGGCCAAGTCCGGCCTCTTCCGTTGGAAAGACTCGGCCGGCGCCATCCAGTCGTTCAACATTGTTCAGAACGATCCGCGCAAGATCGGCATCGACAAGACGGTGGCCAGCAACCTGGGCCTGCTGCCCGATCCTAACAATTTCGATGTTGGCGACGGCCTGAACACGGGCGGGTTCCGCTTCAACAACCCGTCGGGCAGCATGGAAGACCAGTTCACGATCAAGGGCGATTTCAACCCGGTTTCCACCCACCACTTCTTCTACCGGCATAGCTGGCAGCGCAATAGCTCGCTCGACGCGCTGAACAATGCCGACTCGAGTTATCCCGGACAACCATCCGGGACGCAGGGCGGGCATCGCTGGGGAATCGCCGGAGGATGGGATTGGTCCATCAAGCCCCAGCTCGTCAATCAATTCCGCTACGGCCACCAGAGCGCGGGTGTTGATTTCGTCCGTCCGCGCCTGCCCCAGGCGCTGATCATTTCCAACCTGTTCACCGATCCGCTGGCGACGGCTGATCCGCAAGGGCGCAACTCTCCGGTGAACGAGTTCACCGACAACGCCACGATCATCCGCGGCAAGCACGCGCTCAAGGGCGGCGTCAACATTCGCAACACAAAGCAGTACGGTTACAACGCGGCGGGGATCTATCCGAACATCACGCTGGCCCGCTCCAACGGCGCCACGCCGCTTGGCACCATCGGCCCGCAGGGACTTGCATCGACCGACCGCTCGACGTTCGAGAATCTGTACAACGACCTGCTGGGGCGAATTAGCCAGGTGACGCAGACCTTCTACAGCGACCTGCAGAACTGGCAGAAGCCTGGCACACCGCGCGTCCGCAACTTCATATTCCATGAACAGGGCTACTTCTTCCAGGATGACTGGAAGATACGCAAGAACCTGACCCTGAACCTCGGCCTGCGCTGGGAGTTCAACGGAGTTCCGACCGAGGCGGACAAACTGGCGGGCACGCTGGACCAGGCCGCTCTGGTCAACGGAGTGAGCCAGATCGCCAACCTGGCGGTCAAGCGCACCGGGAAATGGTACAACAACGACTGGAACAACTTCGGCCCGCGCATCGGATTCGCGTGGTCGCCGGGCAGCAGCGGCAAGACTTCGGTGCGCGGCGGCTATGGCCTCTATTACGACCGGATCATCGGCGCCACTGCCAGCTCGGTGGACGGCGCCACGCCGGGCTTCTCGCAGGCTGTTCCCGTCTGGCCGAACAGCTCCGGCACCAGCGACGTCCGCGTGGGCGACGGCATCCCGCTGCCGCAGACCCCGGCGGCGCCGCAACTGGTTCTGGCTAACAGCCGCTCGACGAGCGTCACTGTTTTCCCGCCGGACCTGCGGACCGGCTATGTGCACCACCTCAACTTCACCATCCAGCGCGAGCTTCTGCGCAACACGATTCTCGAGGCCGGCTATGTGGGGACCTTCGGCGTCAAGCTGTTCACCAACCGGGACGTCAACCAGCCGCGTGTGTTCGGCGACTTCCTCACCGCCTTCCAGCAGTTGCAGGCTTTCCGGACTAATGGAACCGCGGTTCCCGCCAGCAACACGCTGGTGAAAATATTTGGCTCTGCCAGCGCGGCGGTCACCGGAGTGGGTGGCAACAGCACCGTCGATCAGGGTCTGGTGGGCACCGCGTCGAACAACGTGGACCGCAACAACTATACGAGGTACGCCGCCGCCGGCATTTCCGACTTCTACCTGCGCAGCTATACGCAGTTCAATCAGTTGCGAGTTGGCGGCAATGACGGCCGCTCCTACTACGACTCGTTGCAGCTCAGCCTGCGCCGCCAGGTGGGTGCGCTGAAGATGTACATCAATTACACCTTCAGCAAGAGCATCGACAACATCTCGGTGGACCAGAACGGCTTCACTTCTCCCATCGACAACTACAATTTCGCGCTGAACCGCGGGCGCGGCGACTACGACCGCACACACTCCGCCAACTACTCCATCATCTACACGCTGCCGATCGGAAAGAACCGTCTGCTCGGCGGCGACCTCCCGAGATGGGCGGACACCCTGATCGGCGGATGGGAAGTGGGGGCGCTGGGCCTGTGGCAGAGCGGCCCGGTGTTCACTGTTTCTTCCGGGCGGTCTACGGCCAACGCCGATGTCAATTCATGGGCGAACTACAACGGTACGGACCGCAATATCGGCACGCTCATGAAGAAAGGCAACGGCACTCCCTGTACCGTCGGAGCCTGCGTCTATTACTTCACGCCCGACCAGATCAAGAGCTTCGACTTCGCGGGCGCCGGCCAGTTCGGCACCGCGGGCCGCAACACGTTCCGCGGTCCGCGCTTCTTCAACGTCGACATGTCGCTGGTGAAGCGCTTCAAGATCACCGAGCGCCACAAGGTGAACTTCCGCGTTGAGTCATACAACATCCTCAACAATGTGAACTTCGCGAACCCCGGAGCCACGTATCAGAGTCCGGCGACCAGCTTCGGGAAGATTAGCGGCACTGTCAACGCCGCACGCGTTTACCAGATGGCGCTACGCTACGAGTTCTAGCGGCAGCGCGTATCACCACAAAACTCAAAGGCGCCAGGATTCATCCTGGCGCCTTTTCCTTATGGAGCGCTGGTCCCGCCCTGCGGGACCGGCCCCGCAGGCCGGCGAGACGGCGGCGCTCCGTACTACCACCTGATAGTGGCGGTGACGGTGCCGATGGCGCCGGACTTCGCGTCACGGATGATGATCCGCACCTGCTCGCACTTTGGCTGGATTTCCAACGGAGCGTTCAACACCAGGCCGTCGCTCAGCAGGCGCTCTCGCTCGGCGGCGTTCAGTCTGATGGGCACCAGGCGGCCGATGCTTCCGACAATATTGCCCACTCCGTCAAGTTGAGCAAAGACGACGTCCAAGCCTCCGATCCAGACGTCCTGCTTCTGCTCCAGCGCCAGCGAACTGGTATCGACGTCGATGTCGATTTGGCGCATGGAGGCGGACTCACCCGGCTTGCTGAACTTCGCGACGAAACCCACTCCGGTGGCATCGAGCGGACTGCGGGCGGCGGTATTGATCGCGTCTTGCCGATGCGCTTCGTCCATGGGCTCGTCGGGCAAGGCGTAGTATCCGTGGCGATACCGCAGTTGGACGCCCGGGCGCTTGACCGACACCTTGATGGTCCGGAACTTGCCGTCGAGCTTGATGTCGGAGGGGTAGTACCCAAGCGCGTAGGTCAACCGTGAATCATCGATGGTGCGCCGGATCGCTCCCTCCACGTCGCCCGTACCCCAGATGGCGCGGCCGCCGGTCTTATCGGCCAGGTCCTGCATGGTGCTGTGCGAGGCGAGCACGTCATCGGCGACCTCCGTATCGGCGAGCGTTGGCCGCCGCGCCGGCCTGCCGGAACCTTCCGCGCTGGAACTGGGATTCACCGTGGATGCGCTCATGAACGCGCGTGCGTCGACCGGGTAGATGGCAACGTTGGCGTGGGTTATGGCTTGTGCGGTTCGCTTAAGGTCGTCAGCGAAGTTCTTGACGCCCACGTTTGCCTGGTTCACCTGGAACCGCTCGTTACCGTACGTGAACGGAAAACCGCCCGAAATCCACACCAGGCCTTTGCGCCCGGGCAGCGCGGCGACGTGACCCGAGATCGCCTCCAGCGCCTGCAGAGTAATCGCCATGCGCCGCTCAATGTAGTAGTTGCCGACGAGTTGGTTGCTGGCGTTGAGGAAAGCGTCCATTGCCTGGATAATCGCGAGCTCCGGTCCGGACAGCCCGGCCGCATTATCTTCCACCGGTGGCAATGAGGAGACCTGCTCCGGGGACAGGCCCGTTTTGTAGTAACCGATGGCCCGCGCGAGCGCTTCCGCGCTGCCCGTGAAATCGTGCACGACACGCAACTGTGCTCCCAGCCCGTAGATTGCCACCCGGTCCTGCGGCTGGATTTGCTGCAGGAAACGCAACACTTCCCGCTTGGCATTCACCTGGTCGATCACGCCGGTGTTGAGGGTGTCGAACAGAATGACGGTGAGGTTCTGTGAGGCGCCCTGGCGCGACGGCAGGTTCGAAAACGTGTTGGGCGGCAGCGGCCCCGCGCGCCCGATGGCTTTCTGGTTCGATTCGATGGCGAACACCGAGATCTTCTGCGGCTTTCCCTGATCCGTCACATTGAAGTCCTCTTGCTTCAAGTCCGTTATCGGCTGGCCCTTCTTGTCCTGTACAACGACGTCCACCTGCACCATCCGCGTGGTGACCCGCAGCTCCGATCTCTGCGCCAAGGCGGTCCGGGACTGAGCGTACAGCAGCAGGATCAGGCAGCAGGCGAACCGGACCATGAAGCGAGCGCTCATGCTTCCGTGAGTGTATGGCAGGTCCTTGCCGCCCCACAAGCGGCACTGGTGAAGACCGGCAATGGTGCCACCCTCTCTCACGGCTTCTGGGGGCGAGAGGAGGATTCCGCTCTCGCCGGGGCGCGGCGGCTGCTGCCGGCGATGGCGGCCAGCACCAGCAGGCCCAGGCCCCAGCCGCCCAGCACGTCGCTGGGCCAGTGGGCGCCCAGATACACGCGGCTCCAGCCCACCATCACAGGAATCACGTACAGGATGCGGACCCAGGCCTGCTTATAGCCCAGGCGCCAGACCAGCAGCGCCAAGAAACTCCATACCACCACGCTGTCGAGTGCGTGCCCGCTGGGGAACGACTTGCCGCTGACGCTGATCCGCTCGATCACCTCCGGGCGGGCGCGGGAGATCGCCAGCTTCAGCCCTTCCGTCAGAAAGAGCCCCGCCAGCATGCCCGCCCCCAGCCGGATGGCCAGGTCCAGGCGGTGGTGGTGCATGGCGAAGAACATGCCGAGCACGCCGGCAGGCAGCAGCACAAACCAGGAGCCATACAGCGTGATCACTCGCATGGCCGGCAACAGCGCCGGCGGCGAGTGGTAGAAGCGGTCCACTATGGCGCGGTCCAGGTGCGCCACGGCCAGGGCCAGCGCGGCGGCCAGCAATATCAAGCCAGCGAGAGCGACGAAGATCCGGCAATTCAGCATCGAGGTTCCAGGACCGAAAGCGTCGGACAGGAAGAATGCGGAGTGCGGAATGCGGAATGTCGTTCCGCATTCCGCACTCCGCACTCTCACTTCCCTCGGCCGCGCAAGAATGCCTGCGCGGCCACATCCTGGCGCTGCCCGCGCCGGTTGCGGTACTCGTAGGCCGCGCCCAGAAAGGCCTTGAACAGCGGGTGCGGTTTGAAGGGCTTGGACTTGAACTCAGGATGAAACTGGCACCCCAGGAACCACGGGTGTCCGGCCACCTCGACGATCTCCACGTAGGTGCCGTCCGGTGTGGTTCCGGTGATCTTCATGCCGTTCGACTGCACCGGGGCGTCGTAGTCGCGGTTGAATTCGTAGCGGTGGCGGTGGCGCTCGGAAATTTCCGTGGCGCCGTAGGCCAGGTTGGCGAAGCTGCCCGGCTCCAGCCGGCAGGGCCAGGCGCCCAGGCGCATGGTTCCGCCCAGATCGTCCACGCCGCGCAATTCGCGCAGCTTATAGATGACGCGATGCGGCGTGGCCGGGTCGAACTCGCTGGAGTGCGCGCCTTCCAGCCCGCAGGCGTTGCGCGCGAACTCGACCACCG
>Ga0315282_10005697_pt1 | contig 21120 bp, 15 predicted proteins | sample YL17G07_20_MG_FD_203693 | JGI IMG/M metagenome (GOLD analysis project Ga0315282, IMG submission 203693) | Sediment microbial communities from Yellowstone Lake, YNP, Wyoming, USA - YL17G07_20 | ecosystem: Environmental > Aquatic > Freshwater > Lake > Sediment | place: USA: Wyoming | collected... | reverse complement strand
ATGGCTCGTGGGCATTGCAACAGCTCGTGCCGCCTTCGCATCATCACCGCCGCAATTGGCCTAATCCGATGCGCGCCCAGCAGCCAATCCTCTGCGGATCTGAATCTGCTCCTATCTTGTGACAGCATCGACCGCTTCCGGCATCGTTGGGTTTTGTCGATGTCGGTGACCGTCCTACGGCCCTAACCCCTGCCGGTTTGCTTCGCTCAACGGTCACACCGGTCTCTTCAATCCCCCGTCGCCGCTCTGCCACCGAGGCTCTGCCATGGATCAGATAAATATGATGAATGATGGGTGTCCACCACTCCTGCCCTCTTCTGGCTGATGATGAGGAAGAAGGGTGGTGGCCAGCCCTCCGGTGAACTTTCGAAGGCCATTGACAAGCGCTTCGGGAGCTTCAACGCGTTTAAAGACGAATTCACTAAAGCCGCGCTGGGCCAGTTTGGCAGCGGCTGGGCATGGCTGATCATGCAAAACAAGGAGCTCAGGATCGAGTCCACTCCAAACCAGGACAGCCCCATTTCGCACGAGGCTTCGCCATTACTCTGTCTGGATGTGTGGGAACATGCCTATTATCTCAAGTATCAGAACCGCCGGGCCGACTACATCACCGCCTGGTTCAACGTCATCAATTGGGACTATGTCACGCAGAGATTTCGAAAGGCCTAGGATTTCGGGAGCATTCAGGGTGCCCACCTCGTAAGGACGTAGGCGTAAAGCGTCGTCACAATCCCAACAAGCGACGCGAGTGCGATGCTGTGCCGGAGGGTAAACCGGAAAAGCTTCGATTCCTCTTCCGGAGGCATTCCCGTCGCCGCGGCGGCAACGGCGATGCTTTGCAGGCTGATCATCTTCCCCATGACGCCGCCGCTCGAGTTGGAGGCCGCCATCAGAACAGGATTGAGCCCGAGCCGGCCCGCGGTCACCACCTGCAGGTTGCCGAAAAGTGCATTCGCCGACGTGTCGGATCCCGTCAGGAACACTCCCAGGCTTCCCAGCAACGCGCTGAAAAATGGGAATGCAGCTCCGGTTGCCGCGAAAGCGAGCCCGAGAGTGGCCGTTGCTCCCGAGTAGTTCATGAGAAACGCGAGCGCCAGAACCGCAGCTATGGTCAGCTCGGAAAGCGCCAGTTGCCGGGCGGTCTTCCACACGACCCTCCCGAATTGCCCGAGAGACATGCGCAGCAATAGCGTAGATAAAACGGCAGCGACAAGGCATGCCGTGCCTGATGCCGATAGCCAGTTCAGAGTGAAAGGTGCGCCGTAGGGGACAGCCGCGGGAACCGCAGGCGGAACGCGCTGGACGACATTGTGCAACCCGGGCCAGTTGAAAGCTATGTTCAGACTGTTCAACCGCCGCTGGATCGGCGCCCATCCCCAGAGCAGGACGCACAGCACCAAAAGCAGATAGGGTCCCCAGGCCCGAAACAGCTCACGCCTCGAATGCGAGCGTGGTGATGCGGTCAGAGTCACGTTTCCCTCGAGCTCAAACCGGTCTTTGGGCTTCCACACCGCCACGAACGCACCGACAGACACAATCGCGGCAATTGCACTCAGCAGATCCGTCAGTTGCGGACCTATGAGGTTCGACACCAGAAGCTGGACGCAGGCGAAGGATGCCCCGCAAAGTGCGACCGCGGGCAGGACGCCCTTCAGACCCCGCCATCCCCCCATGATCGCGATCAGGTAACCAGGGATAATCAGCGAAATGGGTGCGCAGATCCGCCCCACGCCGGCGCTCAATCGACCAACAGGCAGACCTGTCACTCCCGCCAGAGTCACAACCGGAATCCCGATCGAGCCGAAGGCAACCGGGGCGGTATTGGCCAGCAGGCAGATCGAGGCGGCATAAAAAGGCGGAAAACCGAGTCCGGCGAGCATCGCCGAGGAGACCGCCACCGGCGTTCCGAAACCGGCTGCACCTTCGACAAACGCGCCGAAAGCAAATGCGATGAGCAGGGCCTGAAGGCGCCGGTCATTCGTCAAAGATGCGACCGAATCCCTGACGACATGAAACTGGCCGCTTTCGACCGTGATGTTGTAAAGAAGGATGGCACAGAAGACAACCCAGCCGATCGGGAAAAGCCCAAATGCCGCGCCGTAAGCCGTGGCTGCCAGCATGATGCCTGCTGGCATGCGATACCCAATCAGCGCGACCAATGCGGCCGTCACCACGCCGGACAATGCGGCAATCCAAGCCGGCTTGCGCCTCCAGGCCAGGACGTAAAGCAGCGAGAATATGGGCAGCGCCGCAACAAGAGCCGAGATCCAGAGACTTCCGCCTGCCGGCGTATAGTCATGTCGCCACATGCTAGTGGCAAGATAGTGACGTACTGCAGAAATCTCAACCGAATTCGGACAAACAAACTACGAAATTGCAAGGACGGCCCCCGGACATCAGATGCGCAATTCTGCATTCTGCTTCTTCAGCAGTTTTTGAAGTTCCTTCACGTCCACTTTTCGCGGCGGAACACCCTTGGCGGCGGCCAGTGCCGCCGCACAACCCGAGGCGTGCCCCACGGCCATCGCCGGCGCCATGGAGCGGGCCGACTGGAAGGGTCCCTGCTCGCAGGAGATGCATCGTCCCGACAGCACCAGCCCATCCACTTTCTTCGGCACCAGCGAGCGGTATGGGATGTCGAAGCCTTCATGCTTAAAGAAATAGCGCTGGCCGTGATACTCGGGCATGGGATTGGAACTGATGGCGATCACATCGGGAAAACGCGTCCCTTCAATCGCGTCTTTTTCGGTGACAATGTATTCCCCGATGATGCGGCGGGTTTCCCGCACCCCGATGGCCGTTGCTGTTTGCGACAGGTAGAGCGACTCTTGTCCGCGAGTCTTGCGCATCGCCTGGACGTCGTCCCAGAGTTTCATTCGCGCCTCGACCTCAGCACGCGTAAGCGTTTCCACATCGACGCCGTCGCCGGTGAGGCGCGGGCCCCATCTCACGACATGATCCCCCTTCCTCATACCGCCGAACGGACCAGGAATGTTGGCAGGCACGCCTCCGAGAGCGTACATCAGGCTCATCGCCATGCGGTCGCTCGTTTCAGAGGGACCCATGAAAGGGGCACCGGCCGCAACCGCAACATCGCCGTCGCCGGTGCAATCGATCACCACATCCGCGGCAATCGCCTGTCGGCCCGATTTCGAATGCACGATGATTCCCGTCACGCGTGAGCCGTCCAGCATCGGCGCGACTACCCAACTGTGCAGGCGAAGTCTGACGCCCTCTTTCTCCAGAAGGTTCAGACATGCAATCTTGGCAGCCTCTGCGTCGAACGGCACCGTGTAAGGGATGTCGCCCTTGGTGACGTCGTGCGAAACAGTCTTCTCATAGGTATCGGAATCCGCAATGCCGCCGAGCCGGACCAACTCGGCTATGTACTCGGCGGGAATCCCCTTCACAGTTTGCAGCGCTTCCGGCGGCCGCTGGTTGCGGAAGCCGTTGTAGCAGGTCATCAGCCCGGCGGTGCCGTTACCACCCAGGAATGCATAGCGCTCCACCAGCAAGGTGTCGGCGCCGCTGCGCGCCGCAGCCAACGCGGCAATCACACCGCTGGGGCCGCCGCCGGCTACAACAACCTGGTGGCGCCCTACGACCGGCGTTTCGAGCGCCTCGCGATAGGCTTTGCCGCTGCTTCCCTGCTTGCCCGCGCTGCCTTGAAATCCCGAGCAGACGCCTGCCACAGATGCTCCCAGGGCCGCCTGAACGAAGACACGACGACCCACACCTCTCGTGAACTTAGGATCATGCCGGCTGTTTTTCATGTCGGTTCTCCTTTGAGCGAACTTTCAAAACCCTTGGACCCGCGCTGTATCGCGACAGAGAAGGCATGGTTTTCGCCGCGGAATCCGGGCGGGTCATTTCCCTCCGTGATGCCGTATTCTTCTTGAGCAGGGTCCCTAATCAGAGATCCGCAGCGTGACTCTCGACCCGTCCGGACCTCCGAAATAGACGTGCTGCGTGGCTTTTACGAAGTCCGTGGACAGCGCTTTCGGTATGTCCAGGAACTTTTGTGGATTGCGGTCAGTCAGTGGGAACCAACTGCTCTGAATCTGCACCATGATGCGATGACCCTGCCGAAACGTGTGGGCAATGTCGGGCAGGTTAAAGGTGATGCGGTCGGGCTTGCCCGGCTCGAAAGGCACCGGCTTCTCAAAACTCTTGCGGAATTTGCCGCGAAACGGCTCGCCGCGGATGAGCTGCTGATAGCCGCCCATCGGGACCGCAGCTTGTGCTTGAGGCGCCTGCTGGCCGGGCTGTGGCGGGTTGTTGTAATCCGTCGCATCGCCGGGATAGACGTCGATGATCTTGACGTCAAAATCAGAATCCGTTCCCGTGGTCGAAACTTTCAGGTCCACCAGGATCGGACCGAAAACCGTGACGTCATGATCCAGCACATCCGACTTGTACACCAATACGTCGGGACGAGTGGCGGCGAAGCGCTGATCCTCGGTCATGTAGGTGTTCAGAACGCCCGTGGTGACGCGGCCGACGTACGGAACGGGTTTGTTGGGGTCCGACAAATACTCGTCGAACCCGGCCTGCGCAGGCTGTTGCCATGCGAGCTTGCCGTTGGCGTCCAGATAGATGGGGGTGGGCTTGGCAGAAGCGGGCGGCCAGCTGACAAACTTGCGCCATTCGTTCATGCCGGTTTGAAAGACCCATGCCTTAGGAAATTTCCCGTCGCCACGGCCTTTCAGATAATAGAGGAAGAAGGGGAACTCGATGTTTTCGCGGTAATACAGAGCTGTCTTCGATCCGAAGTTGACGTTGCCGAGACGGTCGCCGTCGCCGCGCGCGAAACCGCCATGATTCCACGGGCCCATCACGAGCATGTCGACTGCCGGCGGCGTGTTTTTCTCCATGAAATCAAACTGGCGCAGCAAACCCTGTGGGTCTTCGGTGTCGTACCAGCCTCCCACCAGCATCACGGCAGGCTTGATGCTCTTCAGGTGCTTCCATATGGCTCGCGCTTGCCAGAATTCGTCATAAGTCGTGTGTTCGATGTTCTGTGTCCAATAGGGCTGCCTGTGCTTGAAGTATTTCTCGTCGGCATTGGAGAGCGGGCCCATATCCAGAAAAAACTCGTAGCCGTCGGGTGTGCCGTACTGAAAAGGCAGCGTTTGCTGTGGTGGCTGGGGAGCGTCTGCGCGCGGGAGAAAGCCCATGTAAAAACTGAAGCGATGGGCCAGCATGAAGGCGCCGTTGTGATAGACGTCGTCGCCCATGTAGTAATCGGTGACGGGGGCCTGCGGTGACACGGCCACCAACGCGGGATGCGCGTCGATCATTCCGGCGGTGGCGAAAAACCCGGGCTGTGAGATGCCGTACAGTCCCACTTTGCCGGTGTTGCCCGGGACGTTCTTGATTAGCCAGTCGATGGTGTCGTACGTGTCGGTGCTTTCGTCAATATCCTTGGGACCGGTTTTCACGGCCTTATGTGGACGGACGATCGTGTACTCACCTTCGCTCATGAAGCGCCCGCGAACATCCTGATAGACGAAGATGAATTTGTCTCGCTGGAAAAGCTCTGAGGGACCGAGCGAGGCGCGATACTGATCGACGCCGTAAGGCGCGATGTTGTATGGAGTGCGCTGCATCAGGATGGGATACGTCCTGCCATTCGTGAAAACATCTTTCGGAATGTACACAGCCGTGAACAGCTTGACGCCATCGCGCATCGGAATGCGGTATTCGAATTTGGTGTAGTTCTCGCGCACTGCGGCGACGCCGGCGGCAGCGCTTCCCGTCGTTGCAGCGGCCGGAGCAGGCTGCTGTGTTGCAGTGCCTGCACCTGACTGCAGGGCTACCAAGTTCGGAATAAGCAGCAGAAGATAGAGTAAATTGCGCATACTTGCCACCTCGATTGGATACGTATAGGTGAAACCGATCGTCCTTCTCGGACATACCCCGCATTATTCATGAAGGTCCGGCGCGAGGAACGCAACATCGCGCAGAGCCGCGACCATCAGGGAGCGGGTGGGATCGTGCCTAGCTTACGGCATGTGCACTCTCGTAACAACCCGCTTGCTTACGCGCTGTGAAAAAATCACTAAACGCGCCGCGGAGCGGCGCCTAGAGGTTAGCCCCGGGCCAGCGAAGCGCTGCCCGGGGTTGGAGGTCATTCTCATCAAGAGCCCCGAGGGGGGCGGCAGAAGATCACTGGATAAATGCATTTCTATCGCCCTTGCCAGGGCTCGATGACTCCGTTACCTCCCGCGCGGGATTCGCTTCGCTCATCCCGGGATCGACATAGGTAGGCGGTCGCCCGCTGTCCCTGTCACACCACCGTGCGTACGGGTCCGTACACGGCGATTCGGCTGGCTCAGGTCCGAAGCAGAGCTACCAATCATGGATATGGACTTCGCTGTCATAGGCCAGCTCGTCCCGCGCCTCACGCCTCTATCCGGTTTTTGTCCATCGGCTCGTGCTTTTGCTCGACGCTTCCTTCAGACCCCGCCTCGCGACGGGCGCCCTTGCGCTCCGCTACCCTTCACCTCCGTCAGGTTGGTGGAAGACTTTCACTTCCGAGCTGTCGTACAATGCTCGGCGCACCTAATCTCTCAAGGCCCCTGTCGGGGCCGACTTTGAATTTTTCACAGCTTCTTACGCGCGCGGCTCTGTACGCTGCGGTCGGCGATCAGCTGCGTCCTTTTCATGAATTGTCCCGGCTAAGCACCATTTCCCGACCTCAAAACAGCGAATGAGGAGTGACTATCTATAATTTGCCCTCGTGAGTCCCCCATTTCGCTGAGAGCACGTCTCGCACAGTCGTCCAACGCATGCTGGGATAGCGATCGTTGTCGAGCGGCTCTAACCTTGCCCGGCCGTCGAACATGTCACGCATGTACTGCATGCCCTGCCATGCCGGATAAAGTTCCTTCTCTCCGGGAGCCACCATGCGCGCTACCTTGATAAGCGTGCCGAGCGTTCCCAGACCTCCGGCGCGGAACAGGCGGAACTTCGTTCTGGTCACTTCACTCACGACCGCTGCCAGCTGCCGGGCGCTGAGCTGGTCGCCAGCGATTCGTAGAAAGCGAGGGGTGGACGGATCGAGAGCCGCGCACGCCGTGAATGCGGCCGTATCGTCTATCGTCGTGAAGTCCATGCGCTGGTCCCCATCTCCCCAATAGAGGACCCGCTTCAGCTTGAAGAGAATGAGCGGCATCTGACCCGTCAGCATATCGGCAAACGCACCATTGAGGATAGCGGTCGCTGAAATAGCAGCCCTGTCGAGGCGCTTGTGGAACTCTCGGCGCAGATCAAGATTGCGATTCTCTCCGGGCGGAAACTTAGTGAAATCGATCGAGAAGTCGGACGGAATAAAACGTGGCACGCAAGCCTTGATCGCAGCGTCGAGCAGGACCGTTTGCGTTTCCACGATCACGTCCCGCAATCCCGCCAGCGCCGACACCACGCAGGACGCGCCTGAGCAGGCTGGTGTCACCTCGGCAGCCCTGCTCAAGTCGACACTGGCAATCGTTACGCCGAGCTCCTGCAGTCGCTCAAGCTTGTCTCGCGCAGTGCCGTGGCGAACAAGCGCTCTTACGCTGGCTCCCCGTTCGAGCAAAGCCTTCACGATGCGCCCGCCGAGATTACCCGTAGCTCCCGCCACAACGATGGTCGAATCACTCATGATTCGCGACCTCCTGCCCTCCGCACCGGCATCCGATTCTGCCCGTCCCTTATATGAAACCGGGGACGCTCCCCTATTTTACAGTTCTGAAACCGGGGACGCTCCCCTATTTTGCAGTTCTGGGCAAACCCACGCCGTAACCCCTGGACGGCAAAATAGGGGAGCGTCCCCGGTTTGCGCGTCGAATGCCCTTGCCTCAAGGTGCCGAAAACCCCAGAATAGAGCTACCCGCATGATAGAGAGGATTTGCATACAGTCGCCTTTTGTGGCGGCAATATGGAGGATCCGTCGATGAACATTCGCTTGTGTCGCGTATGGGTGCTCGCGCTCGCGGGGGCACTCCTTGGATCATTCCTGGTCCTGCGCCTTAGCGCACAGGGGCCGGGCACAATCGACCCGGCGTTCTTCAAAGACATTTATTTCCGGCCGCTCACCGTCTTCAGCCGCGGCGGGCGCGCTACGGCCGTCGCCGGGGTGCCATCGAATCAGCAAGTGTACTACATGGGCTGCGCGGGCGGAGTTTGGAAAACCACGGACGCGGGCTCGACCTGGGTCCCGGTCTCCGATGGTCAGATCCATGTGGGATCCATCGGCGCCATCGCCGTGGCTGAATCCAATCCGGACGTCGTGTATGTCGGGACCGGCACGGCCGAGCCTCGCGGCAACGTCTCGAATGGAGATGGCGTGTATAAATCCATAGACGGCGGCAAGACGTGGCAGCACATCGGCCTCGAGAAGGCCGGCCTCATCGGGCGCATCGTCATCCACCCGCAGAACCCGGATCTGGTGTATGTCGCGGTTGTCGGCAACATCTTCGGGCCCAACAAGGAGCGCGGCGTTTATCGCTCGAAAGACGGCGGCAAGACATGGGAGCAGGTGCTGGCGATAAGCGAAAACACGGGCGCTGCAGACATCAGCATGGATGTGAAAAACCCGAGCACACTCATCGCCTCGATGTGGACCGTTCGGCGCCAGCCGTGGACGATCGACTCGGGCAGCATGCAGGATGGGCTGTTCCGGTCGACTGATGGCGGCGATCACTGGACCAAGCTTACGAACGGCCTGCCGGCCAACGTGCTCGTAGGCAAGATCGGCATATCGATTTCGCGGGCGAATCCGAAGCGCGCGTACGCGCTCGTGGAAGCTGCGGAGAACCAAGGCGGGGTCTTCCGCTCCGACAACGGGGGCGACACGTGGACGCGCACCAACACCACGCGCAACCTCCAGCAGCGCGCCTTCTACTACATGCGCATATTCGCGGATCCGGCAGACGCCGACACGGTTTACGCCGTGAACACCGGCGCCCACAAGTCCACGGACGGCGGCAAGACGTTCACCACCCTGCGGCCCCAGCACGGCGACCACCACGACTGGTGGATCAACCCGATCAACAATAAGGCGATGGTCGAAGCGAATGACGGCGGCGCAAACGTCTCGCTTGACGGCGGCGCAACATGGTCGACCGAGAACAACCAGCCGACTGCCGAGATTTATCGCATCGAGGTTGACAACCGGTGGCCCTACTGGGTTTACGGCGCTCAGCAGGACAACAACACCGTCGCCGTGCCGAGCAACAACATCGGCGAGACGTACGGAGTCGGCGGCGGCGAAAGCGGCTACATCGCGGTCGATCCGCGCAACTACAACATCGTGTACGCCGGGAGCTACGGCGGAGAGGTCACGCGGATGGATCGGGGACTGGGCATCACCGAGAGCGTGCGGCCGTACGCGGACGAAGAGACCGGCCAACGCGCCTCGGACTTGAAATACCGCTTCCAGTGGAATGCCCCGATCCGGCTGTCGCCGCACAATCCGGACATCGTCTACACAACCTCGCAGTTCGTGCACCGCTCGAGGGACAACGGCCACAACTGGGAAGTCCTCAGCCCCGATCTGACCCGCAACGACAAATCCAAGCAGGATTACTCGGGCGCAAAAGGTGTCACGCGTGACAGCACAGGCGTTGAAGTGTACGGCACGATCTTCGCATTCGAGGAATCTCCGGTGACGGCCGGTCTGCTGTGGGCAGGCAGCGACGACGGCCTGCTCCACATTTCGCGCGACAACGGCAGACACTGGGACAACATCACGCCGCCCGGGCTGCCGGAGTGGAGCACGATCAACGTGATCGATCTCTCGGCGAAAAATGCGGGCCACGCCATAATCACAGCGTACCGCTATATGCTCAGCGACTACACTCCATACGTTTACGAAACGAACGACTACGGCAAGGCATGGAAGCGCATTGCGGACGGAACCAACGGCATCCCTGTCGGGTTCGCCACGCGCGTGGTGCGCGAAGATCCGGACATGCCGGGGCTTTTGGTCGCCGGCACCGAATACGGAATGTTCATCTCGTATGACGACGGCAACCATTGGCAGTCGTTCCAGCTCAATCTGCCGGCCGTCCCGATCATGGACCTGAAGTTCCACCGGCACAACCTGATCGTTGCAACCGAAGGCCGGGGCTTCTGGATTCTCGACGATGTTCCGGCCGTCGAGGGGCTCCGGAACCTCGCTCAAAGCGACGTGGGTGTGTTATTCAAGCCTGTCGATGCATATCGATCGGGCGGCGGCGGACGAGGCGGCGGCTTTGGCGGCGCGGGGAGCGCGGTTCCTCCGCCCACCTTCTATTACTGGTTCAAGGATGAGCCGACCAGTCCGGCCACGCTTCAAGTGACCGACTCGGCCGGCACTGTGCTGTTCACTGCGACAGGACAGCCGGGCACCGGGACGGTGCCGCAGCCGCCGCCACTCATTCCCGCGCCCGGAGCAGCGGCCGGCGGTGGCCGCGGCGGCGGAGCCGGTGCAGCGGCCGCTGCGGGCCGAGGCGCCGGTGGCGGCCGCGGCGGTCTCGGCGGCGGACCGGCAACGATCAGCGTTCATAAGGGGCTCAACATTGCGACTTGGGCTCCCACGACCTTGCCCGCGCCATTCACAGTGCCGCGCGGCATCGTCATGTGGGGCGGCGGTGGCGGCCAGGGCCCGAAGGCCGCGCCAGGCGTTTACACGGCGAGGTTGAGTATGGGGGCGTGGTCGCAAACGCAGACGTTCCGGCTCAACCCGGATCCGCGATACCAGCCTGCGATGACGGATGCCGACGGCGCTGCACAGCTAAAGATGGCGCTCGAGGTCGGCGGTTGGGTCAAGACGCTTTACGAGAACCTCGCGAAGATCCGCGATGCAAAGCAGCAGGCCGCTGCGATTGCCCAGAAAACGACATCGCTGGCCGCAGCGACAAAGACGCTGACGGACAAGCTCGTCGCGGTCGAAGGCGATATGACCCAGCTCCAGGGCGAGGCGAGCCAAGACGCGCTGAACTTCCCGGGCCGTATGGACAACCAGCTGATCGTCCTCTACCAGAACATCGTCGGCGCGGAGCGAAAGCCGGGGACGCCCGTGACCGAGCGATATGCGGACCTGAAGCCACAGTACGAACAGTTGATGAGCAGGGTGACCACGACGCTCATGTCGGAGGTTGCAGCGTTCAACAAGACAGCGGCCCAGGCGGGCGTGACACCGGGAATCGTGATCAAATAGGAATTCCAAAAATCCTATCGTGTGGGGCGACCGACCCGCAGCGCGGCTTTGCTCCTGCCAGCCAATTGCATGGATCGCGAATGTAAATGTATTAGAGCAAACCTGATAGCCTTAGTGTGTTCTAAGAAACTCATTGCAACCAGGCTTGGGGACAGCTATCATTGGTACAAATTTTGAATTCGCACTCGCCAAACCCGAACAGGGGTGAAGAAGGGGCTGCTAGTGGAAATCGGCAGACTTTGAGTCGTGCTGCTTTTCCCACGGCTGGGAAACACCCCTGATCCCGCTGGATTTCCCTGGCTGATCCGGCAAATCTCGGGCTTACGTGCAAGTTTCGCGACAGGAGCAGTGCCTGTCCGGCACCACGGCAGTTACGGCTGATCTGGCGAAAAGGCCAGCTCTTGCTGCGCTCCGTTCCACTCTGACGCCGAGGCTCGTGAACGAAGCGCGCGTAGGCATGCAAGGCGGGCCCGGTCTCTTTGGCCCGGAAGTCAACGCCGGCATGTTTTCCGGACCGCTGGCCAATCAGGACGGCTATGCCCTGGGCATCAGCGCGGCGGGCATCACAAACGCTTACCGCAGCACTTCCCCCAGCCGCCGCACCCCCCCATACACATTGGCCGAGGACACGCTGAATTGGAGCAAGGGGTCGCACAGCCTGAGCTTCGGCGCCTCGTTTAGCAACACCGGCATGTGGACATGGAGCCAGACTGTTGTGCCATCAATCAGCTTCGGGGTGGACACCACCTACGACCCGGCGAGGACTATGTTCGACTCGGCGCACTATCCGACAAACTTTCCTGAGATAGCCGCAGGCGACGTCGGCACGGCGCGAAACATTTACGCGGTGTTGACCGGGCGCGTCACCTCCATCGGCGGCAGCGCGGTTCTAAACGAGGAGACCCTCAAGTACGCGTACAACGGACCGCGGGTCGCCCGTGCACATCAGCGGGAGTTGGGATTTTTCGCTCAGGACTCCTGGCGGCTGCGCCCGAATCTGACGCTCACCTATGGATTACGCTATGAGCTGCAGCTTCCCTTTGTTCCCCTCAACGATGTGTTCTCCCGCTCTACCATCGCGGATGTTTGGGGGCGGTCCGGGACAGCCAGCTTGTTCAAGCCCGGCGCAACCGGGGGCAAGCAAACGGAGTACGTTCTGTACAAGAAGGGCGATCCTGCATACAACATCGACTATAAGGCATTCGCTCCTTCCATCGGTTTTGCCTGGAGTCCGAGGGTTGAGAGCGGCTGGCTGGGACGATTCCTGGGCACTAGCGGGCAGACCGTGTTCCGCGGCGGTTTCTCGATCGCCTACAACCGCTATGGCATGAGCACGTATGCCGGCATATTCACCTCCAATCCGGGCCAGACTCTCACCGCCTCGCGCAACATGACTCTGGGCAATCTGGTAACCAACGTTGGGACCGATGTGCTTCCCGTGCTGTTCCGCGACAAAAACCGTCTCGGTCCTCCTCCATTCGCCGATGCGCCGGTCTATCCGCTCACGCCGACGATCAGCGATTCGGTCCGCGCATTCGATCCCAACCTCCGAACCCCATACACCATGTCCTGGTCGTTCGGGTTGCAACGCGAACTGACCAAAGACATGGCGCTTGAAATCCGCTATGTCGCCACACGCAACCTGCAGCCGTATTACACCTATAATCTGAACGAGCGCAACATCGTCGAAAACGGCTTCCTCGACGAGTTCAAACTGGCGATGGCTAACTTGCAGGCGAACATAGCCGCGGGGCGCGGAAACACATTCAAATACGCCGGCCCGGGAACCGGCACATCACCGTTGCCGATAACCCTTGCCTACTTCAGCGGCATCCCGGCATCGCAGGCCGGAGATGCGACGAAGTACACTTCGTCCAATTTTGTCAGCACTACTTACGTGAACACGTTGGCGCGCACCAACCCGAACCCGAGCAGCTATGCGGGCAGCCTTTATGGGGACGCGACGCGGAGAGCTAATGCTCTAGCCGCCGGCGTGCCTGCCAACCTGTTCATAGTCAATCCGGACGTCAGCAGCGCCCAGATCACCGGGAACGGCGGCCATAGCATGTATGACTCGATGATGGTGGAGGTGCGCCGGCGCATGGCGAAGGGGTTGCTGGTTCAAGCCAATTACACTTTTGCCAAGAACCTTAGCATGGGATCGCCTTCGTTCCGTTCGCCTTGGGTCAAGACAACTGGCAGCACCCTGCCGCATGCGTTCAAGATCAACTGGGTCTACGAGATGCCTTTTGGGCGGGGCAGGATGATCTTCAATGATACCCGTGGCGCAATCGACCGTGTCATCGGAGGCTGGGAGTTTCAGGGAGCTGGCCGCATACAGGCCGGCAATCTACTGAACTTCGGCAACGTCCGGCTGGCCGGCATGACGCTGGACGAACTCCGGTCTGCGGCCGGACTGCGCTTTGATGACGCGAACCGGCTCGTCTATTACCTGCCGGACGACATCATCCAGAACACCATTAAGGCCTTCAGCACGAGCGCCATCACGTCGACCGGCTACGGCTCCTATGGCGTGCCCACCGGCCGTTACGTGGCGCCCGCAAGCACCGCGGACTGCATTCAAATTTATAGCGGCCAGTGCGCGCCTTATACCAACTATATCAGGGGGCCCGGATTCATGCGCTTCGACCTGAGCCTTGTGAAGAGGATCCGTTTTACGGAGTCGAAGAACTTCGAGCTCCGCGCTGAGTTCCTGAATGCCTTCAACAACGTCAACTTCTACGGCGTGACGTGCGCCAGCAGCAGCTTAACCTGCGGCCAGGTAACGTCGGCCTATACGGACGCGCGGGAACAAGTTGATCCAGGCGGGCGCCTGGTTCAACTCGTCATGCGAATCAACTTCTAACCCCCAATAGCAAATCCTGAAGACCTCCAAGACCGCGAACGCATACTGCGATCTTGGAGGTCTTCGTTGCCTCCTCAGTTTGCGCTCACCCGAAGATGGGGATGCGACGGCCTGCGCGATTTCTTCTAATCTGTTCCTGAAAGAAGCCGATATGCACGATTACGAGGAAATCTATGGTCAGCGTCTACTCTATATCGGCGGAGGGTATTAGCGCCGCCTGCCGCACCCTGAATGAAGCTGCGCAACGCATCGCCGCGGGAAGTGTCAATGCGCGACGCGACTCGACGCCGGGTGCCGGCAGCAACACGGTCTCCGGCAGAAACTCGCAAGAGATCGCTTCTTCCCCCGCGAAGGTGGATCTCGTAACTGAGCTCTTCACAGTGAAGCTGGCGAAGATTGATGCAGAAGCCAATCTGCGAGTCATGTCCACGCAGCAGGACCTGGAACACGAGATTCTGAATCTCCTGGCGTAGAGGAGCATGATACCCAGCCACTCGAGCGACCACCCCCGATGGTCGAGCTATAGCCAAAGCCGGGGACATTGTAGCTTGGCACCCCTCTCTACCGGGCCCTCATCCAATCCTTGAGAATCGCCGATTGCAGCGCGTCCGGGTTGGCAATGGGAATGATCTTGAAGCTCCGCTGCATCTTATGCCCCAGAGTGACCTCGACTTCAATGTCCTTGCCGCCGCGCGTCACAGCAAGCTTGAGCCTGTCCCCGGGCTTCTTCGCAGCAACCGCCGCGTTCAGGCCTGCAGCGTCGACCCTGGCGCCGTCCAGCGCCCTGATCTCATCGTTGGCGGCCAGCTTGGCCTGCTGCGCGGGTGAACCCCCCTCAATGGCGGAAATGACCGGCTTGCCATTCACGTCCTCGACGACCGCGCCGAGATAGGAGTCGGGCAGTTCCACAGGTTTCTCGAGCTCGAGGCCCGCGTAGCCGAGATACCTGTTGTAGTCGATGTCCTCCGTCGTCGAAGCGTAGTCGAAAATCTCGTTCAGAGAAGCGCCGGCAACGCTTTCGCAGACCGCGCGAAACTCCTCGTCCGTCCAGCCGCGCTTGAGCTGCTTGTAGTATTTCTGATAGAGCGTCTGCATGACAGTGTCGAGCGACTTCTTGTCTTTCGTCTCATGGCGGATCTTGAAATCGAGCAGCAATCCCAGCGCCGCGCCTTTGTTGTAATAGGAGATCGATTTGGAAATGCCGCCTCTGCCCCGGCCGCCGAAAGGCCCTTGGGTCCAAGTGTCCCAGCTCGACTGGGTCGCGGATTGGAAGAGGTGGCCGGTGTTGTTTTCGTAGGCGGAGATGTCTCTGCGGAAACAATCGAGGAGTTCCTCCTGATTCATGAAGCCGGCGCGCGCCGCCATCAGGTACTCGTAATAGACCGTGAAGCCCTCGGATACCCAGAGCATGTTCGTCAGGTTGGCCTTGTCGTAATCGAACGGCCCGAGCGCGATCGGACGAATGCGCTTGACGTTGTAGTTGTGGAAATATTCGTGCCCGAGGAAGCTCAGCTCGCGAATCTTGCCCGCCCTTGTATCCAAATTAGGACTGCCCGTGAATGGGACCGATGCAGAGTTCAGGTGTTCGATGCCGCCCTGGCCGGGGCCATACGCCAGGAACGTGTAACGCTTGTAGGGGATTTCGCCGATGACCGCAATTCCCTGCTCGAGAGTGGCTTTCAGATCTTTCATGAATTGTTCGCGGTCGAAGTTGTTCCCCAGTTTGTAGCCGATGAAATAGTGGGGAACGCCCTTGATCTCAAACGACGGCAGAGACTCCAGGTTGCCCATCAGGATCGGGCTGTCGTACAGGACGTCGAAGTCCGGGGCTGCCAAAATGTCCGGCCTGTCCGGCGATACGGGATCGAGGCCGGTGGCGATCGATTTCCAGTTCGCGTTCAGTTTGATCTGCACGGTCACGGGGTGCGCGATCTGGCCGGCGACATACATGAAGACGCCCGTGCCCACAATGTAACCTCGATCCTCTCCCAGATACGAGTTGGCGACAAACGTAGAGCTGGCCGACACGTCATAATTCACCACGACGGCAGGGGTACTGGCGGTCTGCACCTTCCAGTCGTTTAACGAGACCTTTTCCCACTTGAGTTCCTTCCCCGCGCCGTCCTCGGCGCGGAAATTCTGCACGTTCTTGGCGAAGTCGAAGATCCCGTAATATCCGGGTGACCAAGCGGGCATCTTGAAGTCCTGTGCCGCACCTTTGAGCCCTTCGCAGCGAAAGACCACATGATAGATATGGGTGCTCGGCTGCTCCATGGAGACGATAAACGCCATCGTCCCCTCCGGCCTCTGGCCGGACGCGAAAGTGACTGCAAGAAGGAATATCGCAAGAAAAACAGTCAGTCGGGACCTGTTCCTCATGTTAGCTCCTTTCAACTGCGACAAACGATGATGCCTGTCCTGTCGGCGGCAGTCTTAGCGGCGGATTCGATTGCGCATTCTGATTGTATGGTGCATTTTCAGAAAAATACAAAAACCGTGCGAGGGAGCTCCCAGGCCACGGCGTACCTCGTCAGGTCGATGCGCCCGCAGCCTTTTCTCTCTTTGCGGTCCATGTTGCATCGCCAAGCTCGTCGATCACTGCGTTCCCCTTCATCGTCTGACCATCTTCGGCGACCTCACCCGTAAACGACATCGTGACCGACACTCCTTCAGCGACCATCGTAAATGAGAACTGGATCGCGCGCTGTTTGAGCGTGCCTTCGAGTTGAAACGTGCCGTAGCGGCCGGTGTAGGTGCCGGTGACCTTCTCACCGTCCTGCTTCAGGTCGAGGGTCGGCGTCCCCGTACCCATAGACATCTCCAGAGTCATCGTCCATTTGCCGGTGACACTTGGAGTGGCCTGGTTGTTCGGTTTCTGCTCCGGCTTGCCCTGCTGTTGCACTCCAGCCGCCAGAACGACGGCAAACGCCAGTACAACTACGACCACCAGTAACTTCCTCATGCGACCTCCTCAAGACTTGTCTAGGGAAGGGCCACCCAATCGCCGAAATACCCGCGATGTGCAAAGGAGTTCGGAGGCTGGGCGTCTGTCCCCAGATTTCCTGATTACTTCCTGGTCATCTTTCCCTCCACGTTAGGCTTCCAGGTCTTGCCGTCTTCCGAATATTCGGACTTGTAAGTAAGCTCCGTGGGAGAGGGGAGCTTTACGACCGTCCGGAACCAATAAGTCTTGCCTCCCATGGTGTCAGATCCCTCGAAGGTCCAGGCAGATCCATCCACCTTGGCAGTTCCCGGTCCGCCATATCCGTTGCTGACGATATCGAAGCTGAAGTACTGTTTCTTTTCAACGTTGTACCCATAGATGCTATGGCCTTTGCTCTTGCCCATGGGCCCGGAATCGTCTGAGTCGCACACCAGGTGGTATCCGCCGGCAAACCATGTGCAGGTCATGGTGCTCTTGACCGTTCCTCCCTTGCCGAAGGGCGTGGTCTCGCTCTTACCCTCGCCGGTCCAGGTTCCAATGAAAACAGCGAGCTTCTTGTGTTCCGGCCCGGGGGGCGGCGGTGTGGTCTGCGCCTGCGCCGCCAGGGCAAAGAGAACGATCATCAACGCAGGAGCTGTCACTATTCGTTTCATGCAGGCCTCCTTTTGTCCTCCCGCACCGTAGTGTCTGACAATCAACAGACTGCTGGAATGAAGCGATTTTGATTCAAGCGGGAAAGCGAAGCAAGCTCAAAACGAGCGCTGAGGCTCTTCACATCCATTTCCGAATCAGTCTTGTTGACGGCGGCCCGCCCGATTCAATCGATGGCCACGCCGCGCAGGAAGGCTGCCGAATCTTCAGGCCGTCCCACATTGATGAACATGCCCGAGCCCAGCTCGAATCCTGCCGCCTTGGTCAAGCGCGGCAGCACGCTCATATACCAGTGATAGTAACGGATGTGGCTCGACTCTCTCGGCGCCGTGCGCATCACGAGGTTGAAATCAGGGTCATTCAGGCCGAGGTAGAGCTTGCGCTGCACCGTCCGCAGGATGCGGGCGAAGCTCGCGATCTCGTCGGCTGAGATCAATCCGAACGATGCGCAATGCCGGCGCGGGTAGATCCACAGATGAAAGGGTGAAACTGCGGCGAACGGGATGAACGCGACGAAGTGCTTGTTCTCCGCTACCAGGCGGCTCTGATCGCGCAGTTCGTCGTTCATGGTGGTGCAGAAGATGCAGGCGCCATTGTCGTCGTAGAAACTTAGCGCCCATTCGAGGCGCTCCCGCACGGCCGTGGGGATCACCGGCGTCCCGATCAGTTGCAGGTGAGGGTGAACCAGCGAGGTACCTGCCGCCGGCCCGTGGTTCTTGAACAGCGTGACCGCCTCCACGCGGTGATCGGTAAACGCCCTGTGATAGCGATCAAGACACGCGACCACGATCTTCTCGACCTCGGCGTCGCTCAAGAGCGCCAACGAGGTATTGTGCATTGGGCTCTCGACGATGACTTCGTGCACGCCGACGCCGGAGATGGTCCGCTTGATGCCGTCGATATGCCGTGTGAGTTCTCCTTCAGAAGAGAGCGCGGCGAACTTGTTGGGGAACGCGCGCACCTGCCAGGGGCCGGATTGCGGATAGCGATAGGTCTCGGCCGGAGTCATGGCCTCATTGCCCGGACAAAAGGGGCACGCAGGATCGTGCGAGGGCAGGTCTTTGCGGGGACCCTCCGCAATCTTGAACTGATCCGGGCGCCTGGCGCGCTCCGTTGCGATAATGACCCACTGGCGTGAGATAACGTTCTGGCGGATTTCTGGCATGCCGTGCCCTCCCTAAGACTTCGGCTTGCCGATTTTCACCAGCACAACTCCATGGCGCGGAACGGTCGCGGTGAACGCGTCACTGACGCTGCCGAGATCTTTGTGGAGCCACAGATCGCGCACCGGTTGGCTGCCCGCAAGACCGAGATCCGAGAACTTCGCCGTCACCGACGCCGCTTCCGGCGAACGGTTGAACAAGCCCACCGCCATCGTGCCGTCCGACAGCGGACGCGCCCAGACGTCGCACCAACCGTCGCTCGTCAGCCGGCCCGCCGGTTTTCCCAGCACGTCCTGATTGACGGCCAGGACCTCGCGATTCCCCAGCAAGTCGGTCGTCCAGCCGTCGATCTTGGAGAGATCCGCGCCAATCAACATGGGCGCCGCCTGAAGCGCCCACAGCGAGATGTGCGTGAGCTGCTCGTTCGGCGTGAGATTGGTGGGGCGCGAGCCCTGGCTCCAGCCGACCATGCCGACAACCAGCATGTCGGTGTCGTTCCAATGTCCCGGCCCCGCGTACTTCTCGCGGCCGGTCTGCTGGAATCCTATGCCTGCCATGCTTGGCCACGAGTCGCGGATGTCGCCGGTCATGCGCCAGAGATTCCCGCCGACCTCCTGGCCCCACTCCCAGACGTTGCCCCAGCCGTACTGGCAGATGCTGAAGACGAAGTCGCGGTCGAGCGTGTCCAGCACGCCCCGCATCAGAATGTATGGCTTCTTCAGATCGTCCAGATTGTTGCGATTGCCTTGGTACGAGCACCAGTCGTACTTGATGTAGTCGAAACCCCACTTCGCCCACGCGCGCGCGTCCTGTTCCTCGTGCTGGTAGCTGGCCGGCCAGCCCTGGCACGTGGTCGGACCCGGCGACGAGTAGATGCCGGCCTTGAGGCCCAGGCTGTGGATGTAATCGACCAGGCCTTTCATGTCAGGGAATTTCTCATTGGTCGTGATCTCGCCGTTCGGGTCCCGTTGGCGCCCTTCCCACACGTCGTCAATATTAATGTAGGCGTAACCCTGGCGCGCCAGGCCGCTCTTCACCATGCCGTCGGCAGACGCGCGCACGCGCTCGGCGGTAACGGTGTTGCCCCACGCATTCCACGAATTCCAGCCGAGCGGCGGCGTGAGTGCGAGCATGTGATCGCCGCCGACGATGGTGATCTGCCCCGTCGCCTTGCCCTTCGGACCCGTCACGGTCACATCAACGACCGTGCGGCCGGCCCGCTTTAGCGAGCCCGTGATCACACCGGTCTTGGGATCGAGCGTCAGACCGGCGGGCAGGTTCTTGGCCGCGTACGTCAGCGGCCCGTCGCCCGACGCGGGAATCATGAACAGGAAGGGCCTTCCCGGCGTCGCGCCGGTGATGCGCGGGTAGTTGAGCTGCGGCACAGCGGTATGGATGGATGCGATCAGCGGCGCCGGCTCGGCTGCGGCGATGATCAGTTCGGGCTTCTCCGGCGCGCCTTGAGCCATGATAATGACCGCTCCGCCCCAGTCGGCGTTGTCGCTGCCTGTGCCGTCGTTGCCGTCGTTGACCCCCAGCGTCAGGCGCTTCGCGCCCGCGAGATCCACCGACAGGAGCTTCGGCGCATCGCCGCCTTTCATGATCCCGGTTTCCGCGGCTTTCTTACCATCCACCCACACGCCGAAAATCACGCTGCCTTGGCCGGCGCGCACCGCGTCGTCAATGCCGACCATCGCCATAAAGCGCGCCGCCTTCCCCTTGAGATCGATAGCCAGATCTGTGTCCGAGGCAACCGGCACGGCGTGCGGATAGGTCACGCCGCCCAGCGCATAGGCGGGCGCGGGCGGAGGAGTCGTCGGAGGCGGCTGCCCTGGTGCCGCGCCCCGGCCGCGACCAGCGCGCCGGATCACGCCGGCCGGCAATTTGCCCAAATCCAGGCTGTCGACCCACACGCCATTGGCCGGCGGGTCCGCCTTGCTGAGCGCCGCCGCATCCTGAGCCTGCGCCAATGTCGCCGCAAACGTCGACAGCAACACGGCTGCCGTCAGAGCCATAGCCATCTTCATTAGCTTCATAGGTGTCCTCCGAGAAGTCGTGAACCCACATTATATGGCAATTGTGCATTGGCTTGCTCGTCGAAATTCGGTGACAGTATCTCATGCGCGATTCGCGCACCCAGGTGCATGAAAAGCGTCGGAATCGGCATCGGGATCGCAATCGTGGTCGCAATCGTGGTCGCAATCGGCTTTTGCAGACCAACAACTTCGATAGCGATAGCGACCCCGATTCCGATGCCGACATTTGTTGCCTGTTGTCTCTATTTTCGGAACAGTATCTCATGCGCGATTCG
>Ga0315282_10005696_pt1 | contig 21123 bp, 18 predicted proteins | sample YL17G07_20_MG_FD_203693 | JGI IMG/M metagenome (GOLD analysis project Ga0315282, IMG submission 203693) | Sediment microbial communities from Yellowstone Lake, YNP, Wyoming, USA - YL17G07_20 | ecosystem: Environmental > Aquatic > Freshwater > Lake > Sediment | place: USA: Wyoming | collected... | reverse complement strand
GCCAGCAGGCACAGGACGACGAAGATGAAAAACGAGACGCCCGGCGGCTTCTGCCAGAAAAGCTGGTCGAAGCACCAGGCCACCAAAAGCGACAACAGCGAGATACGGGTAGCGTGTTTGACGGTCATGGATTGGATTTCCTCTCTGAATTTTTAGAAACCAGGTTTTTTCCGATTATGACCATCATAACCATACCAACCGCCGGTTGCCACCTCCCGCGTACCGGTTGGCGCGCACCTGAGTGCTTGACAAGGGAAAGGAATTATATAACCTGACCGGTCTCTCACCCCAGGCCTAAAGGTGAAGCAGGCGGGCGGCGTTGTCGTGATAAACCTTGCGCAGCACCTCATCCGGCAGGTAGAGCCCATAGATGCGCCAGCGTCCCTGGGTAGGCAGCGGCGAATCCGGATCGTAATTGAAATACTCGTCCGCCGTTTCTAAGAAGCGGAAGTGGACCTGGTACATCGCCAGTCTGGCCGCATGGTCGGTGCCGAAGAGGATGCGGTCGGCGTACTTGATGAACCACTCGCGGGCAGAATAGGGAGCGCGGCCCAGTTCAGCGATGCGAGCGGATATGTCGGTATTGAAATTGGGGTAGCGGTCCATCATTTTGGAGACAAAACCCAGGTTCTCCGGGTAGCAGCCCACGTGGGCGGTGATGAAATTGGTCTTCGGATGGCTTTCGATCAGGTGATAAAGACTTTCGAGCACGACCTCAAAGCCCGGAAATTCCGGCCCATAAAAGAGCCAATCCGGCACAGCGTGTAATTCATCCCAGCGTTCATTAAACCGGTCCAGCGGGCGGAAGAAAGCCCGCGGGTCGGCGGAATGAATGGTCACCGGGATGCCCGCTTCGCCCACCACGTCCCACAGGTCGCTCAAGCGCGGGTCATCCGGCATCACCAGGCGGCCCTGCTGGTCGCGGTAAACCAGCCCCAATTCCTTATAAACCTTCAGGCCGCGCGCCCCGGCTTTAATGTCCGCTTCCAGCTGAACTTTCCTGCGCTCCGTCCAGCCGGGCTGGCCCATGTCGGCAAAGTCAATATTGCAATACGTCACAAACCGGCCGGGAAAGGCCAGGTCCAGGTTCTCGATATTTCGCTTGAGCACATCGCCCGTTTCGCCGCTGAGGTTGACCACCGTGGCCACGTTTAAGAAATCCAACTCATCCAGGATGGCTTTCATGTCGCGCCCTTTCCAGCCAAAACCCGGATAGGTGACGTGGTTGTGAGCATCCACCACGGGAAATTTTGCCCTGGCTACGTGGTGTTCCGGGACGACGAGTTCAGAGCGGGGTTCAAAATCTTCAATGAAAATCCGGTTATCCATATTTTTCGATCCTTTCAAGCCTGATATCGTGATTCTATCCAGCAGCTAGAGTATACAGTTTTTGACCGCCGAGGTAAAGGTGGCGAATTGAGATATACGTGGGTGCTGCGCACCCACGTATATCTCAATTCGCCAATTCTTCATTTTCCTTTGTGTTCTTTGTGCCTTTATGGTTAAATATATGAAACCTTATGCTTGATTGCCTGATTGTCGAAGATAACCCCAGGCTGCGCGCCGCCCTCAAGGCCGGGCTGGAAGCCACCGGCGAGGTGCGCGTCCCGGCTGCCTGTGACAGCGGCGAGCAGGCCCTGGCGCTGTGCCTGGAATCCGCCCCCCAGGTGGTCCTGATGGATGTCCAGCTGGCCGGCGAGCTGAACGGCATCCAGGCGGCGGTCGCCATCCGGCGCGAGTTCCCGCGACTGCCGGTGGTGTTCTACTCCATCCAGGACGACGACGCCTATTACCGCGACTTCCGCCGCTCGGGCATCCTCAGCCACTACGCCTATGTACGCAAATCCAACTACTTATTACCCCAAATGATCGTGCCCTTGCTGCACGACGCCGTCTCCGGGCACAGCTTCATCGACCCCGAGATCGAGGCGCGCGTCCAGGAAGTGCGTCACAAGGACGAGACCTCGCCCATGGCGCTGCTCGAGCCCAACGAACAGGTAGTGGCGCGCCTTTTGGCGCAGGGCCTGACCAATGAGCAAATCGCCGCCCGTCTCGGTTTCCGCGATAAGCGCACCATCAGCCGCACCAACGGCCAGATTTACGCCGCCTGGGGGCTGGACGTCAGCACCACCGACGAAAAGGTGGCGCGCACCCGTGCCAGCATCATCGTACAAAGCGGGCGCTTGTTGTTGTGGGACGCCAGCGGCATTCCGCTGGTGCAGGATGAGCGCGGCCATTGGCAACCCTGGGAGGGCGCGTGAGCGGCAGCTTCCTGCTGGATTGGGCCGCCCTGGCAGTCTCGCTGTTCAACACCATCGTGCTGGTCTGGCTCGGTCTGACCGTGCTGCTCAACGCCGAGAGCCGCAGCCTGGGGGTATGGATGGCGGCGGAGGGCCTGTTGATGGGGGCGGCTTTCTTCGTCAGCCATTCCGCCATCCTCGGGCAAAACCCCTATACCCCAAACTCGGGCATTAACTTCTGGTGGCATGTTGGCTGGATCCCGGTGGTGGCCTCGCCCTTCGCCTGGTACGTGCTCATGCTGTGGTACTCCGGCTTCTGGGATGAACGTCCGGTTGGCAGTTCCACGTCCGCCGGGGGGCAGCGCCTCTACCGCCGCCACCTGCCCTGGTTCGCCCTCAGCGTGCTGTTCACCCTGTTCCTGCTCGGCCTGCTGATCTTCGCCAACCCGCTACCCAGCGCCCTGCAGGTGACGCAGCTCGATCTGAGCGGTATCCCCTCCATCGCCGGTATCCCGGTGCTGATCCTTAGCTTCCCCCCCTACATCCTGCTGTGCATCTTACTCTCGCTGGATGCGCTGCTGCGCCCGGCCCCCTCCGGGCGGTTGATGGGCAATCTGGCCCGCCGGCGCGCCCGCCCCTGGCTGGTGGGCGCCACCCTGGCGCTGCTGGCAGTCAGCCTGCTGGTAGGTGTCATCCTGGTCTGGCTGGTGGTCCAATCTCGCTCGCGCCCGGTCATCGTCGCATACATCGGCCAGCTGGCTTACACCGTGGCCTGGTTCGACCTGGTGCTGGCGGGTCTGCTGGCGCTGGCCATCTTGATGCTCGGGCAGGGCGTTATTTCGTACGAGGTCTTCACCGGCCAGACCCTGCCGCGGCGTGGGCTGGCGCGCCAGTGGCGCAACGTGGTGCTGCTGGCTGCCGGTACTGGCACGGTGGTGGCCTGGAGTTTAACCATCCAGTTGCGCCCGATCTACACCCTGCTGCTGGCGCTGCTTCTGATGACCGTCTTTTACGCCCTGACCAACTGGCGCGCCCACGTCGAACGCGAGCAGAGCATGCGCCGTCTGCGCCCCTTCGCCAGCGGGCCGCACCTCTACGAACAGATGATCACTCCACCCGGCGCCCCTCTGCCCGAGGCCAGCCTGGCGGCACCCTTCAACGCCCTGTGCCAGGACGTGCTGGGCGTAAAGCAAGCCTTGTTATTACCCTCCGGCCCGCTGGCGGCGCTGGCGGGTCCGCCGATGAGCTACCCGCCCGGCGCCAGGCTCGAGCCGCCGCTGGGTGACTTTAGCCAGAAATTTACCTCACCCCAGACCATCGGGCTGCCGCTCGACCCACCCACCAGCCGCGGCATGGCCTGGGCCGTGCCTCTGTGGAGCGAGCGCGGCTTGATCGGCCTGCTGCTGCTGGGCGAGAAGAGCGACGGCTCTTTCTTCACCCAGGAAGAGATCGAGATTGCCCGTTCCAGCGGCGAGCGCCTGGTCGATATCCAGGCCTCGGCTGAGATGGCTCGCCGGTTAATGGCCCTCCAGCGCCAGCGCCTGGCCGAAAGCCAGGTGCTCGACCGGCGCGGCCGGCGCATGCTGCACGATGACGTGCTGCCCCGCTTGCACACTGCCCTGCTGGCCCTCAGCAGCCGCCCGGCCAGCCTTCCGGCTAGCGATCAGGACCCCGGCGGTTACGAGGCGATCGAGCTGCTCAGCCAGGTGCACCGCCAAATATCCGACCTGCTGCGTGAGATGCCGCCCGCCACCGCCCCCGAGGTGGCCCGCCTGGGGCTGGCTGGCGCGCTGCGCCAGTTGCTCGAACAGGAGTTGAAAGACGCCTTTGACGAAGTCATCTGGCAGGTCTCGCCCGAAGCCGGGCAGCGCCTGCCCGATCTGCCGCCCTTGAGCGCCGAGGTGGTCTTTTACGCCGCCCGCGAAGCCATGCGCAACGCCGCCCTGCACGCCCGCAAGCCGGGCGCAAGTTCGCCGCTGCACCTCTCGGTCAGCCTGGATTGGCCGGGCGCCTTGCAGGTTACCATTCAGGACGACGGCGCCGGGTTACCGGCTGCCGGCGGAGGCGAGCCGCACTTGACAGGCAGTGGCCAGGGATTGGCCCTGCACAGCACGCTGATGGCCGTCATCGGAGGCTCGCTGGCGCTCGAAAGCGTCCCCGGCCAATATACCCGCGTGGTGCTGCGGTCAGGGTAATTCAACTCACCCTATCCATAGTTGTGATATAGTATGCCTATGACCCCGGAAATCCCCCGCCACATCGTCTGGAGCACCGACCAGGTCGACCCGGCTGACCCGTTTCAGCGCCTTTAGCTGCTGCGGACCGGGCGACCGATATCCGCGCCCTCGACTTCGGAGAAATCGAGCGCGAGCTGGATAACCTGCACCTGCCGCCCGATATCGACAGCCTGTGGCGTACTTACCTGGAGCAGCGCCATGACAGGGAATAGCCCTGGCTGAATACTACCTGGGGCACCGCCTGTCATTCGACCCCTTTATTTAAAATAACCCCCCTCCCTGCTTGTTCCAAGAAAATATGAAGACGCTCAATAAGCTCATCAATGCCCCATTTTTACACCCGCTGCTGTTCGCTGTCTTTCCCATCCTTTCATTGTGGGCAACCAATTTTTCACGCATGGCAGCCTCGGATACATTACCTCCTCTGCTGGAAGCTGTACTTGCCGCACTCGTCATGTACTTTATCTTCAGGTTGATCCTAAGGGACGGCAGCAAGGCCGGGCTGCTCAGTACCCTTATCCTTTTTCTATACTTCTCCTACGGACATATTTTTACCATGATCCGCGGGATACCTGAAATCGGCCTGAAAATCGCCCGCAACCGCATCATGGGCCCATTTTGGCTATTACTCCTCATCTTTGGCGCATACCTGATTCTCAAATATGGGAAAAAGATAAACAACCTGAGCATATTCTTAAATTACACCGGTTTGACTTTGCTGGTTCTGGCCGGGCTTCAGCTCGGGTATGCACAATATCATGAAATAAGCGTAGGTTTACAAAACAATCCGGTGGACTCAAAGGAAAATATGCCTTTAGATCTGCAAAATTCAGGCAATAAAGAAAATTTTCCGGATATCTACCTGTTCCTGCTGGATACTTATGCACGACCAGACACAATCCTTGAAACGTTCAATTATGACAACACGTCTTTTGTTCAGGCATTAACCAGGCTCGGTTTTACAGTCCCCGCATGTTCTATGTCCAATTACGCGTACACGGCTTTCACCATGTCTTCTATGTTGAACATGAATTACCTGGAAACTTTTTATCCCAATATGGACCCGCAGCAGAAAAATGTCGATATCGATTTTGCAGCATTCACCAAATATATCCGTTACAGCCTGGTGCGTAAGAATCTAACCGATTTAGGATACAAAATCGTTTCGTTTGAATCGGATTATCGTTGGGTCGAGATTCCGGATGCAGATATTTTCTATACCTCTAAATCTTCAACAAAAGCTTTGGTTGAGTTCTTCGATCCCACCGATTTCGACAATGAATTGAGCCAGACAACCCTATTGAAAATAATCAATGATACGAAGACTGTGTCACCGATGCTTAGTGACGAATTGAATGCAATAGATGATTTCTTTAATCAACTGAAAAACAAGTTATATCCATCTTCCGATAAAAAATATGACCGGATAATCAGTTCTCTGAAACAACTGGAGTCGATTGCCGAAGTTCCAGGACCAAAGTTCGTTTATCTGCATTTGAATGCTCTCCACCCGAGATTCGTTCTCGGGGCAGATGGGCAATATGACAAATCGAATCTGGCATCGGGGTATATCAATACCCTGATCTATTTGAACAAGAGAATGCTTGAAATCCTGCCCAAAATTATCAAGGATTCCAAAATCCCACCGGTCATCATCCTGATGGGAGACCATGGTTACGATCCGGGTCCCGACACCCGCCTCTATAATTTCAATGCGATCTATATGCCAGGTGATGGCAGTAAGCAGATTTATCCTTCGATTACCCCGGTCAATATCTTCCGGATCATTTTCAATACCTACTTCAACGGGCATTATAAACTGCTACCAGACACCAGTTATAACTACGTAAACAGTCAATATTTCAATTTCCGCGTGGTTACCCCTGACTGCCCGAGGTAAGGCTGTCCAGGCTTTCGAAGGCGAGCGCGTATAGACTCTGCCAGCGCTTATGCTGGCGGGCGTAGGCGGCGTGCCGCGGCATATCGGGTTCGATGATCTCGCCCGGATTCACCCGCCCAGCGGCCTCTTCCAGCGAGCTCACCAGCCCCAGCGCCCACTGCCCCAGCATGGCCGCCCCGACCGCCGAGGCATCCGCCGCCTCGACCGGCGCCAGGCGCTCGCCCAACACATCCGCCAGGATTTGCATCCATAGCGGCGAACCCGTAATCCTGCCCGTCAGGTGGATGGTAGAATCAAGCCGGGCAACTACCTCACCCGCTTCTGTAAACCTTACATTCCCCGATTCCTCTGCTTTTAATCCGCTTCTATCCTCTGTGTTCCCCGTCCTTCCAGGATACCGCTGTAGGGCACTTTGCTCCGCGATGCCCTCTGTGGTTATACTTCTTCTTTCTTCCAATGCCTGCCACACATCCGCCAGGCAGAAAGCCACTCCCTCCAGCACGGCGCGCGCCACGTGAGCCCGCCCGTGTTCTAATCCCAGGCCAACCAGCAGGGCGCGCGCCGCCGGGTCCCAGTGCGGGTTGCGTTCGCCGGCAAAATAAGGCAGCAGGAGCACCCCTTCCGCCCCGGCCGGTACGCTGGCGGCTTCGGCAAACAGTCTTTCATAACCGGCCTCACCCGCCAGTTCAGGGTAAAAGCGTTCCCGCACCCACTGCAGCGCCAGCCCACCGTTGTTGATCGCCCCACCGGCGAACCAGCGCTTTTCTGCCAACAGGTAGCACCAGGTGCGCTCGCACTCATCCAGCAGCGGCTGCGCCACCAGACGGCGCACTGCTCCGCTGGTGCCGACGGTGATCACGCTCTGCCCGGGAGCGGCTGCTCCCGAGCCCAGGTTAGCCAGCCCGCCGTCGCTTGCCCCGGCAATCACCGGCAGGCCCGCCGTCAGGCCCACTGCCCGCGCCACCTCCGGCAGCAGCCCGCCAGCCATGGCGCCCGGCGAAATCAGCGGCGGCAGTTGCTGCGGGGTCACGCCTGCCAGTTCCAGCGCCTCAGCATCCCACTCCAGGCGGCGGATATCCAGTAACCCGGTGGCGGAGGAGGTGCTGAAATCAGCCGCCCATACGCCCGTCAGGCAGTAGAGCACCCAATCTTTGACCAGCACAAAACGAGCGGCGCGGCCCGCCACCTCGGGCATGTGAGTGTGCCACCAGTTTAGTTTGGCCGGGTGATACAGGTAAACCAGCGGGCAGCCGGTACGCAGATAGAGCGCATGCGCGTCGCAGCGGCGGCGCAGCTCAGGCACCTGCGCGGCCGAGCGCAGGTCAGCCCAGGTGAGCGCCGGCGCCAGGGGGTTGCCCACCGCGTCCACCGCCAGCGAGGAGTGCATGGCACCGCTCAGGCAGATGCCCGCTACCGCCCGGGCTGGAATCTGGTGCGCCAGGCTGCTCAACACCGCCAGCACCCCGGCCCACACCTCTTCCGCCCGCTGCTCGCCCCAACCGGACTGCGGAGTATACAGCCGGTGCTCGCTGGAAGTCAATCCCAGCAGGCTGCCGTCTACATCCAGCGCCACCGCCTTGCAGTTGGTGGTTCCCAAGTCCAACCCAATGGTATAAGCGCCTGTCATTTCACAATTTTTGGTAAAATTCCGGCGATGACGATCCCGCTGTCCAGTTCCATGCCGTGTTTCAAGTTCTTCCCGATCGAGGCGGCGTAGCGGTCCATATCCGCCTGCAGCCTGCCGAGGTCGGCCTGCGCCAGTTTTTCCAGGCTGGTATAGCCGGCGTTGAAATAGTTGCGCACCGTGCTGCCGCGTACGTAGGGCAGGCGGGTAAAATCCGCCCGGTTGGTCAGGTCAAAAATGAACTCCTCCGGCACGCCCGTGATGCGCGCCAACCATCCGCGGAACGGGCGAGTGCACCCCATCTCGAGCATTTCCATGTTGAAGCGCACCCCGCTCTCGCGCAGCGCGGTGACGTAGGCCAGCTGCTGCTGGTCCTCTGGCTCAACCAGCTCACGCAGGTAAATGCGGGCAGGCAGCACCCAATACAACAGGTAATGCAGCACGCCGATCAGCGAATCCAGCGGGAACCGCGTTCTTTTATAGAACTCCTCCAGTTTCTGGCGGTTCTCCACCGACAGGATGAACTCATGGGTGGAGCTTACCCCCAGGCCTTGCAGCCGCTGGAAGATGCGGGTGATCTCATCAAGCATGACGCCGTAGCGCCGGCGGCGGTCGCTGCCTAGCAGGCGGGCGGCATAAGTCTGCGCTTCGCTCATGTTGTGGTTGTAGTGTTTGCGCACGAAATCATAGGCGAACACATCCAGCAGCCGCCGGGGGATATCGGCGTAGTTTGGGCTGGGTTTCACCAGCCGCTCCACCTTTGCCCAATCCAATTCCATCTATTTCCTCCTGAAAGAAAAAGCAAAGAAAAGACACAGAAAAAGCATAACACAAAGGCACAAAGTCTAACAAAGATCACAAAGAAGCAAGGAAGCAAAGAAAAAGAGTCAAATTCCCCTCATCTGACAGGATGATTATAAAGGATTTTTGTAAATCCAGTAAAAACTGCAGCTATCTCTACGACCAGTAGATTGAACGATGAATTAGTGGTGTATTTACGCTATAATATTTTATTGGTCTTCCAAATCTCCAGCGACAGCCTGGTCTACCGGCTGCCATTGTGGTTTTGACGGTGACGGCTGCGCTGGCCTGGAAACACCGCTCAGTTTCCGGGGGATAGGGTTTTACCTGATGGTACTGGCAGCGGGCGGACGGCAGCCGGCAAACTGGATGGATAGGAGATAATTAATATGGCGGATGTTTATCAGCGCCTGGCCAGGTTTCTCGACCGGCTGCCGGCCGGATTTCCACCCTCGCCAGGCGGGGCGGAGTTAAAAATAATACGCAAGCTTTTTACCCCTGAAGAAGCCACGCTGTTCACTCACCTCAGCTTGCTGGGTGAAAGCGCGCGGGTGATAGCTTTTCGCGCCCACCTGCCGCAGGCGCAGGTCGTCTCCATGCTGGAAAAGATGGCCGAAAAAGGGCTGATTTCCGCAGATTACGGGCCGGGGCGATCGGCGGAATACTCGGTAAACCAGTACGTGGTAGGTTTCCTGGAAGAGCAGGTCGACCGCCTGGATCGCGAGCTGGTAGAGCTGGCCGAAGAGTACAACCCGGTCTATTTCAAAGAAGGCCCATGGAGCAAAATCCCGCAAATGCGCACCATTCCAATCGGGGAGAGCATCCCGGTGGAGCATGCCGTCATGCCCTACGAGCGGGCTGAGGATATTGTGCGCGCCCACACGCGCTTCGCCGTCAGGAACTGCGTCTGCCGGCAGGAGCGCGAGCTGATCGACCAGGGCTGTGGAAAACCACTGGAGGTGTGCCTGTCCTTTGACAACGGGGCCGATCAGTCGGTGCGCGCCGGCAGGGGGCGCATGATTTCGATGGACGAGGCCCTGGCCATCTTCAAGCAGGCCGACCAGGCCGGGCTGGTGCTGCAGCCGTCCAACTCGAAAGACCCCATTTTCATCTGCGCCTGCTGCGGCTGCTGCTGCGGGGTACTGCGCGGTATCAAACAGTTCGACAAACCGGCAGACCTGGTGTCCAACCTTTTCATCGCCCAGCACAATGCCGGGTTGTGTTTAGTCTGCGAGGCGTGCATCGAGCGCTGCCAGATGGAGGCCATCACCCTGGTCGATTGGGCGGTTTCGCTCAACCTGGAACGCTGCATCGGCTGCGGGTTATGCGTCAGCACCTGCCCGTCCGGGGCGCTGAGCCTGGTGCGCAAGGCCGAGCCGCCGTCCATCCCCAAAGATACCGTCAGCAATTACCTGCAGATGGCCCAGGCCCGCGATAAGCTGGGCATGCTGCGCATGGCCGGCATGCTGGTGCGCTCGAAGGTCGACCGGCTGCTGGCGCGACTATAACCAGACCACCTTTTTTACGACATTTGTCTTTATTCTTTATCTTTCAACTTATACAGTACTTCTCCGGCGTGCGGCACGAGCAGGATGCCCTCGTCCTCGCGGCCGGCCCAGGCTTGCGGGTCGATGGTCGCCGGGTCGCAGTAACCCAGGTTGAGGGCGGCGCACTCTTCCACCGGGATGCCGGTCGCCAGAGTGACCTGGATGCGCGGGCGCTCGACGCTGTCTTCGTACGTGCCGCTGCCGCGCAGGTGGGTGGAATGCGCCAGCACGCCCCACGGGTAATGCTCGAAGCGCGGCCACTGCTTGACGAAATAATCGCGCACGTGGTAGCCGATCTCGTGAATCACCGCGCCGTGCACGGTGCTGACCCGCTTGAGGTGCGGGGCGTAAATGATCAACTCGCCACCGTCGGCAATGACCGGCTCCAGCTTATACATGCCCTTGGCCCCCACCCACAGCTCGTCGTACATGGCGGGCAGCACCGCCAGCGCCCGGCGGTAGGGATGCTCGCACCAGCGGATGTGGCGCCGCGCCGAAAGGTCTGCCGCCACCGACCAGGCTTCCTCAGGAACACCGCAGAACAGCCCGGCAATGCCCTCGGTGGTGACCACTGAGCACAGCGCATAGCGCCGGCGCGGGATCATGGCGGCGGCCCGGTCGATCACCCGCCGCATGGGGGTATCCTTGACGCCGATAGTCTGCACCGAGGTGATCAGCGCCCCCAACCAGTGAGTGAAGTCGATGATGTCAGCCCCGGCGATGCCGGGGAAGAAATACTTGTTACCGCCCGAAAAACCCACCACCTCGTGCGGGAAGACCGGACCACAGATCAACAGGTGGTCGTAATCCAGAATGCGGCGGTTGAGGCGCACCGGCACATCCATCACCCCCGGACCTGCGGGGGTCACCAGGCGGCCCTGGCTGATCACAGCAATCTCATCTGCCGGGAGGATGCCCAGCGTGACCAGTGCCTGCGGGTCTTTCCAGGCGTGGTTGAAAATGTTCACGTTGGGATAACTGGCAGCCTTTTGCTCGGGCGTAAGACCCACCAACCGCAGCAGGGCTTCTTCATCCAGCGGCGGGTGGGTGCCCAGCGCCACCATGAAATCCAGCGCCCTCACCCGCCCCAACAGGCGGGCGGTGAGCAGGCTGAAGAACAAATGCAGCGGCATGGTGCGGGTGGCATCCGGGATCAATACCAATACTCGCTGCCCGGTCAGCGACAGCTCTGCCAGGCTGTCCGCCAGGATCATCTCCACCTCATCCCCGGTTAAAAATCCATCTGTTAATCCAAATCCAATCACATCCATAATGGTTTTTCCTCTGAAGATTTTAAATGTAAAACCATAATGGTTTTTCCTCTGAAGATTTTAAATGCAAAACCATAATGGTTTTTCCTCTGAAGATTTTAAATGTAAAACCATAATGGTTTTTCCTCTGAAGATTTTAAATGCAAAACCATAATGGTTTTTCCTCTGAAGATTTTAAATGTAAAACCATAGTCTCACCTCCAAAGAGAGGGCCAGGCCGGCTCCGTTTGCCGGCCGCGCTTGAAACGAGGATTGCACTGGGCATATCCTTCTGCCAACGTCATGCTGCGCTCCAGGCCATTCCCCTCGACCCGGCTTAAGGCAAAATCCAGCCAGCAGAAGAAAGGCAGGAACTCATCTGCGCCCTGAGCACGGAAGAAAAGCTGGACAGCGCACTGGCTGAAATTGTACCCGTAATCAAAAGCCTGCCCATCTCCTGCGACAAATTCGTACACCCAATCTGCCGGGTAGCGACGCTGTTGCGAGCGTTGCGCCCGCTCCCGGCGCCGCTCCATCAACTGCGCCTCGACCAGCAGGTCCGCAGGCGGAATAGCGGGGTTTGAACAAGCTGCAACGGCTTCATACAACATCCTGCCGGTCTCAGCGGCGCTTTTACCACCCGCCTGCATGGCCTGGTAGAGCGCCAGGCAGCGCGCCGCCCGCAGCAGCTCGCCCGTCAGGTGGTTTTCATCCCCGCCAATGTAAGGCACCAGGGGAATCAACGCCGCAAACCGCTGGCGGGCTGCGCTCACCGCCCTTGATGCAAAATCTGCTCCCCACTGCCCGGCAATGACCGGCGACCAGCTCGCTGCGTCTGCCTCGAACGCCTCGAGCTGCTCGTCCTGGTTCAGAAGTGAATAAATGTTTTTTAAATATTCGCGTGATGAAAGGCCGCCCTGGCGGCGGAAGACCGGCGCAACATCCTGAAGCTGCGCATCGCGGATGCGCTCGACATGTTTGGGACTGGTATTGAGCGGGATTTGATCGATTGGAAAATAGCCGTATTCATCCGATTCATCGCTGGTGGAAAGCTGCCCGCCAACCACCCGGCATTGGAAAGTAAAGACCAGATCATTATTATTTTTGCCGTACACACCCACCAGGCGCTCGATTTCCACTTCCAGCCCGGTTTCCTCGCGCGTTTCACGCAGGGCAGTCTCGGTGGGGAGTTCGTTGCCTTCCAGGCCGCCGCCCGGCAGGTTCCACAGGTCCATATCGCGCCGGTGGCAGAGCAGCACGCACCCCTGGGGATCAAAAATGACGGCAAATGCTCCGATCGTAAACATTACACGCCACTGAAGGCCGAAAAGCCGCCATCTACCGGCAGCACCACGCCGGTGACGAAGGCCGCCGCCGGCGAGAGCAGCCACAGCAGCGGGCCAACCACATCCTCGGCATCGCCGAAGCGCCCCATGGGGGTGTGCGACAGGATGGCCTGGCCGCGCGGCGTCAGCGCCTCGCCCTGCGCCTCAAACAGCAGGAAGCGGTTCTGCTCGGTCGAGAAGAAGCCCGGCGCCAGGGCATTCACCCGCAGACCGGCCCCGTAGTTCTGGGCCATATCCACCGCCAGCCACTGGGTAAAATTGGTCAGGGCCGCCTTGGCGGCCGCATAGGCCGGCACGCGCGTCAGCGGGCGGATGGCGGTCATCGAGGCCACGTTGAGGATCACCCCATGGCCGCGCTGCGCCATCGGACGCCCGAAGGCCTGGCAGGCGTGGAAGGTGCTCATGAAATTGAGCTCGAACACCTGGCGCACGGCCTCGTCCGGCAGGTCGAAGAAGGGCAGCTCGGGCGAAGTGGTGGCCTGCGGGCGGTTGCCGCCCGCCCCGTTGAGCAGGATATCCACCCGGCCAAAGCGCTCCAGCACGGCCGCGGCGACTGCCTGGATCGACTCCGGGCGGGTCACGTCCGCTTCATAGGGCTCGGCGGTTATGCTCTGGGCGTTCAGCTCGGCCACAGCAGCCCGGGCGCGTTCAAGGGTCAGGTCAAGCAGGGCAATGTGCGCTCCCAGCTTGCCCAGCGCCTGCACACTCGGGCGCAGCAGCACCCCCGTCCCACCCGTGACCACCGCCACCTGCCCCGAAAAATCAAACCACTGCTTTACGAAGTCATCCATATCGATCCTTTTTTAGTGTCCGTTCAGTTGGTAGGTAACAAAGAGTGCACATGAGCAGCACCATTTTTCGCAAGGTAATCATGCGGCATGATTTCAATCGGAGTAAAAGTATCCTTCATTTTTTTCCGCCATACACTGGCCATCTCAATGCTGAAAGCGCGAGATACGGAAAAAACTTTTTCATAATTAGTGTTCAGCCAGGCGGGGTCATAAGGCGGGCGGAAGACGTCCCCACTAAGATTGGCGCCCCACCAGCTTTGGGGTATCTCATAGTTAATATGTACAACTACAAAGTCCGGCTTGAGGAAGCTCCTCCGGATGAGGGAATTCTCGATCTGGTAGACCGGATTGGGGGCTATGGCCTGGACGATGTGCCATTCTAGAACATAGGCCGACACGCGGTCACCTGGCCTTGCGTTGGCGTTCAACCAGGTGATAGCCTGCTCAACGCCGTCCGAAGGGGTCTGGACAACGCTGCGGTAGCCGACGGAAGACCGGCCTGCCAGCTGGTGCAGCCCCAGCCACTGGTAGCCATTCAGGTTGTAGTCCGGGTAACAGAGATTGAGGTCTACCCCCAGCAAGACCACAACCAGAACGGCTAATCCAATCGCCGCCGCCCGCCAGCGAGCAAAGATGCGAAGATACAGATCCGCCATCAGTGTCGCCAGGATGGGTAGAAGCGGGACGGTATAGAAAGTTTGAGCCAACGGCAGTAAGACCAGACCGGCAAAATAGCACAGGCTGAGTAGGGCAGGAAAGCAGGTTTCCTGCCTGCGCCACCGGGAAATTGCATAGGCCCAGCCGACCAGCATCCCGACCCCAATTACCGGACCGGATTTGAAGATGATACTGAGGATATGCAGTGCGCCAGCCTCGAGCATGAACCCTGGGTTATATCTCACCTCGTTGCCAAAACGGTTTAGCAGAGCCCGTAGGATAGCAGGGTTGGTCAAGTGCTCGGGAGGCAGGACCAGAAAGGTCAATAAAGCCAGGCTAGTGAGCAGGGCGCACAGCGCCAGTGGGGTGATGGCTCTGTGGCGGTTCCAGACCGCCCAGGCCAGAACCAACAGCCAACCTGCCAAAACCACCAAGAACAGAAGCAGCCGCAGCCTTGAATGTGTCTGATACAGCCCCGAAGCTGCTAGTATAACACTACTCACAGCGAGAAGTAGGGTGAGGACAACCACTGCTAGGACATCTTTAGCCTTTTCCTGGAAAGGGACGCGTTGGGTGGGGGCCGCTCTTACTTGAAACACAGCCAGCCATATTACCGGTATGACCGCCAGGGCTGTGGCCTTAGCTGAAAGCGCAATGCCAAGGATTATTCCTACTAGCACTGCCCAGCCGAGGACTGCCTGCTCTCGCAGCCGATCCATGCAGACCAGAAGCCAGGCAAAGACGCAGGCCAAGTAGATATCCGATTCGGTGAAGGCTACCCTGGCAAAGGAAAGGAAAAATGGGCTGGTCGCCAGCAAACTGCAGGCCAAGAGACCGGCACCGCGGCTGAGCGGGCGCAGGCAATAGATATACAGACCCGCCAGAGTCAACAGTCCCACCCCAACGCTGACAAGGCGCCCAGTGATCAGGTCGGAAGTGTTCAGCAGGGCATAGACAAGGGCGACGAGCGCCATAGGCAGACGAGTCTGGCTGGGATCCAAGTCAGATCCTATCAGCCAGCCCCCTGGCTTGAGGTAGGCGCGGGTGATACTGAGGTCGGTCTGCTCATCCCAGGAGATTCCCTGGCGCGCTACGGTGGGTAGGAGAAGAGAGAGATATAGGGCCATGATGCCTATCAAAGGTAGCAGACGTATCCAGGCACTCAAACTGGACAGGTTGAAAACTTGTCTTGCATAGTTTCCGTCGTCGGCTAACCTATTCATTTTATTAGACATCTGATTCCTTATATATCTGAACTGTTACCTTTCTTACAACATTTGTTTACTTTGTTTCCTTCACCCTTACGGATACCCCTTCGGGCCTCTCTTCGGGTGTACTGAAGAGTATGTACTGAAGAGTATGCACTGAAGATTGTGTATCTTTGGGTTAATGCTTTTTTCTGTTTTTATGCTTTTCTTGCCAATCCTTCTAAATGCCGGACAAAGTGCCGCTCCAGCGATTGGGCGTATTCTTCCTCATGGAAGCGCAGCACGGCCTGGATTTCGCGCCCGTAGCGTTCGAGCGCCGAGCCGAAGGTGACGTGCAGCACCTGGCGGGCATCGAACTGGTCGAGCAGCCCCGGCAGGTCAGCATCCTTCAACGCCAAGGAAGGTTCAGGCACCCGGCTCAACTTGGCCGAGACATGGTAGCTGGCCCGGTCGAGCGGGTAACGCTCGATGCCCAGCGCCAGCAGCTTACGAAACAGCCCGGGCTCCACCTGCGCCAGCGTGCGCAGCGCCTCGAGGTAACTGGTGCCGGCCGTCTTAAGGTGCAGTAACCCGCCGGTGGCCTGCGCTGCCAGCGGGTAGACGCTGAACTTGTCCGAACCGGAATGCAGGCTAAGCTTATAAGGCCCCAGGGCGCATGCCACGGCAGCGTGCAGCCGCAGGTCCTCCGCTAACTCGGCCAGGTCCCCGATATAATCCACCCCCTTTTCAAAACGCCCCACGAAGCGCGGCGCCAGGCTGACCCACTGTACGCCCAGCCGCTTGAGCTCGCTGGCAATGTAGACGTGCTCGACCGGCGTGGTGTGTGTCTCGGTCTCGTCCACCGACACTTCCAGCTCGCAGGGAATGCCCTTGCTCGCCAGGTGACGGTACATGCGCACGATGTGCGCCACGGCCGCGCCGTACTTGGCGGCAGCTTCCAGCACCTGGGCCCCGCCCAGTTCCAGTTTGGTTTCTCCCAGGTCGACCACCCTACCGGTCAGGCGCTGCTTGAGGTCAGCCGGCGAAGAATCGAGCACGTTCCAGGGCAGGTTAGCCACCTTGTGTTCGATCATCACCCCGCTGGCACCTGAAGCAGTGCCGTCGACGAACGCCCCCGGGTCGATCGTGAAAAAAGTGAAACCGGCTGCTGCACAGCGGTCAATATCGGCGGGTGTCTTGAGGTGATCGGCATCCGCCCCCAACGGGGCGCGCCAACCCTCCTCGAACGCACCGAAGGTAGCGTCCGCCAGCACCTGTTCCGGCGAGCGCACTGTGCGCCCCATTTCACGGATCGACTGCTGGGCGAAGATGGGCGCCATCTGCAGCGCAGGGTGCGCCTGCAGCGTGGTGCGCAGGGCGCGCACATGCCCAGGAGTGGCCAGCCCCAGCCGGTCGCCGAAGCCGGTCGAGGGTGCCAGGCCCAACGGCACCGGCTGCAGGTTGGGCAGCGCGGCGCGCAGGGCACGCCCATTGGCGGCATCCAGCGGGCAGAGCAGCAGCACCTGCCCATCCGCCAGCTCGCTGCTCTCACCGAGGAACTGCACCAGGAAAGGCGAGTTGTGGGTGGCCAGCAGCGCCAGCCGCTTACCAGCGTTGGTTGAGACCAGCCAGAAAGCCGCATCTTCCAGCTCGACCAGTGAGCGGGGGTAGACCTTCCCATTCACCCGGGCGGAGACCAGCGACGGATTAGCGTTCATAAGCACCTCTAATCACCATGATATCACTGATTTTGAAAACTAAAAACTGCCCTGCGGCCGGGGTGCGTTTCAGTTTCACTGGAAATGTGGCGAATTGAGAGTCACGTGGGTGCTGCGCACCCACGTGACCCTCAATTCGCCAGTGCCTCTCCCGGAAATTAAAAAGCACCCCAGGACGGGCAGAATGTTTTTTAGACAATGTTATGATGGTTATTCCTTTATAATCTTCAGAGGAAAAACCATAATGGTTTTTCATTTATAATCTTCAGAGGAAAAACCATAATGGTTTTTCATTTATAATCTTCAGAGGAAAAACCATAATGGTGTCATTCAATTCATAAAGCGGTCAATCTCTTGTCTAAGGGAAAGAATATGGACGATCTTGCTTCCTTTAACCAATCCAAATGGGACGAATTAGCACGCCAGGGGGTGTTGTATGCCCGCCCGCTGCTGGACCTGACCCTTGAAACGGCTCGCCAGTGGCTGGATCCTTACGGTTACCTGGGTGACGTGCGGGAACTGGATGTGCTGTGCCTGGCCTCCGGCGGCGGGAAGCAGTCGGCTGCCTTCAGTGTGATGGGAGCACATGTCACGGTGCTCGATCTATCGCCTGCTATGCTGGCGCGTGACCAACAGGCCGCCGTCCACTACGGCTATTCGATCGAGCTTCACCAGGGCGATATGCGCGACCTGTCGCGCTACCCGGATGCTCACTTCGACCTCGTCTGGCAGCCCTATTCGATCAACTTTATCCCTGACCCGCAGCCGGTCTTTCAGCAGGTAGCGCGCCTGCTCAAACCCGGCGGACACTACCACCTGCAGATCCACAATCCCTTCGTCCAGGGGTTGGAAGAGACCAGTTGGACCGGCGCGGGGTACCTGTTAAGCCAGCCATATATCAACGGCGCCGAAATGTATGAAGCACCATGGGAGTTCGAGGACACGCAAGGCAGCCTGGTCAAAGTGCCAGGCCCGCGTGCCTTCCGCCATACCCTGAGCGCAGTCATCAACGGCCTTGCCGCCCTGGGGTTCAACCTGCGCGGGCTGTGGGAAGAGGTTGGGCAGGACCCGGATGCCTTGCCTGGTTCATGGGACCACTTCATCCGCGTCGCCCCGCCCTGGCTGACGCTGTGGTTTTCCTCCTAACGCCGGTAAATCGTCCACTGCGTGCCGGCGACATGGTCTTACAACAGCATACTGTTTTCATCGATCGGTGTATAGAAATAGGTAAAACTGGTCAGCCAGCTCATCTGCTTTCCCAGATACTCCTTTGGCTCGTGGTTTTCTACCACAAAGTGAATGAAACCATCCCCGACTTCGTACCTGCCAACATCGTAAGTCAGCAGGTTGCCCAGCGTCACTTGCTGCGAGAAGGTTCTGGTGAGCTCCAGGATGAGCTGGCTGTACACCACGCCGTAAGCAGTCTGGGTCTGCGACTCCCAGATTCCCGTTAGTTTGAACTGCGCCGGCGGATTTGGGTTATCCAAAGGGACGGGCTGGGGCTGGTTGGCATCAGGGGGTTGACCTCCAATGGGAGAGGTTGGGGCTGCGGATTGTTTTGCGAGGCGGGCGGCTGCGGGCGAGCTCCGCCTGTCGCCAGGCAGGCCATAGCCAATACCAGAAAAACCGCGCAAAAGGCAAGAAGCCAGATCCGTTTGGATTTCATCATTTGTCTCCATCTCAATGAAATAAAAAGATGTGCCTATCCTGTTAATTATACATTGACCCCATCGGGGGCGGCGGGAGGGAGGTAGTATCTGGTTGACACACAGTTATTTCATCCCAGCAGTGCCAGGAAGTGGTCCACCATGAAATATGATGACTGGGCAGCGGGAGAAAGCCGGGGGAAAAACAGGTCGAAGGCGTGATCGGTGTGCGGGTAGATCACGTTCAGCGCCAGCACGCCGGTCTCCTCCAGCTTCTTATGAAAGCAGCGGGTGGCAAAGGCCGGTGTGATCAGGTCATCTGTTCCCTGGATCAGCAAGGTAGGCGGGCAGCCGGGATGGATGTAGGTGAGCGGCGAATAGCGTGCGTAGGCCTCGGGCGCCTGCTCGGGGTGCCCGCCCAACAGCTTCACAAAAGCGCCCGAGTCGGAGGGTTTATCGAACCCCAGACGGGCCATATCGCTCTTGCGGGTGGAAGACTGGCGGGCGGGCGCCGGTTTGCTCGCCGTGGCAGGCGCTGGGCTGAGACTGCGGGTGGTCTTATCCTGGTTGGTATGGAAGTAGCAGGCTTTCAAGTCGGTTGGCCCGTACTCCGAGATCACGCCACGCACCGATAGGTCGTAGTCTTTCACATCCGGGGGCGTCATCTCCGCCTGATACGGCGCATAAGCCGCCAGCAACGAGAGGTGCCCCCCGGCTGAGCCGCCGCCCAGGATAATCTTTTGCGGGTCGACGCCATATTCTTTACCGTGGTCTTTCATCCAGGCCACGGCACGCTTGACATCGCCAACCATGCCGCTCATATCAGTTTCCGGCGAAAGGCGGTAAGCCACGTCCATCACCACGTGCCCCTGCCCGGCCAGGTGGCGGAAAAACAGGCGCGTGCCGAAATCTTTATCCAGCAAATACCAGTCGCTGCCGTGCGAGTAGATGAACGCCATGCCGGATAAGGGGATGCCGGCAGGCGGCGTCCAGAGGTCACACAGCAACTGGCGCTCGCTGCCGGGAAAGGTCCAGAAAGGAATATCCCGCTGCCAGCCCGGATTGGTGCGGGTGGAAAGCCAGCCCACCCAGCGCCTGGGCAGCAGGCGTGCGGCTCGCTCTGGCGGGATCTTTGACTGCCAGTCCTTGCCAAAGGCAGGCTCAAACGGGTCGGGCAGCGCCAGCACCTGATAAATGAACAGCGCACACAGGCCGGCGCTCAGGCCGCCCAACACTACCGCCGGCCAGCTATGCGCCAGCCAGCCAAGCGCCAGCCCCAGCCCGCCGGCGGCAATCCCCAGTGGCGCCAACCCCGCCGCGCTCAGCTTCAAGGGCAGCAAGATAAAGCCATAGGGCGCTTTCAGCTTGAGCCACGGCAGGCCGCCGGCCACCAGGGACAACAATGAAAACAACAACGAGAAGCCGAAGGTCAAAGCATTCATCTGTTTCTTTCGTCTCGCCCAACCTCACCAGCAACGCCGCATCACCTACCGGGATAAACTCCACCGCCACGGCTTACGCCAGGCGGATGTCGGTGATCTCCAATACGTAGGGTGCGACGGCTTTTTTGAGAGCCTCGATATCTACCCTGCTGACCTTGATTACCACCATGCCGCTGCCGGTGGCTTTTCCCTGGTAGGTGCCAAGCGTAATGATATTACCGTTGATTTCGAGGATGGCTTTGGTCAATTGGGCAAGCTTGCCCGGCTCATCCTCCACTTTGGCAGTCAGCCTGACGCCAGGCGTGCGCGCGCCAAACAGCTCGAGGAAGACCCGGAACAGGTTGGTCTCGGTGACGATCCCAACCACCTTGGTGCCTTCTACCACCGGCAGCCCACCCACCTTACGATCCGCCATGATGGTTTTTCATCTATAATCTTTCAAAGGAAAAACCATGATGCGGGCGGCTTCTTCGATCGGAATGTCGGTCGTGATCGTAATGACATCTTTGGTCATGATCTTATCGACCGTCAGCTTGCTGAGCAGGTAATTGATCTCCCACACGCTCAAGGAGGTCGCATCCGAAGGCGCCGCATTCAGCAAGTCCTTCTCAGAGATGATACCGATCAGGTTGCCGTGCCGGTCAACCACCGGCTAGCGCCGGACTTTATCACGGCGCATCATCGCCATGGCATCCTGCACACCCACCTCGGGGCCAATGGTGAGCGCCGGACTGGTC
>Ga0315282_10005695_pt1 | contig 21126 bp, 18 predicted proteins | sample YL17G07_20_MG_FD_203693 | JGI IMG/M metagenome (GOLD analysis project Ga0315282, IMG submission 203693) | Sediment microbial communities from Yellowstone Lake, YNP, Wyoming, USA - YL17G07_20 | ecosystem: Environmental > Aquatic > Freshwater > Lake > Sediment | place: USA: Wyoming | collected... | reverse complement strand
TCGGGGTCGCGCCCCCCCCCCCCCCTCCGCGGGGGGGCCGCCCCCCCCCCCCCCCCCCCCCCGACCCGACGGAGAGAACCCCCCGAGCGAGACCTCGATAAAGCAAAAGCCAGGCGCCCGGGCCGCTGAACCTTTTATGACGGCTTCCGTATAATTCGTGTAGAATAGAAAATAGAACCATGGCCAAGCTTCCCGTCCGAGAATCCCTGTCCATGGCCTGGCTGTCGCTCCGGGCCAACAAGCTGCGCTCCTTCCTCACCCTGCTCGGGATCATCATCGGCGTCCTGACGGTCATCGCCGTCGTCTCCGTCATCCAGGGGCTGAACAACTACGTCTACACCAAGATGTCCTTCTACGGGGCCAACGATTTCTCCGTCCAGAAGTTCTCGATGATCGGCACCTCCCTCAAGGATTTCCGCGAGCAGATGAAGCGCAAGGACCTGACCATGGCCGAGGTCCAGATCCTCCGCGACCGCTGCCGCTCCTGCGATCTCATCGGAGCGACGGTGGGCACCCAGCAGACCGTCAAGTTCGGGAACCAGTCCCTGAAGAACTCGGAGATCCGCGGCGTCACCCATCTCGACCACGAGATCGGCTCCGTCCTCGAGCTCGAGAGCGGCCGCCACATCCAGAGGCAGGACGAGGCCAATTCGCGGCCGGTGTGCATCATCGGGGCCGACATCGTGGAGAAGCTCTATCCCACGGTCGATCCTCTCGGCCGCTGGATCAAGGTCGGCAGCCAGAATTTTCAGATCATCGGCACCGGCAAGAAGATCGGCAAGCTCCTCGGCTACAGTCAGGACAACTACGTCCGGATCCCCATCACGACGTTCATGAAGGTGTACGGCAGCCGCCGCTCCGTCAGCATCAATATCCACACCCGGTCCCAGGAGCAGATGCTCCAGGCCCAGGAGGAAGTCCGGACGATCCTCCGCTCATGGCGGAAGCGGGCTTACAACGACCCCGACGACTTCTCCATCGCCACGTCCGAAACTTTCATCCAGTTCTATAAGACGGCGACGTCCGGCATCTACTTCGCCATGATCGCCATCTCCTCTATCGCCCTGATCGTCGGCGGCATCGTCATCATGAACATCATGTTCGTCTCCGTCTCGGAAAGGACCAAGGAGATCGGCATCCGCATCGCCGTCGGCGCCCGGCGGCGGGATATTTTGTTCCAGTTCCTCATCGAGTCGGCGGTCATCTCGGCCGTCGGCGGGATCATCGGCATTCTGCTTGGCTTTTCGGTGGCCAAGGCCGTCTCGGCGGCGACCGCCCTGCCCTCGAGCGTCGATCCCGCCTCCATCGTCATTGCGATGGTCATGTCCGCCTCCCTGGGCCTGTTCTTCGGCATCTACCCCGCCAACCGCGCGGCCAAGCTCGACCCGGTGGAAGCCCTGAGGTCCGAGCAATGAGACTCCAGGTCATCCGCGAAGTCTTCGGCATGGCCATCGATTCCCTCATCTCGCACAAGCTCCGCTCGTTCCTGACCATGCTCGGCATCATCATCGGCGTCATGACCGTCATCGGCATGGTTTCGGTCATCCAGGGCCTCAACCGGTCGTTCACGCGCGAGCTCCAGTCGGTCGGGTCCGACATGATCCAGATCATGAAGTACGACGCGACCCAGATGGGCCGCGGCAACGAGGAGATGCGGACCCGCAAGGACCTGACCGTGGACGACGCCAAGGCCATCGAGCGGGAGGCCAGCCTGGTCCGGGGGGTGGCGGTCAGCGTCAACGTCAGCGTCTTCGAATCGGTCGAGATCAAATACAGGAACAACAAGGTCGACACGGCGATGGTCATCGGCATGAACGAAAAATGGCCGACCGTCATGTCCGTCTATCTGCCGAAGATGGGCCGCTTCATCACCGAAGCGGAGGTCAATCACAGCGCCCGGGTCTGCCTGCTCGGCTCCGAGCTCGCCGACAGCCTGTTCCCGAACGTCAATCCTCTCGGCAAGGAGATCCGCGTCGGCACCGAAGGTTTCACAGTCATCGGCGTCCTCAACAAACGCGGCCAGATCTTCGGCCAGAGCCGGGACAACTTCGTCGGCCTGCCGCTGACGACGCTCATGAAGTACTTCGCCTACGAAAAGGACAACATCCATATCATCGCCGTGCCCAAGACGGCCGGGACCCTGGATGAAACGATCCAGCAGATCAGCGGCATCCTCCGGGTGCGCCGCAAGGTCCCCTACGGCAAGCCCAACGACTTCGCGGTCATGACGACCGACACGCTCATCAGCCTCTACAACCAGATCACGGGGGCCGCCTTCATGGTCATGATCGTCATCTCGTCGATCGGGCTCCTCGTCGGCGGCATCGGGGTCATGAACATCATGCTCGTCTCGGTCAAGGAGCGGACGCGCGAGATCGGCATCCGCAAGGCCATCGGCGCCCGGGGAGGCGACATCCTCAGGCAATTCCTGATCGAGGCCATCGCCCTGACGGGGGTCGGGGGACTGATCGGCGTCTTCATCGGCTTCGGCATCGCCATCATCGTCCGCGTAGCGACTCCCCTGCCCGCCGCGGTTTCGTGGTGGTCCGTCATCCTCGGCCTGTCTGTTTCCATCGGCATCGGGCTTTTCTTCGGCATCCTGCCGGCCCGCCGGGCCGCGAAGATGGACCCCATCGTCTCGCTCAGGTACGAATAACGGAACGTGACCGCGCCGGCGGCCGTTTCTTCAGTTCCCCGTCCAGTAACGGAACCATTCAGATGATTCATCAAGGCATTGGCGGACTGATCATGAACCGCTCGATATCGGCCCGGGCCGGGGCCGAGGGCTGGGCCCCGAGTTTCGTCACCGACAGCGCGGCGGCCGCCGAGGCAAAGCGGAGGGCCTCGGCCAGGGGCCGCCGTTCGGCCAGCGCGACCGCCAGGGCCCCGTTGAAGACGTCGCCCGCGGCCGTGGTGTCGACCGCCGTCGCGGGAAACGCGGGGACCATGCCCCGGAACGCGTCGCCGAGCGCGTAGCATCCCCTGTCCCCCATCGTGACGATGACGAGGGCCGGCCCGCGCTTCCTGAGCGCGGCGGCCGCCCGGGCCGCGCCGGCCTCGTCCGCGGCCGCGAAGCCCGTCAGGATCTCGGCCTCGGATTCGTTGGGCGTGATCACGGCCACGGTTTTCAGCAGCTCGTCGTCGAGCGGCCGGGCCGGGGCCGGATTGAGGATGACGGGGATGCCGCGGCCGAAGGCTTCGCCGGCCGCGGCCCGCACGGTTTCGAGCGGCGTCTCGAGCTGGAGGAGGAGGACGTCCGCTCCCTCGAAGGCCCGCTGGGCCGCGCGGACGTCCCCGGCGGCGAGCCGGGCGTTGGCTCCCGAGGCCACCGAGATGCTGTTCTGGCCGTTCTCGTCCACCTGGATCAGGGCCACGCCGGACGGCGCCCCGGGATCGCGGCCGACGAAGCGCACGTCGATGCCGTCGGCCTCGAAATTGCGGACGGCCTCGTCGCCGAAGAGGTCGCGCCCGACCCGGGCGACAAACGTCACGCTCCCGCCCGCCCTGGCCGCGGCCACGGCCTGGTTCGCCCCCTTGCCGCCCGGCGCCATGGAGAACTCGCCGCCAAGGACCGTTTCTCCGGGCCTGGGGATGCGCGCCGCGCGGATGATCATATCCGTGTTGGAACTGCCGATGACCAGGATCTTTTTCATGCCGTCCGCCATGCGGGCATGCCGTTCGGGCCCTATCCCAGCTTCGCTTCGAGCCAGGCGCGGGCCGCCTCGACGGCCCGGCCGAGCTGGCCTTTCTCCGGCGTCACGAGCTCCACGAGGGTGGGCCCGCCGCCGCCCTTGACCGGGACGACCGCCCCGACGACGGGGATCAATTCCCGCAGGTCGACCGGGAGCGAGTCCGAGCGGGCGAAAACCATGTGCCCCTGGCTTTCCCCGGCCGCGCCGTACAGGACGGCGAACTCGCCGCTCCGGGTGATGTTCAGGGCCAGGAAGCGCGCCTCCTCGGGCGTCTTGTCCTCGAGGACGCCGGCGATGAGCCGGCCGTGGGCAAGGGCGGCGATGTCCCTGGCGTCGAAGACGGCCAGGCGCTCCTCGAGCTTTCGCGCCCTCTTTTTCAGGGCCTTGAAGTCCGCCGCGAGCTTTTCCACATGCCCGCCCGCGTCCCCGGGCAGAGAGGACAAAAGGGCCGCGATGCGGCGGACGGTCCGGTCCTTCGCCCGGTAATCGGCCAGGGCCCGGGAGCCGCAGAGAAATTCGAAACGGATGTTGCCGCGGATTTTTTCGAGGCCCGTGATCTTGATCATCCCGATCTCGCCCGAGCGGCGGCAATGCGTCCCACCGCAGGCCGAGTAGTCGTAGCCCGCGACCTCGACGACCCGGAGAAGGCCGTGCTTCTTCGGCGGCCGTCTCAGAGGGACGGCGCCGATCTTGTCCTCGGGAACGAAATAGGTCTTGATCTCGCGGTCCTCCCAGACGACGGCGTTGGCCCGGTCCTCGACCTTGTCCAGGGCGGCGTCGGACGCCGCCGCGAGGCCGATCTCCACCGTGGAGACGTCCGCGCCGAGATGGAACGATTTCGTCTCCCCCTTGAGGACCTCGAAAAACGCCTGGGACAGGATGTGCTGTCCCGTGTGCTGCTGCATGTGGTCGAAGCGCGTCGGCCAGTCGATCCGGCCGTGGACGGTCGTCTCCGTCACGTCCGCGCGCAGGACGTGGAGGATCGTCCCCTCGAGGTCGATGACCTGGACGACCTCGATCCCGCCGAGCGTTCCCTTGTCCCAGGGTTGGCCGCCGGATTCCGGATAGAAGCAGGTCCGGTCGAGGACGACGGCGGGAAACCCTTCGCGGCTCCGCCGTTCCACGACCTCGGCCTCGAACTCCCTGAGATAGGCGTCCTCGAAATAGAGCCGGCGCGTCGCCGCCGCGGTCATCGTCTCGCCGCCGTCATCTTCGGGCATCTTTCCCTCCCTTCCGTTCTTATCCGATGAGCTTGGGGACACCCGCCAGGCCGAGGACCCTGGCCGCGGTCTTGAAATGCGTCTTGGCCACCTGCTCGAGAATGCCGGGCCCTTTCGCCCGCACGAGTCTCACGGCCGCCTCGTCGACCTGGGTCGAGGCGCCCTTGGGCAGGACCATGCCGGCCTCGCGGGAGAGGTCGCCGAGCCGGGCCAGGAATTCCGCCCGGGCCAGGATCGAGGCCGCCGCGACCGCGGGATCCTCCTCGGCCCTCGGCATCTGGACGAGGTCGATCTCCCGCCCCTTCTTGAGCAGGGCGTTCTTGACGAACCGTTCGTCCCCGAACTGGTCGGTGACCGCGCGGCCGGCCGGAACGCGTTCCAGGATGTTTTCGATGGCCCGGGCGTGGGCCCAAGCCAGAAGGCGGTTGAGGTTGCGGAGCTTGGCGTAAAGCTCGTTGTATTTCGCGGGGCCTATGGCGACGATCGAATGGACGTAGCCCTTCCTCAGGACGTTCGCGATCTCGCGGCAGCGGCCGTCCGAGGTCCGCTTGGAATCCTTGACGCCGAGCTCGCGGAGAACGTTCTCCTGGCCCTCGGGCATGAAGAAGGCGGCCACGACCAGCGGGCCGAAGAAATCCCCCTTGCCCGATTCGTCGGTGCCGATCCGGCCCGGCTCGGCCGGAATGAGTCCCTTGCCCGTCATGCGTCCGTCTCTCCTCTCCCGTTCTTCCGCTACGGCTTCCTGTAGACGATATTCCCGTCGCAGACGGTCAACACGACATCGGCGCCGGCGATCTCCTCGGCCGGGATCTTGAAAATGTCGCGGTCGAGGACGACGAGGTCGGCCAGCTTGCCGGCCTCGATCGAACCCTTGTCCGCCTCCGCGAATTGCGCGTACGCTCCGTTGACCGTATAGGCCTTGACGGCGTCCTCGACGGTGATCTTCTCTCCCGGAATCCAGCCGCCCGGATTTTTGCCGTCGAGCGTCCGGCGGGTGACGGCGGCGAAGATCCCGGCCAGCGGGTCCAGCGGAGCCACGGTCCAGTCCGAACCGAAGGCCAGGATCGCCCCGGCGTCGCGGAGGGAGCGGAAGGCGTAGGTCGTCCGGGCTCTCTCCGGGCCGATCTTCTTCTCGGCCCAACGGCCGTCGTCGATCAGATGATACGGCTGGACGGAGGCGACGACGCCGAGCCGGCCGAAGCGGGCGATATCGCCGGGCCGGAGATGCTGGGCGTGCTCGATCCGCCAGCGCCTGTCGCGGGGCCCGTCCGCGGCGGCGACCTTTTCGAAGAGATCCAACAGGAGGCTGTTGGCCCGGTCGCCGATGGCGTGGATCGCGACCTGGATCCCGGCCCGGTCGGCCTCGAGGAGCCGCTTTTCCATGATCCCCTCGGGGAACATCTGTTCCTGGAAAAGCCCGAAGGCCTTCGGATCGTCCTCGTACGGTTCGAAAAAGAGGGCCGTCGCGGAGCCGAGCGAGCCGTCGACGAAGCCCTTGAGCCCGGCCAGCCCCAGGCGCGGATTCCCCGGGGACAGCCGGCTTTTCAGTCGGCCGAACTCGCCGACGCGGGTGATGGGGATGTAGACGCGAATGCGGGCCGTGAGCTTGCCCCGCCGGTCCAGCTCCTCGAAGACCTTGAAGCTCGAGACGTCGGCCATTTCATTGAGGGACGTCACGCCGTGCCGGGCGGCTTCCCGCAGGGAGGCCTCGGCCGCCCGGAGGTTCTCCGCGGCGGACGGGGGCGGGATCTTGCCGGCGACGAGATCCATGGCGGCGTCCTTCAGGATGCCGGTCGGCTCGCCCGTTTCCGGGTCCTTGACGATCTCCCCGCCGGCCGGCACCGGGGTATCCCGGGTGATTCCGGCCAGCTCGAGCGCCAGGCTGTTGGCCAGGCCCATGTGCTGGTCGAAGCGCTGGACGAAGACGGGATTCGCGGGCGTCGCGGCGTCGATCCATTCCTTTCTCGGCAGGTCGGGCGGATCGAACCGCTCGTGGTCCCATTCGCCGTTGACGATCCATTCCCCCGCCGCGAGGTCGCGGGCCTTGGCCGCGATCCGGGCCGCGAACTCCTCGCGGCTGCCGGCGTCGCGCAGTTGGACGCTGCTCAGCGAGAACCCGCCGGCCAGGAAATGGGTATGGCTGTCGATGAATCCCGGCAGGACGAGGCCGCCCTTGAGGTCGATCTCCGTCGCGCCGGAGGCGATCCGCTTCCGGGCCGCGGCGGCCGTCCCGACCTCGAGGATGCGGTTGCCCCGAACGGCCACGGCTTCCGCCCACGGCTGGCGGGAATTCCCCGTCCAGACCGAGCCGTTGAACAGGATGAAATCGGCCATGCGTCCTCCCGGCGGACCGGAACACGCCGCGCAGGCGGCCAGAACGACGAGAAAAAACCCGAAGAGTCTTCGTGTCTTCGCCGCGCCGCGGGTGTTCCTCTGAAGCATGTCCACCGTCGAACCCCATATATAAAGGAATTCCGACGTGAAATCAATCGGCCGGAAGGACCCGCGGGCGCCGCGGCTGGCCGATGCTTTGCGGTTATGGTAAAATATCCGGCTTGACGGGTGCTCCGGCGCCCACCCCAGGAGGGATTTTATGATCGACGCGACGCAGATTCGCAAAGGCATGATGATCATCATGGACGGCACCCTGTACCGGGTCATGGAGATGCAGCTCATCACCCCGGGCCGGTGGAAAGCCATGGTCCAGACCAAGCTCCGCAATATCCAGGTCGGCTCTCAGGTAGAGCATCGTTTCCGTTCCGAGGAGCGGCTCGAGCAGGCCCATCTCGAGGAAGTCGAGATGGAATTCCTCTATAAGCAGGGCGACGAGCATTATTTCATGAATCTCGAGAATTATGAGCAGAGCACCATGACGGCCGCGGCCATCGGCGACGGGGTCAAATACCTCATGCCGAACATGGTCATCACGGTCGAATTGTTCGACGGGAAGCCGGTCGGCATCGACCTGCCGAACTCGGTCGACCTCAAGGTCGTCAGCACCGAACCGCGGCTTCAGGGGGCGACGAAGACATCCATGTACAAGCCCGCCACGGTCGAGACCGGGGCGATCGTCCAGGTCCCCGAATTCATCAAGGAAGGGGACGTCATCCGCATCGACACGCGGGACGACAAGTACCTGGAGCGGGCGAAGACGAAATAATCCCGCCTAATAATTCTGACGGGCGACGCCGACGTTGCCGTAGGCGTCCCTGACCCTGACGGTGACGAGGTTTTCGGCGCCCGCGGGAATCTTCACCGAGAACTTGAAGGTCTCGCTCTTCGAATCGCAGATGCCGTCGACGGGGAAAGCCACCCGCCACTCGCCGGGACGGACCAGCCACTTGACTTCCTCGATGGGCGAATAGCCGTCCTCGGCCTGGAACGCCACGTCGAGCGACGCCCCGTTCCGTACGACGGTGAAGCCCTTGACGACCGGCAGGGAGTTGTCGATGACGAGAGGCGGGCCGGTCTTTTCCCCCTTGAGATCGAGCCCCGAGGGATTGGACGGCGCGTCGGAGGCCGTGATCTTGACGAAATAGGTCCCGTCCGGATAGGAGAGGGTGTCGAAGGCGTAGATCCCGTCGCTCAAGTCGTCCTGGACGACCCGCCACTCGGTCTCCCCTTCCTTGCGCAGGGAGATCGTATAGCTGAGCGTGTCGCCGTTCTCGTCCACGGCCTCCCAGACGACGGTCTGGAAGCCCTTGCGCTCGGCCTTCTTGGCCGGGAAGACGATCCTGAGATCGTCCTTCTTCGCGGGCTGGTCGGGGACGTGCTTCTCGAGGCCGAGGATGACGTCCTCCTGATCCGGGAGCTTGAGGAAGACCTCGTTCGGCTTCAGGAACTCCAGGCGGGCGACGGCCGGAGCGATATTGGTCTGGAGATAGAACAGGCTGAGCCGGTCGACGAGCGGCGAGACCTTGCCCGTCAGACTCTTGAAAAGGGCCCGAACCTGGACGAACCTGGCCTTGGGGCTGAGGACCTGCTCCTCCATCTTCTGATACGGCGGCGACCATTCGCTCCAGGTCGAATTCGGCTCGAACGTGTTGCCGCTCCGGGTCTGGAGCTGCAGGCTCGCTCCGGCCTCGGCGCTTCCGCCCCAGACGATCCGGCCCCAGGAGGCGATGGTCCGCGCGTCGAGGACCGGGCCCAGATACTCTCCGGACAAGCGCTGCTCCATCATCACCTGCCCCAGGTAGCAGGGGTTGTTGGCCAGCACGAAGACCTTCGAATCGAGGGAGGCGAGCTGGTAGACCTGCTCCGAATTTTCCTGCAGGAGAAGCGACACATTTTCATCGCCGTCCAGGGAATAGATCCGGCCCTTGGGGCCCGTGCCGAAGATGACCTTCCGGTCGGCCGACCGCCAGAGGAGCGTGTAGACCATCTCGTCGGGAGAGCTCCAGAGCATCTTGGCCATTCCGTCCGTCGAGATCCGGTAGAGCGCGCCCGGCTCCCTCGGCCCGGACGGCAACGCCGCCGGGGGCAGAGCCTCGGCTCCGGAAGTCCCCGGCGCCGGCGCCGCGCTGACCGAGCTGACGCTGACGCTGACCCGCGCGTCCGAGCGGGCCTGGGCCGCCGGCGTCTCCTCTTTCCTGGACCTCGAGGGCGCGCCAGAGGCGGCGGCATAGATCACTCCGTTGCCGTCGACGGCCAGGCCGCGGACTTCCTCGAAGGGCGTTTCAAAAACCACGGACGCCCGCCTGTCCGCCCCAATCCGGTAGACAACGCCGTTGCCGCCGCTTCCGGCCAGGACGTCGCCGCGGCCGGTCTTCCGCAGGCAGAGGATGTGGTTCTCCTCGGCCTTGAAGATCATCCGGCCCTCGCCGCCGGGGGCGATCTCGTAGATGCCGCCGGTCTCGCCGACGGCCGCCCAGAGCCGGCCGGATTCCATGAAATCGAGGTCCCAGATGTATTTCTCGGAGGGGTCGAAGAAAGACTCGCCCTTGGCCTTCTCCGTGATCTTGTAGATCTTGCCATTGGGAGCCGTGCCGGCGTAGAGCACGCCCTTGCCGTCCACGGCCAGACAGGTCACGTCCATCTCCGGGGCCTGGAAGTAGAGGTCCGCCTGGCCATCCTTGCCGATCCGGTAGATCTTGCCGCCGTGGCCGGTGCCGAGATAGGTGATCCCTTCGGGCGTCACGAGGACCGAGAGGTAGAACTCCTCGGTCGGGGAAGCGATCTTGTCTTCCTTGGGGGCCAGGGTCAGGACCCCCTCATAGGAAACCGAGATGCCGCCGAGCTTGCCTTTCAGGAAATCGTCCTTCGAGCGGAGTTCCCACTTCTGGGGGACGACCGCCTGAAGCATGAGGCAGAGCGCGGCGGCCCACAGGAATCCGAACACGGATAGCTTTCTCATGGGATCGGTCTCCTATTTCCGGATTTTGACTTGGATCACGGCGCCGCCCCTGAAGACATAGGGAACGGGGAGCTGATACTCGGTCAGGGTGGAGCGCGTGAGATCCATGGGGGCGGAGGCCGAGGCCCGCTGCGACGTGAACATGGACTTGAGGGTCGGGGGCAGGTTCGGCATCTCCTCGCCCTTGAGGAAGAGTCCCGGCTTGGGAGCGATGATCTTGAAATAGATCCGGTTGTTCTTCCTGAGGTTGCCCAGGATCCGGATGAGCTGGTTGAGGCTCCGGGGCGCGAAGTCCTGGATGTGGTACTGCGCCCTCTCGGTCTGCTGCATGGTGGCCGCGTCGCCGACGATGATCTGGAACTCGGTGCCGGCCGGGAGGGCGGGGGCGAGGAACGTCACGCTCTCGACCTGGGCCTCCGCCTTGAGGGTCCGGTAATAAACCTTGATCTCGATCTTCTCGCCGGGCGAGACTTCGTACTTGTCGAGGAGGACCTTCTCGAGATTGCAGAGCCGCGGTTCCTCGCTGGCCCGGACGTTGAGATCGATGCGGTAGATGCCGACATCGCGGAACTCGTTGTTGCCCAGGTAATAGACGACGGCCGCCAGGAGCCCCGACAGGCTGGTGGCGGAGCTGTCGTAATTCCCGGAAAAGAGGTCTTCCAGGTGGACGCTCGGCCCGCGGTCGAGGTAGATGTCGCCGTCGAAGTCCAGCGAGAGGTAGCCGTAGGACCGTTCCTCCGCCGTGATGAGCGAGGAGACGGCCATGTTCACGATGGCCGGCGTCAGGAACTTGTCATCGGCCAGCCTGAGCTTGTATTCCTTGCGGTCCAGGGGACCCTCCGTGACCGAGATATTGAAGGGGATGAGCTCGGGCATCTTGCCGATTTCGCCGAAGGCCCCGGCCGTCCTGTCCTGGGAGATCCGCCCGATGACGGGACCGGTCGCGGCCATCTTGAAGGAGCTCTCCAGGCTGGAGACGACGGTCAGGATCTCGGGCTTGGTCATGGCGTAGTCGACGGCCCCGAGGTTGTAGAACGGGTGGCCGAAGGCCAGGATCTTGGGCCCGTTGACGTAGGTCACGGTCCCGACGGCGGATATGTCGAGGTCGCCGCCGAGCAGCTGGACGCCCACGGCGTCGCCTTCCTGGAGGGAGGCCGTGGCGGAAGGGGTGAGCGGCAGCGCCTGCCCGGCCGCGCCGGCCCGGACCGGCCGGAATCCCGCGCCCGCGAAAAAGGCCTTGGCCTTTTCGAAGGCCCACGGCGAAAAGCCGCTGAAGACCATGGGGACGCCGAGGGGGACGACGGACTGGTCGGCCGAAGCCGGGGAGGTCCGGGCGGCGAATGTCGCCTGGTACGCGGCCGACAGGTCCTCGAGCGACATGTTCTCGCGGAGCGGAACCTGGGCGGGCAGGCCCGCCCGGGGCGCCAGGGGCGTCTTGTCCAGGGCCAGCATCTCCTCGATCGGCGTGATGCCGGCGATGGGCTCCTTGGCGTAGGCGAAGCTGAAGGCCACGGCGCCGATGAGCCGGCCGTCGATATAGACGGGACTGCCGCTCATGCCGCTGATGACCCCCGTCGATTCGAGGCCCTTGCCGGCGAGGCGGGCCAGGATGACGTTCCGCTTGGGCTGGACATTGGCCATGATGCCGATGATCTCGGCGTCGAATTCCTCGATCTTCGTCCCGGAGAAAACGGTCCTCCCCTTCCCTTTCATGCCGGGCTTGATCTGGCCGAGGGGCATGATCGGGGAGGCGGCCTCGGCGAGGACGGCCCCGGCGAGGAGAACGGCCAGGAGAACGGCGATGCGGCGCGCGGCGTGGTTCATGACACGTCTATCCAACGATGAGCGGCTGAGTTTCGCGGACGCGGCCGGGCCGGCGTCATATGATTCCCAGCGTCCGGCCGCACTTCTCGAACGCGGCCAGGATCGCATCCAGCTCCTCGTCCGTGTGGCCGGCACCGTAGCTCGTCCGGATCAGGGACTGGCCCTGGGGGACGGCGGGATAGATGACCGGCGTGGTGAAGATGCCTTCCTCGCGCAGGAGCTTCCAGAGCATGAACGTCTTCTCGTCGTCGCCGACGAAAATCGGGATGATGGGCGTCTGGGAGGGACCCGTGTTGTAGCCCATCGCCTGGTAGCTCGTCCTCATCTTCGTCGTGATCTCCCAGAGGCGCTTGCGGAGCTCCGGCTGGGTTTCGAGGATGTCGAGGATCGCCAGGACGGAGGCCACGGAGGCGGGGGTCGCCGCGGCGCTGAAGATCATGGTCCTGGCGTTGTTCTTGATGTAATTGACGACCTTGGCGTCGCCGACGACGACGCCGCCGATGGAGGCGAACGTCTTGCTGAACGTGCCCATGATGATGTCGATTTCCTTTTCCAGGCCGAAGTGCTCGGCCGTGCCGCGGCCGTTCGCGCCCAGGACGCCGATGCCGTGGGCGTCGTCGACCATGATCCGGGCCTTGTATTTCTTCGCCAGCGGCACGATGCCGGGCAGGTCGGCGATGTCCCCTTCCATGCTGAAGACGCCGTCGACGACGACGAGCTTGCCCTGGTCGAGGTTCAGGGAGGCCAGGATCCGCTCAAGGTCGGCCATGTCGTTGTGCTTGTACTTGTAGACGTCGGCGAAGGAGAGGCGGCAGGCGTCGATGATGGAGGCGTGGACCATGCGGTCGGCGATGATGGCCTCGCCCTTGCCGGCGATGGTCGGGATGATGCCCAGGTTCGTCTGCATGCCCGTGCTGAACGTCAGGGCGGCTTCCCTCTTCATGAACTTTGCCAGCCGGCTTTCCAGCTGCTCGTGGAGGTCGATCGTCCCCGTCAGGAAGCGGGAGCCGCAGGTCCCGACGCCGTAGCGGTCGATGGCCTTCTCGGCCGCTTCCTTGACCTTGGGATGGTCGGCCAGCCCGAGGTAATTGTTGGAACCGACCATGATCATGGAGCGGCCCTTGACCTTGATCCGGTTGCCCTTGGCTTCCTGGATGGGCGTGAAGTACGGATAGAGGTCCGCGGCCTGGTATTCCTCGGCCCTGGTGAACTGAAAGCATTTATCAAATAGGTCCATTCTCTTCTCCTCCTCTTTCGACAGGTTTGTCGTAAATTCTCCGTCCTCGCCGGCCGAACGTCCCGGCCGCCGGGCCGATATCATTGACCCTCGCGGTCAAATCCCCTACAATCCTCCTCATGAAAGTCCTCATCACGGGAGGGACGGGCTTCGTGGGAAGCCATCTCATCGACCGGCTCCTCAAGGATCCGGACACGGAAATCCATGCCCTGGTCCGCAATCCGGCGAAAGCCCGTCGGTTCGAAGGGAAGCCCCGCGTCCGCCTGCTCGAGGGCGATCTCCACGCCCTTCCCGGGCTCCCTTCCGGCCTGTCCGTGGTCTTCCATCTGGCCGGACTGACCAAGACGAACAAACCAAAGCAATATTATACTGTAAACGAGGCGGGCACGGCAAGCCTTTTCCGCGCCCTGGCCCGTTCGGGCGGTTCGCCGAGGGTCGTTTACGCCAGCAGCCTGGCGGCCGAAGGCCCCTCCGCGCCGGGCCGGCCGTCCCGCGAAGACGACCCGCCCCGGCCCGTGTCTCCATACGGCGTGAGCAAGCTCGGCGGCGAGCGGGAAGCGCTCGCCTTCAAGGACCGCTTCCCTTTGACCATCCTCAGGGTCTGCGCCGTGTACGGGCCGGGCGACGAGGATTTCCTCGAATTCTTCCGCTGTCTCCGGAAAGGCTTCCTGCCGCTCTACGGACGCCGGCAGAAATCGCTGAGCCTTTGCCACGTCCGGGACGTCGCCCGGGCGTTTCACCTGGCCGCGACCGCTCAAACGGGGAGTGGAGAGATCTTCAACATCGCCGCGCCCCGGCCCGTGACCTGGGACGAGATGGGCGAAGCGGCGGCCCGCATTCTCGGACGGAAGGTCGTCCGGGTCAGGATCCCGGCCTGGGCCGCTTTCGTGGCCTGTGCCGCCGCCGACGCCGCCGGCCGCCTGCGGGGCCGGGCGACCGCCCTCAACCTCGGGAAATTCCGGGACATGAAGCCCGATAATTGGGTGGCCGACGTCCGCAAGGCCCGCCAGGTCCTGGGCTTCGAAGCCGGCATATCCCTCGAGGACGGCCTCAGGGAAACGCTCGACTGGTACGTTCAAAACGGCCTCCTCTGAGGGGAGGAGGGAGGATCTCCTTTATTTTTCCTCCCCCATCCTTTATAATTGGTAATGCCCATGGAAAGAAAAACAATCATCACCGGAACAGGCCATTACGTCCCCCCCCGAATCGTCTCCAACCAGGATCTCGAAAAGCTGATGGATACCTCCGACGAGTGGATCCGTCAGAGGACCGGCATCCAGACCCGCCATCATGTCGAGCCGGGAGTCAACACCTCGGACCTGGCCACGGAAGCGGCGCGCCGGGCCATCGAGAGCGCCGGCGTCGATCCCGCGACCATCGATTTCATCGTCGCCGCGACGCTCTCGCCCGACCATTATTTCCCCGGCGTCGGCGTCCTCGTCCAGGCCAAGCTCGGCCTCGGGACGATCGGCGCCCTCGACGTCCGGAACCAGTGCAGCGGCTTCATCTACGCCCTGGCCGCCGCCGACCAGTTCATCAAGGCCGGGACGTACAAGAGGGTCCTTCTCGTCGCCGCCGAGGTCCAGTCGGCCAACCTCGATTTCTCGGACGAGGGCCGGGACATGGCCGTGCTCTTCGGCGACGGCGCGGGAGCCGTCATCCTCGAGCCCAACGACTCGGGCGACGGCCGGGGGATCCTCTCGACCCACCTGTACTCGGACGGCAACTTCGTCTCCAAGCTGTGGATGGAAAAGCCGTGCCCCGGCGACAACCCGACCTTCCAGAGCCAGTTCTTCGACCAGGGGAAATTCTATCCGAGGATGGACGGACGGCACGTCTTCGTCAACGCCTGTGAGCGCATGCCTCAGGCGGTCCGGGCCGGCCTCGAGGCGAACGGCCTCTCCGTGGACGACGTCGACGTCCTCATCCCCCATCAGGCCAACGACCGGATCTCCCAGATGGTGGCCAAGGGCCTCAAGATCCCCCCGGAAAAGGTCGCCCGCAACATCGACAAGTACGGGAACACGACCGCGGCCTCCATCCCCATAGCGATCGACGAGTCTGTGCGCGAGGGGCGCATCCGGAAGGATAGTCTAGTCGTCCTGACGGCATTCGGCTCCGGCTACACTTGGGCCTCGGCCGTCATCCGTTGGTGACTCCCATCTCCATTCATTTTATATATATCGAGGGGGATGCAGGGGATTGTCAGGGAATGGGGAATTATGCTAGCATGAGCGGCAATGATTGCCACTGCCGCTAGGAGGTTCGCATGAAAAAGACGGTTATGATCCTGACTGTCGCGGCCCTCCTCGTGTTCACGGCCGGGAACGCCCTGGCCCAGAACGGCGAGGACGCCAAGTTCAAAAAATTCCAGGACACTTTCTGGGACGCCTACTTCAAGCTCTTCCCGACGGCCGGGACCATGCAGGGCTACTCCAAGTACGGCGACAAGATCGAGGACCTGAGCCAGGCCTCGGTGGATAAGTTCCTGGAGAGCGTGGACGCCTTCAACCAGGAGCTCGTCACCAAGATCGACAAGTTCAAGCTGTCTCCGGACCTGCAGATCGAGCTCGACATCATGCGCGATTTCCTGGACCTCCAGGTCCTCAAGCTCGAGAACTCCCTGTTCGTGATCGACAATCCCCTCTTTTATAATGAGCTCTTCGTCAACAGCATCCGCTCCCATCTCGTCCGGAACCCCGGTTCCCCGGCCGCCGCGGCCAGGGCCAAGCTCCTGCCGGGGCTGATCAAGAGGGCCAAGGACAACCTGAAGAACCCGCCCCAGGAATACACCCAGGCCGCCCTCCGGCAGATGCCCGGGATCATCGAGTTCTACAAGACGGACGTTCCAAAGCTCGGCGCCTCGGCCAACGGCCTCCTGGCGGAAACGCCCAAGATCGTGGCCGCCCTCGAAGATTACCAGAGGTTCCTCCAGGCCGAGCTCCTGCCCCGCTCGACGGGCAACTTCCGGACCGCGGACACCCACAGCAAGCTCCTCCGCTACCAGACCGAGGGCAACCTGTCGATCCAGGCGGACGTCATCGCCCGCTCGCAGCCGGACGCGAACAACATCCGCCGCGAGATGTTCCTGGTCTGCATCCCGTTCTACAAGGTCATGTACCCCGATGTCGACATCGAGCAGATGGGACGGACGAAGGGCGAGGAACATACGCGGCGGACGATCATCCAGGGCGTGCTCGACAAGATCAAGACGGATCACGTCGGCAAGGACGAGCTCGTCGCCCGGATCACCCAGTCCGCGGCCGGCATCAAGAGCTTCCTCCAGCAGGCCAAGCTCTTCGACCTGCCCGAGGAAGACCTCCAGATCGAGCCCATGCCGTCCGGCCTGGCCGACGGCTCCTGGGTTTTCCTGGAGACGCCCGGTGCCTTCGACGCGACCGGTTCCTACAAGGCTTATCTGCACTCGATCCCGGCTGACTGGACTCCCGAGCAGGTCAGCGGCTTCCTCGAGGAGCACAACAATTACTACATCGATTTCATGACGATCCAACGCGTCTATCCGGGCAGCTTCCTGCCGGCTTACTTCACCCGTAAGGACCCCTCCGTCATCAAGCGGATCAGCGCCAACCAGGCCCTTCTCAAGGGCTGGCCCGTGTACATCGAAGAGATGCTCATCGAGGGCGGATTTGGGAATTTCGACCTCCGCATGCGCCTCAACCAGCTCAAGCTCATGCTCAAGACGGTCATCGACTTCCAGATGGACATGAACGTCCACGAGGGCACGTGGACCAAGGAAAAGGTCCTGGAGTACATGATGCGCGGCGGCTTCATGACCCAGGCCGAGGCGGAGAGACGCTGGAATCAGATCGTTCTCAATCCCGGCGAAGCCTCCCTGGCCTACATCGGCTACCAGGAGATTTCGGAGATGGCCAGGGATTACGCCAAGATCAAGGGAGCCGCCTTCAATCAGAAGGAGTTCCTCCAGAAGATCCTGAGCTTCGGCTCCATCCCGTTCCAGACCCTGAAGGCGAAACTGGCCCAGTAAGCGGCGCTTTTCGACATCCGTCCGCCGGGCCTCCCGGCCGTCGTGATTCCGCGGCGGCCGGGGGGCCCGGCCGGTCATATCCCGAGGACCTGGAGATTCCAATGCCTAAGACCGACGAGGAACTCCGGGTCGTCGATTCCCACGCCCATCTCGACATGCCCGAGTTCGACCCCGACAGGGAGGACGTCGTCCGCAGGGCGTTCGCCTCGGGCCTCGTCGCCTTCCTCTGCCCCGCCGACCTCAGCCGACCCCGGAGCCTGGCCGCGATCGCCGAACTCCAGAAATCGTTCCCCTCGATCCTGGCCGCCGCCGGCATTCACGCCCATCAGGCCAAGGACATGACCGAAGCCCACATCCGCGAGCTCCACGGCCTCGCGGCCGCGGGCGCGATCCGGGCCGTCGGCGAGATCGGCCTCGATTACCACTACAATTTCTCCCCGGCCGAGAGCCAGCGGGAAGCCCTGCGGCGCCAGCTCGAGGCCGCCCGCGATCTCGGCCTGCCGGCGATCATCCACAGCCGCCTGGCGGGGCCGGACATCATCGCCGACGTCGACGCCGTCCGCTTCACGTCCGGCGGCATCCTCCACTGCTTCACCGAGGACTGGGACATGGCCCGGGCGATGCTTGACCGCGGCTTCTTCGTCTCTTTCTCCGGCATCCTGACCTTCCCCAAGGCCGGCGATCTCCGGGAAACGGCCAAAAAGATCCCCCTCGACCGGCTCCTCGTCGAAACCGACTCCCCCTACCTCGCCCCCGTCCCCTTCCGGGGCAAGGTCAAGAGGAACGAGCCGGCGTTCGTCGTCGAGACGGCCCGGCTCCTGGCCGGGCTCCGCGGCCTCCCGCTGACGGAGCTGGCCGAGGCGACGACCCGGAACTTCGCCGGCCTCTTCCCGTTTGAAAAAACCCCCGGCCGATGCTAAGATAAGGCCGTCATGGGCCAGGATCATTCCTTCGACATCGTCTCCCGGATCGATTTCCAGGAAGTGACCAACGCCGTCCAGATCACGCTTAAGGAGATCCGGAACCGCTTCGACTTCCGCAACAGCCGGGTGGATATCGTCCTCGAAAAGGACAAGCTGACGCTCTCCGCCGAGGACGATTTCAAGGTTAAGGCCCTGCGGACGGCGCTCGAGGAAAAGCTGGTCAAGAGGAAAGTCTCCCTCCGGGCTCTCTCCTACGGCAAGATCGAGGACGGGCCGAACAGGACCGTCAAGCAGCAGGTCGACTTCCAGGTCGGCATCCCGATCGAGAAGGCCCGGGAAATCGTCAAGCTCGTCAAGGCGGCCAAGTTCAAGGCCCAGGTCGCCATCCAGGGAGACGAGGTCCGCGTCTCCTCGCCCAAGATCGACGTCCTCCAAGAGGTCATCACCTACCTCAAGGGACAGGACCTGGGCATCCACATGCAGTTCATGAACTACCGATGACGCCGCCCGTCTCCTTCACCTGGCCGAAGATGTCCAAATCGAAGAAAGAGGAAATGACCGCCGCCTACAAGGACATCAAGCCCGACCTGGAGAAGGTCGAGGAGCAGCTCGAGGCCTGGTCGCGCTCCGAAAACCCCCTGACGGCCGAGGTCAGCCGCTACGTCCTCCGGAAGCGCGGCAAGAGGCTCAGGCCCGCCCTCGTCCTCCTGACGTCCCGGCTTTTCCGGGCCGACGACTCCGGCGAAGAGGTTTTCCTGGCCTCCCTCGTCGAGCTCATCCATACGGCCAGCCTGATCCATGACGACATCGTCGATAAGGCCGACCTCCGCCGGGGCGTCCAATCCGTCCACGCGAGGTGGGGGGCCAACATCACCGTCCTCCTCGGCGACTACCTCTACATCAAGTCGATCGGCCTCTCCCTCCAGTCTCGGCACGACCGCATCATCAGGCTCCTGGCCGACGTCTCGGCCAAGATGATCGAAGGGGAGCTCGATGAATACGCCCTCCGGGGCGACCTCGGCATCACGGAGGAACAGTACCTGGCGGTGGCCGAGAAGAAGACGGCGGTGCTGTTCTCGGCCTGCTGCCGGATCGGCGCCGTCCTCGGCCGGGCCGCCGACGCCGAAGAAGAGGGGGTTGCCGCTTTCGGCCTCAACCTCGGCCTGGCGTTTCAGATCGTCGACGATCTCCTGGATTTCACGGGAGACGAAAAAGCCCTGGGCAAGCCGGTGCTCTCGGATCTGGCCGAGGGCCGGGTGACCCTGCCGCTCATCCCTCTTCTCCGGAGCGACGGACGCCCGCACCGCGACCGCGTCGCCGGGCTCGTCGGCCGCAGGGACGTCTCCGGGGACGAAAAGGCCGGCCTCCTGGAGCTCCTGGCGTCGAGCGGGGCCCTGGCCCACGCGGCCGGGAAGGCCAGGGAATTCTCGGCGAGGGGCCTGGAGATTCTCGACCGCTTCCCCCCTTCCCCCTCCCGGACGGCGCTGGCCGGACTGGCCCGGTTCGCGGCGGAGAGGAGCCGGTGATCCCCGGCGGGGAACGGAAGTCCACCTGAGGAGCCGAGACGATGACAGAGACGGAAATCAAGATCCGGGTCCGCGACATCAAGGCGGTCCGTGAGAAGCTGCCGGCCATGGGGGCCGTCCTCGCCCGGGACAGGATCCTCGAGGACAACGTGCTCTACGATTTCCCGTCGGGCGCGCTCAAGTCCGGCCGCAGCGCCCTGCGGCTCCGGAAGGCGGGACGGCGGACGACGCTGACCTTCAAGGGCAGCCCGCAGAAATCGCGCTCCTTCAAGGTCAGGGAGGAATTCGAAACGGTCGTCGGCAACGCGGGCCAGCTCCGCCGGATTCTCAAGGCCCTGGGCCTCCAGCCCGCCTTATCCTACAGGAAGCACCGGACGCAGTTCCGCAAGGGGCGCCTGGCCGTTTGCCTCGACGAGACGGCCGTCGGCACGTTCCTCGAGCTCGAGGGAGAACGCCACGAGATCGTCCGCTTCGCCCGGGCGCTGGGCTTCGGCCGGGCGGATTTCATCCAGGCAGACTACATCGAACTTCTGGGATTGGAAAAAGAAAGGGCGGCGGAGAAAGCCGGGAAGGCGTGAATGGGAGGCCCGGCCTCAGTCTTCCTTGTCTTCTTTGAGACCGTCCTCGAGTTCCTCTTCGGGTTCCTCTTCTTCCTCGACTTCGGTCTCGACCTCGTCCGGCGCTTCTTTTCCGGCGACTTCTTCGACGAGGTCTTTGGCAACGGGGTGTTCCGGCTCGCCGATCTCGTCGCCGCCGACGAACACGCGCTCATCCCGATCGGGGATGTCCTCTTTGCCCGCCGGGATGATTTCGTAATCGATGAGCCCCGATCTGACTTCCGTCTGGGCGATGCGGATGAGGTTCCTCGACTTGGCCTTGATCTTCGGCTTGGCGCCCTTGAGAAGCTGCTTGGCGCGCTTGGACGCCAGGATGATAAACCTGTATTTGCTGTCGATATTTCCGAAGCCTTCCAATGTCGTTCGACTCCTCGCCGTAAATTTAGGGAGATGAGCGCTCAAGGATACCAGAATCCCGGCGAAATATCAATAGGGCGCATTTTTCGGCCCGGCGCCGCCGGGCGAGGGCGTCTCTTTTGACTGGGCGCGCTTCCTATGCTATAAGCTTCTTCTTGTTCGATCGCCGATCACTTCATATCCTGGAGGAGGTCATATGAGCCAGGGCATCACCACCACCGGCTGGTTTTTCCTCGTCTTCGGATGGGGCTTCATCCTGACCCTCACCCTCTACTGCTTCTCGCGGGTCCTCTTCGGAAAGAAGCAGGCCGTCGTCGCCGAAGCCGGCGGCCGCGAGCAGTGGGGCTCGCGCATCGGCCTCATCCTGGCCG
>Ga0315282_10005694_pt1 | contig 21128 bp, 15 predicted proteins | sample YL17G07_20_MG_FD_203693 | JGI IMG/M metagenome (GOLD analysis project Ga0315282, IMG submission 203693) | Sediment microbial communities from Yellowstone Lake, YNP, Wyoming, USA - YL17G07_20 | ecosystem: Environmental > Aquatic > Freshwater > Lake > Sediment | place: USA: Wyoming | collected... | reverse complement strand
AATAATCCTGACTCTGCTAGGGTTTGTATATGCCATTTATTCAATTAATGCCCTCTCTCTTTCCATAGGAGTCCTACCAGAAGGTAAAGCCGGTCTCTTTAATGCGCTCGAGAGGGCCGGTAGTGCAGTCGGCTCACTCGTCAGCCCCATCATCGCCCAGGCCTTGGGCTTCGCCCCTATATTTTTGATTTCCAGCACGCTCTTCCTAATCGCTTATATCGCCTTCAGAATATTCGCTTGACGCTCTCCACGGAGGCCGAGACACTGGATGCGATGAGGTGCGTGGCTGTAGCCGGAGGTGCCCCACCTCCGCCTGCAGAGAAGCCCTTGAACTCCTGAAGGACAAAAAGCTGGCGGAAGGGTGCTGAGTTCTACTCCTCGTAGAGGACCCCCAGATCCTTCAGCCTCTGGTAGACCTTCTCCACCGCTACCCTTACCTCGTCCTCACGCTTCGCACCGGTGCAGACCATCTTTCCGGAGGAGAAGATCAGCAGCACCACCTTGGGCTCGCTCATCCTGTATATAAGGCCTGGGAACTGCTCCGGCTCGTACATGGTGTTCTCAAGGAGGGACGCCACCTTCTCCTCGTTTACCTCCGCGTGCAAATCGGCCGACGCCACTATGTTCTGTATCTGTATCTCAGGCGTTACCATGATCACGATGTTCCTTTCCTTAAGGTTCTTTATTACCTTCTTTACGGCGTTGTGGACCTCCTCCTCAGACTTCGAACCGGTGCAGACCATCTTCCCCGAGGAGAAGATCAGCGTCGCGGTGCGCGGCTTGGAGAGCCTGTAGACCAGCCCAGGGAACCGCCCAGGGTTGTACTCCACACCCGGGACGTCCCTCGAGACGGCGTCGAGATCTATGCTCTGGTTCATGGTGACCGTGGCGACGATGTTCTCAATTCTTTCAGAGGGCTTTATCACAAACACTCGCTCCAGAAAACGAACGTTGTCTAAAAACTTTAAGGGGCTTTAAAGCCTTTTTGCTGTCAAAGCGCATCTCCACCGACCCGAGCAGGTGCCTCCCACCGCGGTTGCGGTCTTTGGCGTGCAGGATCTTCTCGATGCCGACGAGAACCCTCTCCCGGCGGACTCGACACGTCCCCCGGCGGACTCACCGGTGGGAAAAAGGTGTTCAGATTAGGTTTAGGGAGCCTTTTTTGCAGCCTCCTCTTTGGGGACCTCTTCTTTTTTAGCCTCCTTTGTAGCTTCTTTCTTGGCACTCTTCTTGCCGAGCCAGTAGCAGACACCGGCAACTATCCAGCAGATTATGGTGCTGATCGGTGTGAAGGTGCAGTGCGCGTAGTATCCCAGAAGGCACGGCTTAGATGCAGGGGCAGGCACCAGAGTCCAAACGCCAAGAAGGACGAATACGGCTACGAGGAGCCACCAATACCACTTCATCCTTAGTCACCGCCTCTCAGTTTGTCGGATCTGCGTATAAAGCTTGCGTGCGCCAAGGCGCTCCACGGCAGAGGAGGAGAGGAATACAGGGATCTCGCCCCGCCCCTCTCGCCGGCTTGGGTGTGCATACTCCGGTCGTGTCAGAGGCTCTTCGTACCGGACGAGGGTCAGCGCAGCCGCCGCCCTGCACACCGCAAACATCAACCTCAGTGTTCGCGAACACCATGTGAGGGACTTAATGATCGATATCGGTTTGGTAGTTTTTGAAATAGCACGCCTCCTACTCAGATACCTCGTCGGCGGGTTGGCGATCCGCTCACAAAAGGACATGACGCCCCTCCCTCAACGAATTGGGGGACTTCCCGCCGACAAAGTTAAAGCATCCCTTAGCCCGCTTATCTTTTTTATGGAGATGAGGGGTGTGAGACTCGTCCCGTGGCGTAGGGTCAGGGACTGGTTCTGCACGGCCTGCGGGGGTTGTTGCATGAAGTTCAAAGTGCCGCTGACGGCATACGAAACGACCATAATATCAAAGGTCTTCGGATACGAATGCTTGGAGCTAGGGTTGGGAACTTATTATCTGAGGAGAAGGGCGAGTAAAAGGTGCATCTTCCAAGTTTACAGAGAAGGGAGATGGGTATGCGGAATACAGGGTTTTAAGCCCATGGCCTGCAAGTTGTGGCCTTTTACAATATGTGAGAAGCCCGAATATGGATTCAATGAAGAGGCCGAGTTCGAATTTGGGAATGAAAGGTTTTACGTCTATTTAAACCCATACTGCAGAGGAATGGTATATGGCAGGCCCTCTAAAGTCCTCGTGCAAAAAGTGGTACCCGAGTTCGTAGAACTAAGGTTGGGGCTGAGGAGGGAGCAGAGCCGCTCCACATCTTTGCTGAAAGGTCGGATCTTGATGTATCCATACTCCATTACCTTTAGTACGTCCCCTCAAAGTTTGGTTGCCATATATCGAAACATAGGAGACGGGGTGGTGAAGCAACCATCTGGCAGCCTTTCGAGGTAACCGTACCGCAGCAGAGTGTTCAACAAGTAGGTGACGTCCTCTCCACGATTCGGCTAAAGCGAAGCCGGGAGCTTCCCGCTTCCTCGCCCAGGCCGCAGGCGTAACGGCTTGCAGGCCGGTAGAGGCCCCAGACTCCCGGTGGGGTCATACGACCGCGGCACCTGCCATGCGGCGCGGGCGTCCAGAAAACCCACGGTTTTAACTCTGCGATGAACGGGCTCAGGTGCTCCTTTTGTGGTGGCACAGATAGATTTTGAGGTTTTTGAAAACCCGATTTTGTGACGCCGCCCACTATCAATGGTGTGCATATTTATCATTGAATAACCTGACTTGAGGAGGTTTTTCGAAGATTTCAGTACCGATCACACTGTGTCTTTAACAGACGGGTGCAACTTTAAGGAGACGCAGAACCAACACCTGTCCCCGCAGGACGACCATCAGCTGATGGTGTCTCCGGCACCTGCACCACCATCAGCCAGGGGGGGCCCCACCATCAGTTTGATGGTGTTTTTCCGGCCGTGAAAATGAGGAAAGAAGCTGGATTCTGACAGGTAAAGAGGGGCGCGCTCCACGGTGCACACCTTCCATAAAGCTCCCATGAAACTGCAAATTCTCACCATCACCACCGTAAAACTCAACCGGCCCGCGCCTGGCCACGGTGAAAAAAGGCTTTGCGATAAAGGGGGCGCGCGGCAGGCATTCTCCCCGCTCCAGCCCGGCACAGGCCAGGGCCAGGGCAGGCTGCACCATGGAACGCGGGCGCCGGCTGACGGTAAGAGCCCCTTAAAAAAACCTCAGGACCGGCTGCCGGGCGGGCACCCTCCGGGGCCGTCCGCCCTTTATAAATTCGTTTATGGAAGGACTATGGTGGGGACGGTGAGTTTCATGGAAAGAGTGACCGCGAGGGAGGAACCCCCGCAGACAGAGAGACCATATGGCGTTGATCCCAACAGGCTGTACACGATGGACTTCGTGGCCGGCCTGCTCTCGGTCGAAAGGAAGCAGGTCAGGTGGTGGATCAGAAAGGGGATTATAGAGGGGATAAGGCTCCCGAACAGGGCCTGGCGCGTCCGCGGGATCGAGATAATCAGGATAATCGACCAGGGGAGGAGCGCAGGACCGGAGCCCCCCTTGAACGAGGACTCAAAGGGGTGAAGAGAAGACAAGACAAGACAAGAGAAGAGAAGAGAGGGTGAGCAGGACCCTCCTTCATGCCGCGCCGCGTCGCGGGGAGCACAGCGCCAACTGTCCAATACCCACCCCACCCCACCCCACCCCACCTCACCTCACCTTCACCCGAGCCATTTTCCAACTGCCGCTTTAAATAAACACAACCGGTGTACCACTTTGAGGCGCAGACGGTGCATACTCCCGGCCGTCTAGAAAAAGGGGCGGTCGCCCTGGGTGATTTTGAGGAAACAGAGGGCCAGGGGTTTTTTGAGGAGCCACCAAGAAAACCCTCACCAGAAACCCACGCAGCACCGGTGGGAGGGGGAGGAGGCGGAAGAGAAAGAGGAAGTGGAAGAGGGAGAGGGAGGGAGAACGGCGCAGCAGGTGCTGGTATAAGCTGCCCCAGCTGCGGAGGGACCCGCGCCTGGAAGGACGGCCTCCGAAGGACCGGATCTGGGGCGGTGCAGCGCTACCTATGTCGGGCCTGCGGCCTCCGCTTTAGTGAGTCTACAGAGCTGAAGGTAAAGGTCAACGTCACTTCTCAACCTAGTGAAACGACGGACCCTGTGATTGATCTTAGCGACCTCCAGCCTGGGGGCGTTCCCCCCCTTAAGCAACGCCTCAACGATCCGGCGTTTCCTATCCGTGAAGATATAGGATCTCATGAGGTTGATTCACCATTTATATCAACTCTAGGGAAGGCTTTGAATACTTTCTATCCCAATAATAGGAATCGCCGAGTACGCGCTGAGGAGAACGAGGCGAAAAACTTGGCCGAAGTGGAAATAAATGAAAAGCAGGCAGCGGGAGCCACGGAGCAAATAGCAGATGCCAAAGTCAAGGGGAAGATCGTGGAGTTCCTATGGTGGCTGAAGAGGCAGGGCTACAAAGACAGCACGGTTCGAACCCGAACCGGAAGGATCAAGAGGCTCGCGGATCTGAACGCAGATCTCCTCGATCCCGAGAGCGTCAAGGACGTCATAGCGAGACATGACCGGTGGAGTGAGGGGACAAAAACCAACTGTGTCGTTGCATACAGCAGCTTCCTGAAGATGCTTGGGAAAACTTGGAATGCACCGCGGTACAAAGTGCCTGATAAACTTCCCTTCATCCCGTTGGAGAGCGAGATTGACGGCCTGATCAACAGCTGCGGAAGGAGGACGGCGTGCTTCCTTCAGGGGCTCAAGGACACCGGGGCCGATCCTGGCGAGCTGGCGCGGTTGGAATGGACAGAGATCAACTACGGCACCAAGTCGGTGACCATTGGGCACCCGGTTAAGGGACACAGCTCGAGGGTTGTACCCGTCTCCGATGCCTTCCTTGGGAGGCTCAGCACGATGCCAAAGACTGGAGACCGGGTGTTCTGCAACATAACCGGTCTAAGCAGCAACTTCCGCAAGCAGCGCCAGCGGTGCGCACAGGACCAGTCGAACCCCCGGATCTTGAAGATAACCTTCACAACCCTCCGCCACTGGAAGGGCACCATGGAGTACCACAGGACCAAGGACATCCTCCACGTCAAGCAGCTGCTGGGCCATAAGAGCGTCCAGAATACCATGAAGTACATCAACCTGGAAGCAGCGGTCTTCCAGCCCGAGAGCGACGAGTTCACCGTGAGGGTTGCAAGGAGCCTGGACGAGGCCTGCAAACTGGTGGAGGCCGGCTTTGACTACGTCACGGACATGGAGGACGGAAAGATCTTCCGGCATCGGAAATAGCGAAAGTTTGTTGAAAAAAGTTGGAGTTTAAATAGACTTCCGCCCAAATAATTCGTTATGTCAATTGAAAACTCCAAGAGGATAATCACCTCCGAATCGGTGGCAGAGGGACACCCGGATAAGGTCGCAGACCAAATTTCTGACACAATTTTAGATGCGATATTGGCAAAAGACCCGAAGGCCAGGGTGGACTGTGAGACCCTCATCATGCAAGGAATGATAGTTGTCACGGGTCAGATAACAACAAAATGTTATGTGGATATACCCGCTGTGATACGCTCAAAACTCAAGGAGATAGGTCTCAACGACGCGAAGGACGGTCTCGACTGGAAGACCTGCGGAATCTTGACCTCCATCACAGAGCAGTCGCCTGATATCTCACTGGGGGTCACGGAGACCCCCGGTCATGAACAGGGCGCCGGGGACCAGGGGGTAATGTTTGGATACGCCTGCGACGAAACGCCTGAAATGATGCCGATGCCAATTATGCTATCTCACGCCTTGGTCAAGAGACTCGCAGAGTGCAGGAAAAAGAACATACTCCCTTACCTGAGACCTGACGGAAAGTCACAGGTCAGCATCGAGTACGAGAATGGCAGGCCGAAGAGGGCCACTGCTGTCGTAATAGCAGCACAGCACAGCGATGATGTAAGTACCGAGAGGTTGAGGAAGGACGTCGAGGAGAAGGTCATAAGGGAGGTTATACCGAAAAAAATGATGGACAAGGACACCTTGATAGTGATCAACGGAACCGGAAGGTTTGTAATAGGAGGGACGCTCGCAGACTCTGGCCTTACGGGCAGGAAGACTCAGGTCGACTCTTACGGTGGGACCGCGAAGCATGGTGGCGGATGCTTCTCCGGGAAGGATCCGTCGAAGGTTGACAGGTCTGGGTCATACATGTGCAGGTACATCGCAAAGAACATAGTTGCGGCAGGTCTCGCCTCGAGATGCGAGCTACAACTTGCCTATGCCATCGGCGTTGCAAAACCCGTTGCCTTCTCCGTTGAGACCTTCGGAACCGGTAAGTATCCGGACGAGGTTCTGCTGAAGGCATGCGAGAAGCTTTTTGACCTGAGACCAAGGGCGATAATAGATAAGCTACAGCTCCTCAGGCCGATTTACGCCCAGACTGCGATCTACGGACACTTTGGAAGAAACGAGTTCCCATGGGAAAAGACCGACTCTGTGCAGAAGCTCTTGGACGCGGTCAAGCAAAATTAACTCAAATGAGCCTCCCTTTCTTACTTCTAGCATGTATAAGCTCAGCAACCTTTCAGTGCGGGCTGAACCTTAATACCCTTCCCGAGAACTTGAACTCGCCGACCCAGAGGTACTTCCCGTCAAAGGAGATGCCCGCGGGCCAGAATAGTTTGTCCCTGCCGATCTCAGGTGTAATGTTGTTGAGATCCTCCTCACCCAGGACGACGTCTGGAGGTCTGCCGGAGACAGCATCTGAGATGGAGTTCCAGACGAGCACGCGGCTGTTGACTGTATCCGCTACGAAGAGGTGTCCATCCTTCACCTGCACACCAGCCGGAAGGTTCACATCGACACCTGTGAGGAGTATGAGTGTCGCGTTGATGGAGGCCCCGTCGACCCTGTAGAATTTGATCCTCTCGTTGAAGGGAGCCTCCGTCGCGGCGACCACTAGGTATGTGCCGTTGCTGGATAGCCTGGTCGGGCCCGTGCTGCTTATGATGAACTTGGGGTTCGTGTCGTTGCTGGGCAGCCCCTCCCAAACATAGATCTTGTTGGCGCTCCTGTCGGCCAGATAGAAGTACCTACTGTCGAGGGCGACCCCGCGCAGGTCGGTGAACGATACGTTCCCGATCTTCTTTGAATAGACGAGATCGGGAAGCTCGCCGTTGAGGGGCAGCGTGCGCCACACGTACACCGTGTCTTGCCCAACTAGGATCAGCGTGTTGTTGAAGAGCTCGTTGTCCCAAGGTCCGACTGGTAGGGTGTATACTACGTCCGCCCAGGCGCCGCTCTCGTCGGGCAGGTCCCTCCATACGTGGAGCGTCCTGTCGAAGTCCGAGGAGATGAAGAGGCTTCTGCCGTCCGTAGCCGGGACCGGGTTTGTTATAAAGTGGTTCGCCTCGAGGGTGTTCGTGTACAAGTCAGGGGCACCGACCGCGAAGTCTGGATCCCTGTCGGTGGTCGGCATAGAGTTGAAGGCGACGATCTTGTTTCCGTTCCCGGTGCAGACGTAGACCCTCCCACCCGCGATGGCCACGCCTCCATAGTCCCCCGGCCATATCCATGTGATGTTCTGGCCTGGGGTCTTCACCCCGATGGTCAAGTCAGGGGTGTCCGATGCGCTGTCTGGGAAGGAGTTCCACACGAAGAGCCCGGAGCCAAGTAGCAGTAGCTTACCATCCGCTGTGAATGTGCCCATCCTCCACTCGCTCCAGTAGAAGTCATAAGTCTGGTTATCCACCGTAGGGAAGGTCTTCCAGACGAAGGTCGCGCTTCCGCCCATCCCTCCTCCCACGCGCGGGTTATGGTCTGCCACTATGAGATGCTTTCCGTCGCTTGTGATCTGCCTGGGTGTGCCAAGATCCCCTCTGAGACAGATGTCGGCGGATTGGTTGTTCTGCGTCGGGAACGTGTTCCATATCAACACGGCTGCGCCCCCCGTACTCGATATCGCTAGCTTGCTGCCGTTTGTCCAGACACCCCATGGCCATCCGATCGATCTCTTCGGATCATTCGTGTTCCCATCTTGGATGACAAGGTCGGCAGGCTGACCGTTCCTCGTCGGGAAAGTATTCCATATCAGGATCCTGTAGTTGTACGTGTCCGCCACGACCACGTGCTGCCCGTCGGTCGCGACGCTGATTGGCCAGTTCAGTTGGTTCAGGCCCTTGCCCGGACTGTTCGAGTAGAGGTCGCCCTGGCCCAGCACGAGGTCCGGCGGGGTGTTCGCAGCGGGCGGGGTGTTCCATATCAGAACCCTGTTGTTCCACGTATCTGCGAGGAGGATATGCGTGCCGTCAGAGGCTATGCTCCCGGGGTGGCTGAAGAGAAGTGGTCCTCCGGCGTTGTTGAAGTCTATGCCCGAGAGCATGATGTCCGCGTCCTGCCCTGTTGTGAACCAGCCGGAGGTGTTTCCGCTTGCGATCCTGTATGAGGAGTTCGTAAATTCTACGGAGATCCCGCTCGGTTCGCTTGGCGGGGGAGGCGGTTGGGTACCATTCTGCGGAGGAGCGCTTACTGAGATGAACGTCTTGTAATACATTATGTAGCTGCCGTCTGGCATCCTTACCACGGCTGGGTCGCCAACCCCTCCCTGATCCAGAGCTCCCGCCGCTCCGGGTTCCAGCCTCAAACCCTCATCCACCCACGTACTACCGTCCTGAGAGAAGGCTGAGTATATGCAGAGTCCCTTCCCTGGAACGGAGGAGTGGTAGTAGATCCTGTAGCCCCCGTCCACCCTGACGGTGCAGGTGACAGAGCCGTTGAGTGGCAGCTCGTTCTCACGCACAAAAGTCAAGCCGTCGGAGGAGACGGTCGATACGGTAACAGGCCCTTTGGATACGAACATCCTCCACACGCTGTCCATATTGATGACGTCTGGGTCCGTGATCGTGCTCTCCTGATACCTTACCCCGCTCTCCTGCTGGAAGGTGATGCCGTCGCTGGAGACCGCCGAGATTATCTTGTCCTGCGGACCGCCGAACGGCATGTAGGAGGCGTAGAGCCTGTACCTCCCGTCCGACAGGACCACGACATCGGGATCCACCCAGTCCGGCGTAACCCCCTGAACCCTCTTGTAGATCCAGCTAGAGCCGTTTGCTATGGCAACCGAGAGCCCGCCGTTCTTCCAATCAACGTAGTATATCCTGATCCTGCTTGCGTTGTCCAGTATTGCGTTGGGGACCGATGCCTGGTCCGAGACCACCCTGTTGTCCTTCACCCAGCTCAGCCCGTCGCTGGAGGTCGCACCCATTATCCTGTGGTTCCAGGGCCCGTCCTGTCCGGAGTTTACCCCAGAGGGTGGTGTCCCAGCCCCCACACCGGGCTGGATATCGCTGACGAGGGCAGATGCTGAGGTGTTGTCCGGAGTCGGGATTCCACCAGCACCCCCAGGCCTCATTAAGAGGAGAGCAGCACCCGCAAAGACAATTACGAGTGCAACAACACCAACAACTACCGCGGTCTTCATCCGGAGACCCCGAATTATAATATTCCCGATTTGGTATAAAAAACAAACCATAGTATCTGGGCACAAGACGAAACATTTTATATCAAACGATGAGATAGAGTAAAAGAAGGCTATCTTGGTCAATACCGTATTGTTAAAGGTCGATCCTCATGAAAGTCACGGTCTCCGCGCCTGGCAAGGTAACCCTCTTCGGCGAGCACGCCGTCGTCTACGGGAAGCCCGCCCTAGTCAGCGCCATAGACAGGAGGGTCTACGTCACCGTGGAGGAGAGGAGTGACTCCTCAATCAAGGTCTCCGCCCTCGACCTGCACATACCCGGTCTGATACTGACCTTCAAGGAGGGCTCCAAGGATCTGGTCGTGGAGACGGACTACAACCGGATTGTGGACGCCATGAGCTACGTCCGGAAGGCGATAGAGCTGGCATCCAAGCACATCGCGAAGAAGCGGGGAGTGAACGTTACGATAAAGTCCGAGATGCCCGTGGGTGCAGGGCTCGGCACCTCCGCTGCCATCGCCGTGGGTACGGTCGCCGCGTACGCCCACCTGCTGGGCCACGAGCTGAAGCCGGAGGAGGTAGCGCGGCTCGGCCACGCCACCGAGTACGAGGTACAGGGCGCCGCCAGCCCGATGGACACCGCCATCTCCACCTACGGCGGCACAATCTACCTGCGGCCGACGAAGCCCGATCCCTACATAGAGAGGCTGAAGATCTCATTCCCGCTGCCGTCCATTATCGGCTACACCGAACGCGAGGCTAGGACCGGAGAGCTCCTGAAGAGGGTGCGTGAACTGAGGAAGGCTCATCCAGCTGCCGTGGATTCTATCCTGAGCGCCATCCACGAGATAGTCGAGGAGGCAAAGATCGCCTTGGTAAAGGGTGACCTCGTATCCCTAGGGGTCCTCATGAACATGAACCACGGGCAGCTCGAGTCCCTAGGGGTCTCTTCCAGAAAGCTGAACGACATGGTCTACTCCGCGAGGAGCGCCGGAGCCATAGGCTCGAAGATGACGGGTGCCGGCGGAGGAGGTTGCATGATCGCCCTCTGCCCGAACAGGATCGAGGAGGTCTCCGTGGCCATACGCGTCGTGGGCGGCTCGCCGATCCAAGCGTCCCTCTCCGGAACTGGCGTCCGTCTGGAATCTGCAGAGAAGTGAAGTTGATTGACGATTAGAAATGCCCTTACCACTTTATTTATTTTAACTGTCTTGATTGCGGCGCCGTCTGCACAGCTGATGGCTTGTATAAGTGTTCCATACCTGAACCCTAGCCACCCAGCGTACGTCCCTCCTAGCCCTAACTGGAACGGGTCTGTTCTATCGCCCCCTATGGCGGACCCTGTAGATCACGTCGCATCCTCCAGCCACAGCGCCAAAGCGATTGGGACAACAAAGATCTTGGTCATAATGATCGACTTCCCCGATAAGGCAGGCACAAAAACCACCTCTTACTTTAACGACCTGCTCTTCGGGGGGCACTCTGGCTCCCTTGATCACCACTATACCGAAGTCTCCTACGGTCTCTTGACTTTAAATGGAAGCTTTGCGCCAGGAGGATGGTACAGAAGCGCCCACAATCTGGTTTGGTGGGGCGCCGATTCTGCAACCGAGAAGGACCACGCCAATGGTTATATCTACAACCTTGCTAGGGAGGTCCTGACGCTCGCCAACGCAGATGTTGACTATAGCAAGTATGATACGGATCACAACGGTGTGATAGAGGACAGCGAGGTCAGCCTCTGCATAATTCATGCCGGAGATGGGGAGGAGTCCTCAGACATAAGTTCTGACATATGGTCTCATCAGTGGGACATCGGCAGTGATGCCCTGATACTAGACGGCGTTAACTGGGCCGGTCATAGTTATACGATGCAGGCCGAAACTTCCCCCATGGGCACCTTTGCCCACGAGTTTGGCCATGATCTAGGGTTGCCGGACCTTTACGACACGACCGAAAACTCGAGTGGCATTGGAAACTGGTGTCTAATGTCGGGTGGCTCATGGAATGGCGATCCTCAAGGTTCCTCTCCAGCCCACCCGTCCGCTTGGTGCAAGATAAAATTGGGCTGGATAACGCCCACCATCGTCGCCCCCACCGCCTCCATCCCTGGCGCGACTGTTCCCCAAGTGGAGACCAGTCCTACCGTCTACAAGCTATCCTATAGCACAAACGAGTACTTTCTGATCGAAAATCGCGAGAAGACGGGCTACGACAGCGCTCTGCCAGGAGAGGGGATACTGATATGGCATGTCGACGAATCAGTGATGAACAACGACGACCCAACCCACAAGATGGTCGACCTAGAGGAGGCTCACGGCGGAATTCAGGATCTGGATCTGAAGAACCATAACGAAGACGCAAATGATCCTTACAGCTCAAACGTCAACGGCTTCACAGGCACGACCGACCCGAACAGCAGAGCCTACGACGGCAGAGATACGGGAGTCATGGTTACCCACATAAGCGCGGCCGGCTCGACTATGACGGTCAACTTTGGACTGGTGGAAACCACACCGCCCACGATCTCCTCGCAGACGCCCTCCTCCGGTTCAATAATCGCCAACTCGAGGCCCACGATAAGCGCCTCCTACTCAGATGTCTCAGGAATCAACCAGCCCTCGGTCGTGATAAAGGTCGACTCCGTGACCGTTACTTCGATCGCCTCAGTAAACGCCTCAGGCTTCTCCTACACCTCCTCGTCCACGCTACCAGACGGCCTCCACACTGTCTATCTCTCGGTCGCTGACAACGCGGGCAACATCGCAACATCAACTTGGATGTTTACCATAGATACCACCCCTCCCACAATCTCCTCACAGTCACCTGCCAATGGAACCGTCCTCAACACATCAACGCCCACGATCAGCACCTCCTACTCTGACAGTTCAAAAGTTGACCCATCATCCGTCGTGATAGAGGTCGACTCGGTAAACGTGACCTCCAGCGCCTCTGTAACCTCTTCAGGCCTCTCGTACACTCCGGTGTCCTCCCTCTCAGAGGGCAACCACACGGTCTTTTTGTCCGTCAAGGATACCGTGGGCAACACTGCAACATCGGCATGGTCCTTCACGGTAGATACAATCCCCCCTACAATCTACTCGCAATCGCCACCTTTCGGTTTCATAATCGGCACGCCAACACCAACGATAAGCGCAGCCTTTGCAGATAATATTGGAGTCAACCCGTCCTCCGTTGTTATAATGGTAGATGGCATAACGGTCACTGTTGGTGCGTACGTCACCGCCTCCGGTTTCTACTACATCCCATCTTCCATTTCCGATGGCTCCCACACGGTCTACGTATCAGTAAAGGACACCGCTGGGAACACCGCAACAGCAGGCTGGTCCTTCATCGTTGATACCGTGCCCCCAACAATATATCTTTCAACGCCCGTCAACGAATCGACCTTCTACGCGTTGGGGGGCGCACAGGTTGCCATAAATGCCTCCTACTCGGACAACATGGCAATAAATCTCGCCTCAATTGCTCTAAAGGTGGATGGCAATGACGTAACTGGCGAATCTACGGTTACGGCAACGGGCATTTCATATTTGGCAAATGTAAAAGCGGGGGATCACATCATCCAACTCTTTGTGAGCGACAAGGCAGGCAACGTTGTCACGTCAACACTGACATTCACAATAGTCGACTATACTGTGTACATCATTCTGGCAGCAATAATCGTGGTGGCAATCGTCGCAGTAATGTTCTTCAAGCGTAAAAAGCGCCCTATGCTTCGCCCAACTGTGTCATCTCAACCACCTTCTACCACCTCGCCACCGTTGCTACCCCCAATGGCTGCCCCCTCACCTCCTCCAGCACAACCTCCGTCGAAGGCTTACTGCTTCTACTGTGGGGCAGAGAATTCGACCGAGGCCATATACTGCCAAAAATGTGGAAAAGAAATACGGCAGCCACCCACAGAATTTTCGACAAGCACTTAACATCTTCATAAACATACTTTTTGGCGATGGGCACTCACGGTTTCAATTAGGCACTTGCATATTTTTTAATCAACATAAACGAAAGTATTTAATATATTTATGACCAATTTAAACATATGATGAATAACGATGAATAATATCAGAGTAAAATGTATATTTGGTATCCTGTTGACTCTGATTTTTCTGTTTACGATTTCATCAGTCATGGCAAGCGCACCACAGATGCAGTGGTACAAGACCTTTGGAGGGAGTTATGGTGATGGTGCATATTCCGTTCAGCAAACCACTGATGGAGGTTACATTCTAGCAGGCTGTACCTATTCTTATAGTGTTGGGGCGAATTATGACGTCTATCTCATCAAGACCGACTCTTCAGGCAACCAGCAGTGGTACAAGACCTTCGGGGGAAGCTCTGATGATTGGGCATATTCCGTACAACAAACCACTGATGGAGGTTACATTCTAGCAGGCTATACTGAATCCTATGGTTCTGGAGGGGTCGACGTCTATCTCATCAAGACCGACTCTTCAGGCAACCAGCAGTGGTACAAGACCTTCGGAGGGAGTTATGACGATAGTGCGGCCTCCGTCCAGCAAACTACCGATGGGGGATATATAATAGCAGGCTATACCTATTCTTATAGTTCAACATTATATGCCGACGTCTATCTCATCAAGACCGACTCTTCAGGCAACCAGCAGTGGTACAAGACCTTCGGAGGGAGTTATGGTGATTGGGCATATTCCGTACAACAAACTACTGATGGAGGTTACATAATTGTGGGCGGTACCTCATCTTATGGTTCAAACATTGGTTCAACATCATATGCCGACGTCTATCTCATTAAAACCGACTCTTCAGGCAACCAGCAGTGGTACAAGACCTTCGGGGGAAGCTCTAATGAAAATGGATATATGGTTCAGCAAACCTCTGATGGCGGTTACATTCTAGCAGGCTATACTGAATCCTATGGTTCTGGAGGGGTCGATGTCTATCTCATTAAAACCGACTCTTCAGGCAACCAGCAGTGGTACAAGACGTTTGGTGGGAGTTATGACGACGACGCTAATTCTGTTCAGCAGACGACAGACGGAGGATACTTAATGGCTGGCTTTTATTCCTACAGCTCTGGCTCATATGATGCTTACCTTGTTAAGACCGCATCCAACGGCAACTTACAGTGGCAGGAGACGTTTGGAGGCAGCAGTAATGAGTCGGCATTCTGTGTTCAGCAGACGACAGATGGAGGTTGCATACTGACTGGCTGGACCAACTCCTATGGTTCAGGCGGAGCAGATGCTTACCTCGTAAAGACCTATGAGGTCGTGGATACAACTCCGCCAACCGTTTCCTCCCAATCACCCGCCAACGGAGCTATTATCGCCACCTCGCGGCCTACAATAAGCGCCACCTTCTCCGATTCCACAGGGGTTGACTCTTCCTCGGTCGTGATAAAACTCGATGGCACCACCATAACTGGTGCCTCTATAACAGCCACCGGCTTCTCCTACACCCCCTCATCTTCCCTTTCAGACGGTTCCCACACCGTCTACATATCCGTTGCAGACACCCTAGGCAATACTGACACTTCCACCTGGACCTTTACCGTAGATACGACGCCCCCAACCATCTCCTCTCAATCGCCAGCAAACGGGACTCTCACAATCGCAAGGCCTACAATAAGCGCCACCTTCTCCGATAACATAGGGGTTAACCCGTACTCTACCACGATTAAGCTTGATGGAGTCACGATCACAGGTGCCTCTATAACAGCCACCGGCTTCTCCTACACCCCACCGACACCACTCTCAGATGGTTCCCATACCATTTCTGTATCAGTTAGGGACACTGCTGGCAATATCGCCACATCGACTATAACATTTACCGTAGATACAACTCCTCCAACCATCTCCTCTCAATCGCCAGCAAATGACGCCATTCTTGTTAACTCACGACCAACAATAAGCGCCACCTTCTTTGACGCAACAGAAGTTGACACGTCTTCTGTTACGATTAAGCTTGATGGGGTCACGATCACAGGTGCCTCTATAACAGCCATCGGCTTCTCCTACACCCCCTCATCGCCCCTATCCGATGGTACGCACGCTGTCTACATATCTGTCGCAGACACCGCAAATAACGTAGCCACATCAACTTTATCATTCAAGATCGATATGACGCCCCCAACCATATCCTCACCCTCACCTAGCAACGTCATCCTTGTTAATTCACGACCAACAATAAGCGCCACCTTCTTTGACGCAACAGAAGTTGACACGTCTTCTGTTACGATTAAGCTTGATGGGGTCACGATCACAGGTGCCTCTATAACAGCCATCGGCTTCTCCTACACCCCCTCATCTTCCCTTTCAGACGGTTCCCACACCGTCTACATATCCGTTGCAGACACCCTAGGCAATACTGGCACTTCCACCTGGACCTTTACCGTAGATACGACGCCCCCAACCATCTCCTTACCGTCAATTACCAATGGTTCGACCTCGTATGTATTGAAGAGTGCTCAAGTCACAATAAACCCCTCCCTCTCGGACAACGTTGGATTGAATACCACCTCAATCTCGTTAAAGGTGGATGGTGTTGACGTAACTTCAGGAGTTACAATTACAGCGACAGGCATATCATACTCTACAAACATGGAAGCAGGAAGCCATGTCATTCAGATTATTGTTAGCGACAATGCCGGTAACAAAGCTAGCTCAATATTCACCTTTGTAATGGTTGATTATACCCTTTATCTCATCCTAGCAATAGTAGCCGTAGTAGCAATAGTCGTTGTATTGGTACTTCTAAGGCGCAAGAAGCACCCCCCATTTCAGCCTACCGTAACATCTCCAAAACCATCTACACCGCCACCATCTGCCCCTGCGCCGACTCCGTCCCCAGCGCCAGCACAGACGCCTTCAAAAGCGTACTGCTTCTACTGCGGGGCAGAGAATTCAATCGAGGCTATATACTGCCAAAAATGCGGAAAAACAATGCCACAGCAAGCTCCAAAACCTCCAACACATCCCTCGTAAGGTTCTGATTCCATGTTACGCTCTTCGCCTATCTACAAATAGGTCGATCTTCTCGGCTATCTCCTTGGATAGCGAACGGTACTCCCCCTCGTCCTGCTCTGATGACCAGTCGACCCCCGGACACGTGGACGCGACAAGCAGGTGTTTCTCCGATACGAGGAAGGGGTGCCTCCTGCAGGTATTCGGTCTAAGGTCGTAGTGCCTGCACAGTCCCTTCTCGAGGAAGACGCACCTTCCGTTCACCATCCGCATCTTGTACCTTGCCCCCGTGAGTCTTCTCTCGGCGGCGGTTGTCCTCTCGCAGAACTTCTCCTTCACGTGCGGTCTGATCCTCTCGACGTCACAGTCGTATAAGGCGATGAGCTTGCCGGTGCAGCACCTGGCGCATCTTCTGCACGAGAACCCCGGAAGGGAGTCGACGAGCTCCATCTCCAGCTCAGGCACGGGCTTGCGCATTTGGGACGCCATTATTCTGAATGCTCAATAACCTATAAATCTGGTACTGGCGGACGGCAACTTTTATATGGATGGATTATCTATCCAAATTTGATTGGTATGAAGACAAATATCTGGACGGTTATCTCCCTCATCTTCCTTATCTGGGCCGTGGGCGCCACGGCGGGCGCGGCAAACTACTACCAGATCTCCCAGAACCAGCAGACCATGATAACGAACCTCCAGTCGGTCGTCAACAACGTGGCCGTGAAGGTCAACGTGGGCATAAACTACGGCAACGGAACCACGGTGTGGTACAACGACACCTACATCGCGAACGGATGGACCCTGCTCAACGCCACCACGAGGATAGCCACGGTAAACTACACGGTTTACTCCTTCGGCACCTGGGTCAACGGCATAAACGGCGTCTTCGAGAATGCTACGGCAAACCAATACTGGCTCTGGTACACGTGGTCATCCGGCAACTGGACCCTCGGCTCCGTCGGTGCGGATGCGTACCTGCTGAGGAACGGCGAGACGATAAAGTGGGAACTGACGAGATTCTGAGCTCCCGCTATGCCCTCTTCCTTCCCTTTCCACGTCCAACCTCTTTCTAAAACGGGCGAAGCGGCATTGCCGACGTCTGGCTCATCAAGACCAACTCAACAGGTGCACTGATGGTGAACGAGACCTATGGAACAGGTGCTATGGGTCTCAAAATTGGGCGGTCCGTCTTCCAGACTGTATGCGGTTGCTTCATAATAGCTGGATAAACTAGCCAAAGGACACCTGGCGATGCTCTCGTCTGGTTAATAAAGTCGGGAGCCTACCCGCCCACCTCATTAGGCCCAGAGGTAGCCTTCTGGGAGTCCTACAACAACACGGCATGCTTATACCCGAGCCAGCAATCAGACGACTTCTCATCGGGCAGCGTCTACATATGCGCCCGTGGCCTTCCGCCTAGCACATACAGGGTCATCATAAAGGACGCCAGCGGCTCCAACCAGCTTACCAACGACCAGACCCTCACCTCGGGCGGTAACCTGACTCAGTCGTACCTCCTGAGCGCAAACGGCAGCGTTGTTGCAGGCAACTGTACCTCCCAGATATACGACACAGGTGGCACACGCCTCTTAGCCAACGACACCTTCTACGTCCAGGCTGGCGCCATACCCGAGTTCCCCACGGTCCTCGGTACAATTGCCGCCTTGTCAATGTGCGCCACGGTCTACCTGCTGATGCGGAGGTGCCTAAGCATCAGGAACACATCTTCAGGTCTTCCCTAATAACTCCCTCTTTTTTACACTGTAGCAATCAACTATGGAAATGACACAGTAGAGTGGCATAATGGCACTTATATGCCGGTAGGCTTTACCATCTTTAATGCCACGCAAAGTGACCACTGAGTTATACAACATCTGCTTTAGGGACTTTTGTGACAGGGATAAACGGCGTCAGCCAAGATGTCACAGCCAATCGATATTGGGTTTATGATACTTGGAGCAACGGGAAATGGGAAATTGTATGGATCGCAGCCCTTGATTACGCACTGCACGACAACGAAATAATAATATGGTCGCTGAAACAATTCTAAGCTTAGCGTTCATGATAAACAAAACATTCCCTTTTCCCTTTTTTAGATGACAGTTTTGACCGGGAACCAAACATTATTAGCGTAAGTGACCTTTGACTATCTGTGCGGATTTGCTTTAATAAAAAAATCACATTCAACTTTAGTTGACTCTCTTAACGCCTCTAACCAATGCATGGACTAACATCACAGTCAGGACAGCCGTTGTCCCCTCGGTTAGCGGACCTACTGCGATGAGGAAACCACCTGATGCGGGCAGGAACAAACCGATCAATCCAATCACAAGTGCCGTGAACCACTCAACGCCCATTGTTATCAGGAGGAGCCATGATGATGTGATGTCAAAGGCGAACATCAGCACAAATGCGCCTATCCCAAGTCCCGCCTTGGAAATCTTGGTTTTGTCCTTTCTACTCCAGATCAACCCGCTGGCGAGCCCCAGAACCGCCATGAAAAACGAGTTCACTACCGTCCATGGTCCTGGCAGACCTATCAGGATGTCTGAGAACACGTAAGAGGCGAACCCAACAGTTATCCCTGTTACCGGTCCAAACAGCACCCCTGATATCAATGTGAATATACCCGGGAAGTTCACGAACTGCATCGGGCCGAAGAGGGCATACTTGATGAGCCTGAGCGACACGGCCAGGGCTATGAGGATGGCCGTGTACGTTATCTTCTTGGTTCTGGGCAACCCGCTCTTCATATTCATCATATGGATAGTTTATCCATCCGTCTTAAAAACTCTTCCGTCCCGCCGGAGAGATTTATAAGATCGCCCAATTCTAAAACCCTATCAAAAGGTGTCTTTATGGTCACAAAGGATGAGGTTCTTGTAGCTCTAAAAAAGGTAATGGATCCCGAGCTGGGCATTGACATCGTCTCGGCTGAGATGGTGAGGGATGTTCGCGTCGAGGGCAACTCCGTCTCGGCGGTGCTGGCGCTGACCTCTGACACGTGCCCCATGGCCAACAAGCTGAGGAAGAGCGCCGAGGAGGCGATACGCAGCCTTGAGGGAGTCGGCAAGGTCGATGTGGAACTTACCGTCATGAGCGAGGAGGAGCTGAACAGGCTCGTCGAGAAGGTCAGGTCCAAGGGCAGGACCGAGCAGCTGCCCGAGAAGCTCCCGAAGAAGGGGATAAAGAGTATCCTCGCGGTTCTTTCCGGGAAGGGCGGCGTCGGCAAGTCTTCTGTAGCTGCCATGCTCGCCGTGGAGCTCTCGAGGCAGAGGCTGAAGGTAGGCGTTCTCGACGCCGATATAACCGGTCCCAGCATACCCAAGATCTTCGGTTTGATCACGCCTCCCCTCGTGAAGGAGGGCAAGATAATTTCGTCGGCCTCGAAGGGCGGGATAAAGATCATCTCCATGAACCTCATCATAGGGGACCAGGAGGCGCCCATCATCTGGAGGGGACCCCTCGTCAGCAGCGCGATAAGACAGTTCTACGTTGATGTGGACTGGGGGGAGCTGGACTACCTCATCGTGGACCTCCCGCCGGGGACAAGCGACGCCCAGCTCACAGTGATGCAGCTCCTGCCCATGGACGGGGCAGTGGTGGTCACATCACCTCAGGAGCTAGCCAATATGATCGTCTCGAAGGCAGTCAACATGTCGCAAAAACTCGATGTGCCGATTCTGGGCGTGATCGAGAACATGAGCTACGTCAGGTGCACGAAGTGCGGCGAGAAGATAAACCTCTTCGGCGAGTCCAAGGGAAGGTTGCTCGCGGAGAAGATCAACTCAAAGTTCCTCGGCTCGTTGCCCATTGACCCGGCGCTCTCCAAGGCATGCGACGAGGGCAAGATCGAGGACTATCAGAGCAAGGAATTTCAAGCCATCGCCAAGAGGCTCCTCGCGTTGCTGTAGGCGGGTACGGTTTAGAGAAAGCAAAACCCTACCTTTTTATCTCCACAAATCCATAAAAGGTCATTCATGCGTCGCCCTCCGCACAATAAGTGATCCCTATGAACAAAGTCGAGCTCTACCCTTGGACGAAGGTGGCACCGACGCTGGGCGTTATCTTCGTCAGCCCTGCCATACTCACGGTGGGGAGTACGCTGGGGACCCTCGTGCCCCTCTGGTACGCCGTGGCGACCTCGGTCATCGCCGGGGTGGCGTTCTCCCTCATCATCTACTTCCACGGCGGTGTGGGCGCAAGCGAGCACCTCCCCTTCACAAAGCTGATGGACGCCTCTCTAGGTGTCAGCGGTTCTAGGTTTCTCGCCTCCCCGCTGATAACCATAACCCAAGTCGGCTGGTACTCTGTAAACGTAACACTGGGCGGAGAGGCCGCCTTCAAACTGACCGGTCTTGACCGTCTGCTCATGATCACGCTCTTCGGTGTCGTGATCGCCAGCGTCACCTACGCGGGCTTCAGGCGGCTCTCAGACTTCACCAAGGTAACAGCCACCATCACGGGACTTTTCGCCATATGGGCGCTCTACGCGATACTTACATGCATTCGGCGAGAAAGCCTACGGTTTTAACCGTGGGATGAATCGCTGCAATTCCTAACCACATATTGCACACCTCATCCAATGACTGCTGTGTGGTGTTGGTGTGCAGAGAGACATCGTAAAACTGAGGCGTTGGTGTGTAAGGAAGAAGGAGCAAGGCTGGAGCGTAGGGG
>Ga0315282_10005693_pt1 | contig 21131 bp, 11 predicted proteins | sample YL17G07_20_MG_FD_203693 | JGI IMG/M metagenome (GOLD analysis project Ga0315282, IMG submission 203693) | Sediment microbial communities from Yellowstone Lake, YNP, Wyoming, USA - YL17G07_20 | ecosystem: Environmental > Aquatic > Freshwater > Lake > Sediment | place: USA: Wyoming | collected... | reverse complement strand
TCTCGAGCCGCGCGCCGTGCGCCGCGAACGCAAGCACTATCCGTATTTGCGCATGTTGCGTTCCCTCTGGCGTCAGCGGCGCTTAACGGGACTACCGGAACTGTTTCGCTTATCTTAACGCCATTGGTGACACCATACTAAACAGCCCCGCGCGGCCCGGCCCAACGAAGCGGGTGCGAAACACAAGATGCCGTTCCTGGACCATGCCCATGTCGGGCGCCATCCCGAAGAGGAATGGGCCAGCCGGCACGTTGACCATGGCGCGGTCGAGTTCCTCGGGCGAATGGCGCATTGCCTTTCCTCTCTTCCCCGTCACTTGTTCTTCGCGTTGCCCTGCTGCTCCTGGTACCCCTTCAGGAAGTGCTCGAACGTCCAGGTGAAGTACTCGAAGCGCTGCAGGGCGGCCGGGTCGTCCTTCAACTCTTGACGGCCCTGCGCCCAGAGCTGAGCCATCTCCACAACGGCCTTTTGCGGGAACATCCTGCGGATTCCGCCTGTGTTCTCGCGCCCGTCACCAGTGCCGGGGGGGATGGTTGACTTCTCATAGCGGTCACACTCGACGCGCAGGAGTTCGCGGGCGAGTCTGCTCGCCTTCCCGAACATGCGCTCGCAGAAGACGTCCATGATCGCATCCACGTCCACGTCGGGGTTCCAGAGGACTTTCATCCAGCAGTGGTGCGTGATGGCGTACACGGCCCAGTCGTTGAGGCAACCGCCGTTGATGAACGAGCCGGCGATCAGGTCGCGGTTCCGCGAGTAATACTCTTTGAGAATATGCGGAAACTGGTACATGGCGTAAGTCCTGTTGGTCGCGCCGGTGTACTCCCAGGTCTGAATCTTGTCGTGTGTTTTCTTGCCCCAGGCGGCAATGTTCCACTCGAGCCCCTTGTCCAGCCCCTGCGGGTTCCTCGGCAGGCCGGTGGTGCTCGTGCACAGTTGGATCTCCAGGTTGTCGGGGAACTGAATGTCCTCCTGGCACCACGCATAGTTCCAGTACGGAAGGAACATGACCTTCTTGTCCGGCCAGCGGCGCTTGACCTCTTCACACATCTTCTTGACGAAACGGCAGATGTGCTTCGACGGCCCCCCGTCCTTAAGAGAAGCCTGGCACGCCTCGCAGGCGCAGTCCAACGGCATATCGAAGGGAGACACCGTCACCGACGTCCCGGTCACCCAAGTGACGTAGTGGTTGTCCCAGTCGGGCAGGTTATGCTGCTTCTTGTCCCAGACCGCCTCGCAGCCGGCTATCAGAAAGTTGAAGGTCTTTGGCGAGCTGTAGCAGAGCAGGCTGAAGCACGGCTTGCCGTCTTTCCCCTTGGAGAACATGTCCGGGTGCGCGTCAATCAGCTTCTGGTTCTTCCAGACCTGCTGCGGATCGTGGACCTTGATGAGATACGGCCAACTGAAGCCTTGACGCAAGGCGGCGAGAAGCGTCGTCAGATCAACGAGGTCAACACCAGCCGGAATGGCCCGTTCCGTCGGTATCGGGGCTTTGTTGTCGTACCACAACGGGCTCCATCCGCCGTCTTTCTTGGAGAAACCTCCAGGCGGGAAGTACTCGCGTTTTCGGAAAACCGGCTCGTCACTGTAATGGGCGGGGTTGACGGCTAACGTCTTGGTCTCGACGACACTTCTCCCACCGACATTCAAGGGCCAGTACCACCGCACGCCCACAAAACGCTCCAGGAAGTCGGCTGCCGCCCAGGCCGTTCCGTCGTTGCCATAGCTCGGGGGCCATCCGCCGAGGTCCGGTATCGGCATCGTGCTGCCCACGAGGAAGACGCGATCCGCGGTCGTCTTCACGACAAAGCCTTCCACCGGGATCTTGGCTGCGTCAATGCCCGCGGCCCGCGAGGCGTCACAATCGCCGATAACTATGACAGGCATGCCTCCCGAGGGCGGCGGCGCAGGCGTGTGTCTGATAACTTCCAGTGTTGCCCCTGTCGTGAGCTTCACCGAATCCACCAACTCCTGAACCAGGATCTGGACGTTCTTCCTGGGCTTGGCCTCCGCGACGTAGACCTTGGCCTGCGCCACGCCGTCGCGCACGATGACGATGGGCGGGTGCTTCGGATTCCCTTGGACCTTGACGGGCGTCAGATCCTTGACCTTCAGGTAGTCCGGACCCGACACCGCGGCCGGCCTCGGCGCCGCTGCCTGCGCCGATACCGCTGCCGCGGGTGAAGGTGTCGCGGGCCGCTCAACCGCCGCACCTGCCGACTCTTCGATCTTCTTGGCCGCTTCGGCATCCTTCTCCCAAAGCTTTTCGAGAAGCTTCTGAAAGCCAGGCTCCTTCGCGCGGCCGAGTTGTACGCCCCATTCGAGATACGCGGCGTGCACGGACGCCGGGGCCTCGGGTATCAGAGGCTGGACCATCTCGTAGAAGCCTTTCTCCCCGCCGACCATCTTCCAGGTGAGATCCAGTTCCGCGCCCTGAGCGCGGACCTTGAGCCCTCTTTCGTCCACGGCGAGGACCGCTGTCGGCGTCGGTTCGCCGGGCCCGGTCCTGACAGGGAGAACCGGCTTGGCGCCTCCTTTAACCTGCTCGATCAGATACTGTTTGAGAACGGCTGCTGGCTCCGCAGCCTGGGCGAGGCAGCCGGACCCCAAGGAGTGGACCAGGCCGGCAATGGCAATGAGAACGCTCGGCCGTCCCATCTCCTGGCTCCTATCCAGCAAAGGCCTGACCTTCCGCGGGAGCATCTGCCCTCAAAGCAGACTACTCGTCCTTTATCTCTTCCAGCCCGGCTGACTTCCTGTCGAACTTCAAGACCCAGACCTTCCGGGCGCTGGAGTTGTTGAGCACGGCCAGCTTCAGCTCCGGGTCGTAGCGCAGCGCGTCCGACCAACTGAAGGGCGGCTCCTTGAACTCCACAGGCTTGTCGTTCTCGATGAACCTGAGCGCGACCCAGTAGAACTTGTTCTCCGCGGGGTCCCAGGCGGCGTTGCTGAGTTTGCCGTCGGGCTTTTTGAACAGGTTCATGATCAGGATCAGGTCCGCGTCGGGCACGTAGATTTCCTCGCCCCAGAAAATGAACTGGCCGAGCGCCTTGGGCTTCTTGACCTCCAGCTTCTCGGCCTTGCCGGTGGCCAGATCATAGCGAAAGATGGCCTTGTCGTTGGCGAACCACAGGCAGTCGCGCTTGGCGTCGTAGCGCAAGCCGTGACCGTCGCACCAGATGCCGCCGAAGGCTGGCCCGTTCCAGGGCAACTTCTGCCACCGGCCGGCCTTGGCGTCGAAGCGGTATAGACCCTTCTCGGAATAGGTCACCATGCCCTGCGGCGTGGGTGCCAGGAAGCTGTGCATGGTGCCTTTGTGTTCCAGGCCCGGGAACGGCGCCGGCTCCCACTCGCGCGCCGCCGGGTTGTAGGCCCGGTCAAAGTAGAACATCTTCCCGGCCGTCGGGTCGTAGTCGTAGGCCTTGTAGGCGTGGACGGGCACGTGCGCCCGGTCGTTGAAGCTCACCGGCGTGGGCTGCGAGGCATAGACGGTCTCGATCGGGTCGTCGGGGTGATAGCCGATGGTCCAGAAGCAGCCCAGCACGCTGAAATGGGCGACGTCGTTCTCGTGGCTGGTCGCGTGCCCGCCGCCCCAGAAGAGCAACTGGTGACGGTCGGTGTCGTAGGCGGTGGTGCCCCAACGGTTCGTGGCCCCTGGCGCGTACATCGGGAACTTGAGCGCCGTCCACTGGTTGGCGGGAAGGCTGGCCAGGAACTGCCTGGTCTTCTCCGGCTCGGGCTTCGCGGCATTCTCCCAGGTGGCCGGGTCAATGCGGTTGAAGGTGTACTGCCCGGACGCGCCTGCGGTGGCCTTGGCCGCTGATTCCGCCGGCTTGCCCGGATCAACCTTGCACGCCCAGGTGATCAGGCCGGCGTTCCCTCGCCCCAGGCAGACCAGTACGTCGTCCTCGTTGACAGCCCCGGCCTGCGTGCCCCGGGCATCTACGCGCGGACAATTCTGGCTGAACTTCTGCCGGCCCCAGTCCTCATCGGCCAGCGGCAGGTGCAGCAGCGGCTTCCACTCGTTCGCGGCAACGTCGTAGGTCCATATTTCCTGTGCCAGCCAATCACGGCTGTAGCCGCCAGCCAGCACCACCTTGCCGGCCTTGGGCAGCCAGGCGAGGACGTGGCCGGCGCGCGGCGCGGGGCATTGTGCCGGAGACTTCTGCTCCCAGGTGCGGGTCGCACAGTCGTAGAGCCAGGTGTCCGAGAGCACGCGGTCCAGGCCGTCGCCTCCGAAGAGCACGATCTTCTTGTGGACCGGGTCGTAGGCGGTCTGGGACCGGGCCCGGCCGGGCGGCTCGGCGGAGAGCGCGTCAACGGCCTGCTCGAGGTTCACCCGGGCGGCGCGGACCGTGAAGATGTTGACGGGCGCAATCTTTCCCGACAGCGCCGGGCCGGCGGCCTTGAACGCGGCGGCAGCCGACTCCAGCCGGCCTGCTGCGGCGTCGCCGGCCGTCTTCTCGGTCCCGGCCAGCGGCGCAGCCTTGACCTCGCCGGCGAGCTTATCGGCGGCGGCGGCGAGCTCGGCAGCCTTGGCGGCCAAGTCCGCCTTGGCCTCCGCGGCGGTTTCCGTGATCGCGAACCGGTTGCAGCAGGCGCCGAGCAGCGCCTTGGCCTGCCAGCGCAGGTCCTTCGCCTTGGCAGACAGTTCCTTGAGCTTCGGCGAGCCGAACTCCAACCTGCGCCACTCGTTCTTCTCGATGCTGTAGACCCAGGTACTGACGTCGGCGCTGCCGCCGTCGCCGCCGGAATGCAGGAGCTCCTTGTTGACGGGGTCGTAGCACATCGAGCCCCAGACGCGGCACGTGTCGCGCGGCTTGGCGCCCAAGTCCTGCCACGTGCGCGCGACCACGTCGTAGCACAGCGTCTTGTCCCACATCGAGGCGTAGACCTTGCCGTTGCCGGGGACGTAGCACCACGCGTAGGTCGTCCGCGTCTCAAGCCACTGGCCGCCGGCGCCGACACGGAGACAGTCGCCGTCCTTGTAGAACAGTTGGGGGCCATTGTTGCCCTGGTTGACGCGGGCCTTGGAGTAGTCGTCGCCGACCGGGCCGGACTCGGGGCGCCCGGCAGCCACGGCCGGCGGATACGCGTTGACCCACTTGCATGCGGCCAGGTCGAACTCCTCGGTGTCGTAGTGACGCGGCACTATGCCGCCCGTGGCCTGAATCCCGGTGGCCATGACGAACTTCTTGATGTTCCCGGCGTAGACAAAGAGCGGCTGCTCCCGCCAGCCGGTCTTGGTTTCGAGCACCTTGACCCAGGTGTTCGGCGGAGCGTCTTTGAGCAGCGGTGTTTCGGCCGCGCGGACGCCACAAGCCAGGAGCACGAGCACGCCGAGGCAGGTGACGGCTGGCAAGTGACAGGTGACAAGTGGCAAGCGCCACTTGGGCGATGTGCGTTCGTCTGTGTTCATCTGTGTCATCTGACCTCGCAAGTCTCTTCAGCGGCATGCTCGAGCTTCACGACGGTCACGCGCCGGTTGTTCGTGTCGGAGACGTACACCTTCCCTTCGGAAACGGAGACGAACGCCGGCCAGGCGAAGGCGATCTCCGGCTCGGCCACTTTGCTTCCAGGCCCGGCGCTGTCCGCATTGCCGTAGCGGCCGATGCGGACGACCTGGTTTCCGCTGGAATCTAGCATTTCCACGGAGAAGCGGAAGACGTTCGGGGCAAAGACCCGGCCGTACTCATCCGCCGCCAGGTGCGAGGTCATGCAGACGCAGGAGGGATCGCCCCAGTTGCAGTCGGAAGCCGGCACAGGACCGCAGCCGGCATAGCGCCATTTCATCCCCACAACTTTCACCTCCTTGGCCAGGTAGCCCGACAGGAAGGAAGCGGCGAGAGGCGGTGCTTCCGATACCGGCAGCGCCGGCTGGTGATCCTTGCCGGCGAGGGAGTTGCCGTAGAAAGCTCCGCCTTCAGGACCGAACTTGAGCACGGATCCCCAGTGGAACAGGTAAGGATTGTAGTACGCGTACTGCCAGGGAGGCTCCCGCTTGCCCTTCCGCCACCAGACGAATGGCTCGGCGGACACCTTACCCATGAAGGGATCGGGAAAGGGCTTGTCCTTGGGCTTGACGTTGACGCCCAGGTAGACGTTGCCCGCCGCATCCACGCCCAGGCCGCAGTCTCCGTAGCCCAAGTTCGTGATAAGAGGAGTCTTCTTCTGCGTACCGTCAGGCCCGAAGACATCAACGACACAGCCGAGGTTGCCGCCGATGCCTTGGTCCACATTGCACGAGCGGATGACGTAGACGTCACCGTTGGGGGCCACGCAGTGGCCGCGCAAGCCCATGTCGGGCCCATAGCTGCGGTACGTGCCGATGGGGAGCTTGTGGGAGCCGGTCGCAGCAAAGGGCAGCGGTTTGCACTGGGGCGTGTAGCGCGACAGCGAGCCACTCCCATAGCCATCCATCACATAGATGTTGCCGTCGCGATCAAGGGCCATGTCGGTGCCCTTCAACCCTAAGCCTGAGATCTTACCTGAGTTCAAGTCCAGGGCCACCAGCCCGCCGCTCTTCTCACGCAGCAGAACGCGGCCGCGCGCGGCATCGGCGGCGAGGAACATGGGGTAAGACAACCCGTTGGCGTTGGAGACGGTCTGCCCCCATTCCAGCGACTCGCCCTTGTCGGAAATGGCGACAAGGGCGTGTGGCTTGCCCCAGCCCATGTTCAGGGCCGCCCACAGGCGGGTCGGTGAAGCCGAAGAGTCCAGAGCGAAAAGGACGATGTCTTTGCCTTCCAGGCGGGCCAATTCCTTGGGCTGCTCGCCCTTCACCCAGGCAGAGAACTTGAGCAGCGACGACCTGCTGCCGAAGCGGTCCGCGCGCTTCGCATCCCGGCCCTTGCTCAAGATGTACATCTCGCCGCTGCCCGCGTGTACGGCAAGGCTCAAGGGTTTCTCAACAGGGAACTGGCCCAGCAGCGTGGCGTCCGGGGAGAAAACCATAACGCGGTTGTTGCCCCAGTCACAGACGAAGAGGTTGCCGGCCTTGTCGGTAGCCAGCCCCTCCGGCTCGCTGAAGTGCGCGTCGTCCGCGCCGGCCTCCTTCTCCTTCCCCAGGAACGGCGCTCCGAGTTCCTTATCGCTCCATTTGACCCGGTAGATTGCGTGCTGCGGAGCGGCCACTTTGCATGGAGCCAGGTACAGCCATTCTCCGTCGGGGCTGACCGCCAAATGGTCGAAGAAAGCACAGTCGCGTTCGCCGGAACCGCCCATGAAGCCGACAGGTTTGCGGATCTGCGGTCCGACAAAGCCCAGCCCCTCGGGAGCGCCGCCCTCGGGGGCGAAGGCGAGCAGGTGTCTGGGCGGCCCGTGCTCGGCGATCTCTCCCACGGCGCTGCAAGCGACGAGGTAGCCCTTGGGGTGCCAGCACAGGTCTTGCGTTTTCATCCCGGAGGTCAGCGGCAGGAGGTTGTGGCCGTGGGCGTTGAAGACGATAGGCAGGCGCTCGCCCTCGACCTCTATATGCCCGATCGAGGCCGTCCTGTCTTGCGGGGTGCCGGCCGGCCAGGGCATGATGGTGCGCAGATACTGGCCGTTCTTATCGAAAACACGCATGCTGGAGCGGCCCCAGCCCGGCTCGGAGTCGAGCACGTAGAGCTCGCCATCCTTGCCCACGACCAGGCCGGCAATCGTGGGGCCGATGGTCTTGCCATCGAAGCCGACGTGCTTGTCGAGCCGCGGAGTAGAGCCAAGGGAAACGCGGACCCTGAACGGGCCGCCTTGGGCGGGCTTGCCCAGGTCATCGCGCAGGTCCCATTCCAGAGTCTGAGACAACCCTTCCTTGAGCGGGTAGGGCGAGCTGACAGCTCGCCCCAGGACGCCCGCGGCGAGGTGACGGACGAGCCTGCCTTGGGCGTCGAGGATCGCCAGCTCAATATCGGCAGGCGCCGCGACGGTGAAAGTGATCTTAACCTTGTCACCTTCCCTGACGGCGGTTGGCTTGGCGGTGAAGGAAGCTTCGCCCGCGGTTGCCGTGCCGGTCGCAAGCAGGAAGAGCAAGGTAACCACCGTCGCGTTCCTCATAGGCTTGCTCCGTCCGGCCGTCACTTCACCTCGCAGGTTGCTTCGGCTGCCCACGTCTTGTCCACGCGGACCACCCGATGGTTCAGGCAATCGCCGATGTAGATGAACCTGTCGCTGGCGCCGACCGTGATAGGCCACCCCAGGGGAATCTCCGGCTTGGGCTCGCCGCTGCCGGCGCCCTGGCAATCGAAGTTGCCGTAGGCACCGAAGCTGAGGATCTCGTTACCGGCGTTGTCACACATGGAGACTTTGAACGTTGTGGCATTGGGAATGTAGAGCCGCCCATAGTCGTCCACATCGAAGCGAGGCTTGACGCAGGCGCACGAGCCGTCGCAGTTCCAGCCGCTGATGGGCGCGCAGCCTGGGTACAGATTGAGGATGCCTTTGAAGCCCAAGGGGTCTCCGCCACGCCCGCCGGAATCCACAGGGACGTTGCGCTGCCCGCCGCTCGGCCCAAACTTGATGATGGTTCCCATGGTCGCGCGCCAGGCTTCGTCCTTCTCGTAACCGGCAGGCGGCCTGAACTCCTTGGGGACACCGGGCTGGAGAAGGTAGATATTGCCGGAGAGGTCCACGCGGAGGCTGCCGCCATAGCCAGACACGGAGTCCACCAGCGGCGGAACAGGCCGGCCGTCCGCGTCGAAGGCCACGAGCTGGCAGGCATTGGAGCCGTTCACGGCGTAGACCCAGCCGCGCGAGTCCACGTCCATTCCGCAGACGCTTGACCCGCGGCCGGCGCGGCCTTCCAGCTTGCCGTAGGTGTGTTTGCCGATAGCGGCCAGTGGAGCGGGCTTGAGGTCGCGCGTGTAGCGCGCCACCGGGCCGTGGTAGCCTCCCTGGTCGCCCCAGGTGTAGACCAGGCCGCCGGGACCAACGGCCAGGTCAACCGCCTTGATCTGTGTCGCACCGCCTTCGCCTGACTCGCCGTTGAAACGCCACACGGTGCTGCCGGAGCCCGTGATGTAGACCAGTTCCGCCTCGCGGTCCACGTCCATGTAGCCAACGAAAGCGATGGCATTGGCGTCGCGGTTGAGGAAATCCGCGCCGACGATGGCACACTGGTCGCCACGGTCCTCGACGCGGATAAGCTTGCCCGTTCCCGCCAGCCAGAGAATCGGAACGCCGCCGCTTTCGTCCAATGCGCAGGCGCCGCCGACCGCGCCATCAAGCTTCAGCTCGGACACGGTCCTGGCCGCCTCACCCCGGCCCGTGATTTTGAGCAGCTTGGCCTGAGGCAGCGCGCCCCGCGACACAGCGCGGGAGACGACGTACAAGACGTCCGACTTGCGGCTGGCGATCACCTTGTCCGGCCAGGGCGCTTTGGTGGCGCTCATCTTCTTCCCGTCGGGGCTGACCTCCACCACCTCCTGGTTGACCAGGTCGCACACCAGGACGTTGCCTTTCGCGTCAACGTCAATGCCGGCCGCGGCCGTCTTCTTGTCCCAGGCGCTTGGCATCCAGTACTTCGTCTTGTCCCAATCGGGCAGTTCAAGATCGAAGAACCTTTCCGGCGCCGCGCCGGGCGCGGACAGATCGTGGCGGTAAATGCGCCCCTGCGGCCACGCCGGGTCAATGTCGGAGGGTTTCTTCCCGTCGTAAGGCGTGCCGGCCAGGTTCGAGTAGTAGGCGTAGCGGCCCTCAGGTGAAAGGGCCACCTGAATGCTCAGCCACGAGGCGCAGTTGACCTTGGCCTTCTCGGGCCACAGGGGCACGGTCTTGAGCGCGTTGGAGCCATCAGGCCTGAAGAAGTTGAGCTGGCGCGACCGCGAGTTGATGAAGACGATCTGCCCATCCGCCATCCGGTTGCAGATCTCGTCGCCGAAAACGTAGAACACCGGGTAGAGGCTGCTGCGGTTGGCGGGAGTGAACGCGCCGTCGCCAGTGTTCAGGAGAGAGAAGCCCGAGGCCTTGACGGGATCGGTGGACGGCGGATATGGGAGAATCGTCTTGAGGTATCCGCCGGTCTTGTCCAGCTTGCGGAGATGCCAGGGCCACAGGCCGGAGTTGCCGTGGCTGTGGATGTCGGACATCAGCTTCACGTAGAGGCTGCCGTCCTGGTCAACAGCCAGACCGTTGACGGGCGCGCGATACGGCATTTCAGTGACGTTGCCGGTGTAGGGACTGCCGCCGATGATCCGGCCGAGTTTCACTCCCGTGCCAGCGCGCACACGAACCTTGAACGGCGCGCCTTGGGCCGGTTTCCCGGAATCATCCTTCCCATCCCAGAGGAGTTCCTGCGACAGCCCGGCCTTCAGCGGCCCGGGCGGCGCCTTCTGGCCGCCGAGGACGCCGGCGGCGAGGTGACGGACAATTCTGCCGTCGGCGGCGAGGACAGAGACTTCAACATCGCTTGGCGCGGCGATGGAGAAGGCCACTTTGATCCCGTCGCCGTCCCTGACGGCAACTGGCTTGGCCGCGAAAGCAGCCTCACCGCCAAGGGCTGCGCTCGCGGCGAGCATCGGTACGAGGCGCACCAGACACAGTGCCACAAGTTCACGCGCTTGCACCATATGCACCTCTGGCCGCGCGCCAGCCCGCCCCGGCAGCAGGGACCTTGTAGCCATCAAGCTCGTTGGGATAAGGCGCCTTGTCCTCGGCGAAGGCGCAGGAGGCCAGAACCGCTGATGCGAGAAATGCCGTCAAGGCAAGTCGTCTCATTCCTTCGCCGTCCCGTCAGGTCTCCAATGCTTCCTGATCGCCGGGAAGAGTCCGTATGCTTCCCTGAACGTCGTCTCCCGTTCAACCACGCCGGCGGGGCTGGTCGGTTTCCGCATGCCCTCAAGTACGAGGCTGTACGCCTCGGGCTTCCCGCCGCTGTACTGGATGATGGCGCGTTGGCACCGCATGGGTACAAGCATAGCACATTCGGGCTGCAGTGCATGTGAGGGCGGCGAGTTCCGGAACCGTCATATGGCCGCATCCACGGTACTGTGGTCATGCGGCGAATGGGGGGACAGACTCCCTCACCGTTCCGGAGGCTTGCCCTCGGGTCCTTGCACCGTTGGATTCGCCACTATGGTCTGCCTTCCGCTATCGGAGATCGGCTTTCCGTTCAGCGCGCTGAACGGCTCCACGATCACGGTGTGCTCGATCCCGCGGCCGACGCGAATGCCCACCGGCGATCGCGCGACCAGACAGTCGTAGATCAGGTTCCAGCGCATTGTGGCGGGCATGGCGTCCAGTTTCGCGTCGTCATCCGAGAAGTTCCCCGGCCAGCCGATGACCTGGGAGAGATGGATTCCCGCCTCGTCGCCGAACTTGACGTGACGGGCATTGCCCGAGGGCAGCGTGTTGTAGGGCCAGCGCCAGACTTTCTCGCCCACGCCATACTCGTTCCCCGGGTAACGCTCGCGGTGATAGACTTGGCAGGTACGGATCTCGTTCCCGAAGGTCTTCACGACGGGCGGCGTCGGGTCTCCCGAGCGTTCACTGATGAGAAGAATCCCCGCGCGGTCCTGCAGGCGCAGGTCGCGGAGCAGGTTGAGCGACATCTGGCGGGGCTTGTCAATCGCCCAGAGGAACATGCCGTCGGCAACCGCGTCGAACTCGTCCCCCGCCCAGATGTTCCGGACGGCGGAGCCGAACGGCCCGGAGTAGGCCACGCCGTCCCGGAACCGGTTCTCGACGTGCAGGTTCTCCATGCAGCCGAAGACGACGGCGGCCTCGGACTTCTCGTCCGGAGGGAGTGTCCAGGGACGCGCCAGCCTGACCGTCTCGCCCGCCGCGGAGGCCAGCGGAATGCACTGTCCCATCCCGCGCCCGGCCGTCACCACGGCGTAAGCGGTGTACGTGAAGCTCCCCGCGCCGTCGCGGAGCGATTTCTCGTCCCATGTTCTCCCTGGGCTCGCGAAGGAATCCGCCGCCACGTTCGATGGGTGGCCGTGCCAGAGGGCCTCTCCCATCTCATACAGGAACATCTCGCAGCCGTTGACGGTTCCGAGGATGGACTCGATGCGGTTCAGGCCGAAGTAGTTGTGGACCGCCTCGCCGGCGACGGTGATCCCGCGCCCGCTGTTGAAGACGCGGTTGTGCTCGAACACGCACTCGCGCATCCCCCGTGCGCTGAAGTTGCTGTTCCCCGACGGGAGGCCTTCGAAGCGGTTGTGGGCAAACCAAGCCCCCGTCATCGTCCCTCCCCAGTGGGTGAACGGAATCTCCCCGCGGAACTCGCTGTCAAAGACCACGAGGTTGCGGGTGTGGCCAGTGACGGTGCAGACCGCGTCGGCGGCCACCCATTTTCCTTCGGGGCGCTCGCAGGAATTGAGGTTGACGACGCGGCAGTTGCGGATGGCCGAATCCGTCGCCTGGCGCACCAGGAGGGCATGGTGGTCCTCGGTGCCGCTGGCGTCAACCGTCAGGTGCTCGATGGCGCACCGCTCGCCCATTTCGACCAGCGGACGGTAATGGTGGAAGGTCGCCTTGATCGCTCCCGCCCGCGGGGAAAGGAGCGTGGTGGCGCCGATCCCGGCACCGCGGAGGGTCACGCCGGGCTTGACGCGCAGGGCCGCCTCCAGGCGGAACAGCCCGGCCTTCAGCAGGACCACGCCGCCCCCGGCGGCCGCCTGGTCTATCGCCTTCTGGATCGCGGCAGCGGCGGGCGTCTCGCCGTCTCCGGCAGCGTCCGCCGGGACGACGGAGGTTGGCGGGGCAGGAGGCGCCACGACCTCGATGGCGCGCGGGAGGCTCCAACCGAAATCGCCGCCGCCACCGTTTACGTAGAGCTGGTAGGATCCCGGGGCGAGATCCGCGGGCACGTCGAACGTTCTCTCGTAGGCCGGCGAGATGCCCTTTTCCAGGGCGAAGCTGAGCGACCAGCGGCAAACCGTAACGGCTCCGGCGGGGCCGACGAGGGCGATGGAAGATCCCATGTTGGGGCCGAAAAGGCGGGCGCGGGACCCGGCCGCGGGGCGAGGCGGCATCACCGTCCAGACCTCGGGGCGGTTGAGGGCGAGGGGGACCGACATCCCCTGGCCCGTCTCCGCCCAGACGGCCTTGGCGGGAGGCTGGCCGCGGTTGGAGAAGGGCTTCACGGCGGCCGTATAAGCGTCGGTGGCGTACACACCAACCACGACCGACCCCGCCGGCGGCCGCGGGGGCAAGGTGACCTTGCCCTCCAGGAGCCGCTTGAGCGACGCGGCCGGGTCCCAGTCCTTCGCCGGCGCGAGGGCGGAGACATGGATCTTCAGGCGCGCGGGATCGTCGAGCCCCGTGCCGAAAAGAAGCCACGGTTCTCCGTTGGTGGCAGAGACGCTGGACGCGGAGAGTTGCGGAGGATCGGCAGTGGCGCCGGCCACGACGGAGAGGGCGGCCATGAAAGCGCATGCCAAGGGAAAAAGTATCGTGCGGGGAATCATGGATGCCCCCTTATGTGAACACGCGAGGCTCGTGAACCGCAGATCGGCCTGGTTCCCGAAACGATTACAGGCCTCGCGAGCGGGACGCAAGTTCGGATTTCAACAGCGTCTCCCGTCGTCAGCGTGACTTCGTGCGCGGGCTTCTCACAATTCGCGGAGTCCCTGAAACGAGCCAGTGCCGCTGTGTGCTCGGCCTGAGCCTGCGCCAGCGTGCGCGTTGAATGCCGCCAGTGCATGCCACCCACCACGGCCACTCCAGCCGCAAGGCTCATCACCAGGAATCTCGCCAGCGAATACTGCGGCCTGTGGCGTTGCCGGATGGCGCGAATGATGACCGTCCCGATGAGAACCAGCAGCACACCGACGCCCACGGCGCAGACAGACTGGCCGACGATGACTTTCGTGCAGAATCCTTCCTCGTCCACGGGCTTCGGCTCCGGCGTGCCCATGATGAACCGACCGGCCGGAACCAGCACGAGTCCCAGGTTCACGCCGTTGCCAAGCTCGAGCGTCTTCGTGGGCGGCAGGTTCGTTCGCTTGGCGTACTGCTCGATGGCTTCGTGGCCGTCCCAGAGGGGGAACGCAGCCTGAAGTTGAGCGTCAGCGCCACGGGCCAACGTGCAGGCGAGGAAGAGACGGGCTAGAGTTGGTCTTTCCACAATTCTCAGGTGGAAGACTTCGAGGCCGCAGGCTTGAACGTAATCTCAATGTCCTCGGCAGGCTTGAAGTCTTTGAACGTCCAGACCATCGTGGCGCCCGCATCGGCTTTCTGGCTGCCCCCCGGCGTGGTCTGGACGATGCTGCCAGGCTTGACCTCGCCGAGCTTCACGCGAATGACGGCCTCGTCTATCTTGCCCTTCCAGGTGGCGCCGGTCTTGAGCGTATAAACGTAGTGCAGCACGTCTGCTTTTTCAGCGGTCTTGACCTGCGCCGGCTGGACCCAATAGGTTACTTTGATCGTCTTCTTCTCGTTCTCGGCCATGGAGACGTCAAACACCTTCCACTCCTTGTAAGGTCCTTCGAAGCGGTAAGCGTCGCCGCCTTCGCCGCCGAAGCCGCCTTTGCCCCTCTGCGCCTTGCCGCCGCCTTCGCCCTCAACCCGCACATTATTCACTTCCTGGCCGTCCACGAAGACTTTGAAGTCGTTAAGCGACTTCTCCATAACGCCCAGCGGATAGCCGATGGGGATGCTGGCCGCCTTGCCTGCATTGTGCATTCGGAAAACAGCCGTCACCGCGACACGCGCTTCGCCCAGGACGATGTCCACGGTTTCGGACTCCATGCGCACAGTTGTCCACTGCGCTCGCGGCGACGCTATGTCAGCTTTGGCGATTGGGATTATGACCGCTGTCAGGCAGACAGCCGCCGCCAAGACCAGGACGGATTTCATGCGCTCCATTTCCCACCTCCTCAAAACGTGGTTCCTGCTGTCACTCGCTAAAAAGTGCCCGGGTTCCCCTTCGGGTCAACAACACCGCCTGGTTCCGCCTGCATTTGAAGTTCCAGGTCCTCGCCTTCCTTGAGAGTCACTTCCTTCGGCGTGCTCGCCAAGAGGCCCTGCTTCCCCCTGTCCCAGAACGCAAGCTTCAGTGCGTATTTTCCCGGTGCCAGTTGCCCCAGGCTGAATTGGCCGTCAGCCCTCAGGTTCGCCCGCCGTCCTGCAGCTTCCCCGCCCTGCGGCATGAATTCGAGATAGCAGCCCTGGGGCAGCTTGCCGCCGCCGATGCGACCGTGCACGCTGCTGACGCGGAACGCGCCGATTCTCGCCTCGACGTCCCCGCCGGCAGGCACGGTGACGCTGACTTCCGCCGCTCCATATTCCGGGCTGACGGGATGGCAGGAGACCTGGTACTGCCCTGCCGGGAGGCCGGCGAGTCTGAAGGTTCCGTCCGCGCTGGTGCGCACCGGCAGACGATTCTCAGCCATGCTGGGTATCCACTGCCGGTCCCGGCCGGTGTTTTTCGCCGAAATCCCGGCGGCAACGACGGGCTGCCCCGCGGTCGTGAGGATTCTCCCGAAGATCGCCGCTCCCTTTTTCAAAGTCACATTGACGTTGGCGATGCCGGCCTTGAGGTTTCTCGCCGGTTCGAGCAACGGGACCAGATCGGAATTCTCCGGCGGCTCGGCGGTAACAGACCACGAATCCGGCTCGATCCGGCCGATCGTGAACCGTCCCGCGGCGTCGCTCTTCTTCACCGCATAGCATACGCCGGTGCAACTGCCGCGCCCGGCTAGGCGCACCGCCGCCATGCGGCAACCGGGGAGCGGCTTGCCATCGGGGCCGCTCACCACGCCGGTGATGGCGGCCATACCGGCGGACAATTGCGCGTTTCTCTCGACCTGTTTCCCAGGTGCAAGCGCTTCGAGCGTCTCCGACACTGACTTGAGTTCCAGGGTCTCCGGCGGCGGCGTGAGCACCAGTTGCCAGGCGCCGCCGGCCGCGCCTTCAGGTGGAACGCCAAGTCCTTTTATGCAGAAGCGTCCAGCCTCGTCCGACGACGTCCGCCATCCTGGCCCGACACTGCCCATTTTCGGGATCGAGTAATTCACGTAAACGAGAGCGCCGCTCACGGCTTTGCCGTCGGGGCCGGTGACCGTGCCGTTCACGGCGGCGCCGAGCGGCAACTCGATGCGCTCTTCGGCGCAGAAGCCGCGCACTGCGCCGATGCCATCCACGGCTCTCGCACAACACACGGAGTCTTCCGGAGGATTCACAATCACCTTGTACCTGCCCGTGGGCAGGCCCTTGAATGTAAAGCGTCCATTCGCGTCAGTGTTGCTCGTCTCTTGGCGGCCGCGTGCCAACAGGCGCGCTTCGCCCCCTGCGATGGGCTTCCCGTCCGGGCCAACTGCGATGCCCTGGATTGCGGCGCCTTTGCTCAACCCAATATCCTGCAGGGCAACGTCTGGGCCTTCGATGGCATTGATGCCGCGGACGCCCCCGCCGGCCAGGTCGCTGCCCTCGGGCGGCTGCACGTGCACGCGGTAAGTCTCCCGCGTGAGCGCGCCGAGCACGAAGCAACCGGCCTTGTCCGTGCGAGCCTCGGCCCTGTACCACTGGCCGGGAAGCTGGTACATGTGTTGTGGACCGACTTCCGTCGCACTGTCCAAGTCGCAGGAAACGTCCGCATTGGCTATGGGTTTGCCGGTGTCATCGAGCACGCGCCCCTTCAGCCGCGCGCCAGGCGATAGCTGAAAATCCTGGGTTGCAGTCTTGCCCTCCCCAATAATAACGTCCTGCCTCATCTTCCAACCGGCGAGGCGAATCCACTGCGACCCGCATGGCGGAGACACAGAGCTGATGCTGTAATGCGCGGCAGTCAAGCCCGTGAATTGATAGCGGCCGTCGTTGTCGGTGGTGGCTTTGTATGAGCAATTCCCGTGGTCGCCGACGAGCGCCAGATCAACAATGACACCAGGGATAGGTTTGCCGTCGGAGCCGCTGACCACGCCCTTCAGGCCGGAGGTTGCCGGGGCGAGCAGAATGGCTGCTCGCCGGCTCAGGTCCGAGCTTGCGAACGCAGCCTGGGGCATGGAAATGCTGCATGGAGCGAACTTGGCGCCCGGATCAGCGGCGATGCGGCAGCTCGCCGAGACGCTCACCTCCCCAGCCGGCACCTCGATCCGCAAGCTCCCCTTCTCATCGGTAACGCCTGCCCAGGAACGTTCTTGTGGCGTGCCTCCTCGCCGATCGAACTTGCTGTCGTAAAACGTCACCTTCACCCCGGCTGCCGGCGAACCATCGAGCATGCATGCCTTGGCTTCCAGCGAGACGGCCTCCACCGCTTTTCCTGGCGCTTTCGTTCTTTCCGCCGCCTGGGCAGATTGGGCCGCGAGCGGCGTCGAACCAGCCAGCGCCAGAACGGCCCAGAGGCAGGCAACTGTTGTCCGGGCCCGCATAATCATGTTCAGAGCTCCTCTTCCACTGTTCATGTATACTCCGAGCGCAGCGGTGTTCGTCTCTTCATTTAGACGACCTGAGAATCTGAAAAGGAGCGGATAATCCGCAAAAACAATGACGCGTATAAGAGCGCAAACGTAGAAGGACCTCGTGCCGGCGCTTGACAGTGCGCTGCCTGGCGCCACTGGCCGCGGCCGGTGAAGCGGCGGCAGGCCCCGGTCAAGGGCGCAGTCCCTTGGAGAGAGCCTGGATGGTCTGAGCGATTCGTTCTCGCGTCTTCAGGATCACCGCGGGTTGCTGCGTGAAGGTCAGGTCCTTCCTGCAAACGTCGTCAGGGACAGCAAGCAACGTCTCGGCCTCGGCGACCTGCGGCTGGCTCTTGGTTTTCGCCTCGGCGAGCAGCGAGCGGAGCCTGACGAGGTACTCGTAGTCCTCGAAGCCATCCCGCAGTGCCTCCAGGCGGATGGAGCTTAGAATGGTCCTGTCCGGACCCGGATACACGAGGTAGCCATCGCCGTTGTATTCGCCGAAGGCCTTGGCGGTCCAATCGCTCTCGATCGCGGCGATGGGCTTGGTGTTCTTGCCCCAACTGGCGGCAGACCAGTATTCGAAACCGGAGACGCCGAGTTTCCACGAGAGCCAGCCCATGATGCGAGCGTCCATGGCGGGATAGTCCAGGAAGAGGTTCGGGTGGTCCGACGGCCAGCAGCAGACGCACCACCACACCTCATCGCCGGCGGCCTGCCGTTCAGCCACGCGCGACTGGTGGTACTGGGCCACATTCACGTCCCACGTGTCGGCACAACCGGCCAGCGCCGCGACGCCCTTCGGATCGTTCAGGCACTGCATCACGCGCAGGTCCTTGGCGGCGGACTTGGAGAGCCGGTAGTTGGCCTTGCATGTTTCCCACATCGTCGCGGGCGCCTCGTCTATGTTGTAGCTGTAGGTCCGGTCGAGCCACCCTTTGGCGCGGAGGTGATCCGCATAGGCGCTGACGAAGGCGGACCAGTCCTTCTGCCATTGTGGCGAGTAACGGTCGGGAAAGCCGAACTTGCCCGGCTTGGGGAAGCTCGCAACGACGAAAGCGTTCATGCCTCGCGGGATGAGGAACTCGCCCCAGCGGTCCACGTCCGAAAAGTCGTACGCGCCGTCATGGAATTTCACGGGCGGGCAAGGCTTGTTCCAACTGAACCCGCAGAGCGCTTTGCCGCCGGGGCCAATGCGGCTGTCGCAGAGCTTCGCGTAGATCGCCTTCTTCAGCTCCTCCGACTCCGGCTGCTCCTCCTTCAGACCGTAGAACTTGTACGCGCTTTCTCCCGATTCGAGGCACATGGCCTTGAGCGTTCCCGTCACGGGGAGCGCGAAGTCCCAGACCGTCACGGTGAGCCGCACCGCGTGTGTCTCCTCGCTCTGCGGCGTGCCAACCTCCAGTGTCGTGGCATAGGTCCCGGCCGCGGCCTCGCGCGGGCAGCGGACGGAGACCCAAACGGGCTGCACCTTGCCCACTTCCAGGTCGAAGGGCTTGGCGGGCAGAAGTACGTCGGCCCACCAGCCGGTGCGCGGCACGTCATACTTGGGCTGCGTGGTCTTCACGTAGCCCACCGGATTCCACGTGACCCATTCGGCGGGTAACGAGCGCGCTCCCGCCTCGCCGAGCCCCTTTGCCCTGACGGTCACTCCCTTGCAGGGGCGCATGACGTTCAGCAGTATGAGCTGCAGCGCCTCCGCTTCGCCTTTGGCGAGCGAGAGGGAAGCCGTTGCAGCCGGACGATACGCAGGGCCGCCGCTGCGCGGCACTCTCTCAAGCGACGTGGCGACGCCGACGTTGAAAGACACTCTTCCCGCCACGACTTCGAAGGCGCCGTCGCTGTCCACCCACTCGCTGGCAGCGCCCTGGTTGTCCACGGCGCGGATGCCCAGCTTGTAGCCTTTGCCCTTCGGAACAGCGGCGGTGTTCCAGACGTACTCGGAGCCTGGGGAGGAGATTCCTTTCGCCACCTCTTTCCACACCACGCCGCCCGGTTCCTGACGGCCGAGGCGAATGTCGTAGGTCACCGGGTCGCCGTTGGCGTCGGGCTGAGGGTCGGCCTCACGCCAGCGAATGGCGGCCGACTCCCCTGCCGTGGCGTCCGAATACGTCCCCAGCAACTGCGGAGCGAACGGCGGCACGTTGCCCGTGAATTCGTAGGTGATCGTCAGCTTCGGCCTGAGGGTTTCGACGCCGAACGTATTGGAGCGAAAGACCAGAAAGGCGCCTTCGCTGCCCGGCTTGACCGCTTCGCGCTTGGGGTTGATCAGCACGAGGCCGCGGTTGTTCTCCGGCACATCAACCCAGGCCTGCACGACTTCGGGCCGCAGCGTGAAGGCGATCCAACTGTTGATCGGTGTCTTGACGTCGTTCGCGCACCGGTCACCCAGGATGTGCGCGGTGGCGGCGGGCTCCGCCTCGATGCGGTCTTTGCCGTCTGCCAGAGCGCGATGCAACGTCGCCGTGTAGTCGTAATACGACCAGAACTCATCGCAGTAATAGAGGTGGACCTTGGCGGAGACGATCTTGATGCTCTTGCCGCGGATCATCTTCTCCAGTCCGGACCACCGCAGCACGTGCCGATAGTTGGAGAGCTGCTCCAGCAGGTCTTCCCGCTTGGCCCTGCCCTGCTTGATCTGCTCTTCTTCCCACTGCGATATCGCGCGCTTCGCGTCGTCCGCGAGCTTGATCCGCCCGGGGCGGAGGCTGTCGTCGCTGCCGCCTTCATAGCCGTTGACGCCCTGCTGGAAGATCGCGGTGGCCGTGAATGTGCGCTCGCCGCCCGGCGCGCGTGCGGCGCCGGAAGCCAGGAGCACGAAGACCACCGCGGCCCGTCCCAGTCTCGCGTTCCCCATGTGACGCCTCCTTTCGCTTCTGCGTCCGCCGCCTGAGCAAGCATGTGGCAGCCAAAGACCGCGACTGGTCCGGTTTGACGGGTAGAAACCCAAACGCCCACGCCAACTATGCCATCGGCCACCAACGTCAAAACGACAGCCGTGCTGAGGCTGGACTGCAATCAGGGGCGCTTCTTCGGCGCGTCAGTCATGGCGGCGCTCCCGTCAGCGGGCCGAGAACTCGATGCATGGCCGCATTGTACCACGCTTTTTCCGAGACGGCGGGCTACCGCGTCCGTGGCATCACTCCCACCACCTCCACCAATCGCCCCAACCGGCTCTAATCGGGGCAGGATTCCTGTGATGGATCCAAGCTCATTTCTTTCACCGCTGATCTCCACCAGTCGTACCCTATGAGCACAGCGAGTGTCAGATAGCAGGCCGGCACGAGATAGAATGCCACACGTAGATTCCCAGTCTGGTTGCCAATGTATCCCATCAGCCAGGTAAAGACAGCGCAGCCGGGAACCCCCGCGCATGAGAGCAGAATGAACAGCATGGTGGTGTCGGCCTCAGGAAGGCGATCGGCACAGTAGCTCTGAACGCTGGGCCAGAACGGAGCGGTGGCTATCCCCGCCAGAAAAAGCAGGGCACACAACACATACAGGTTGCGCAGCCAGGGGAACGGGAGCGTGATCAAGACGCCCGCCAGCGCCGACCAGAAAATAAGGTACTTCAGTTGATGCTGCTTGATCAGATAGCCCCAGCCAGTACGGCCCAGAACCATTCCCCCGGCAAAGCAGGCTGTGCCGATGCCGCCGGCCCACGCCGAATCCATGAAATTCAACTGGATGAAACTCGCGCACCAGAACGTCAGGCAGAACTCCCCGCCGCCGGCAACGAACATGGCCGCAAAAAAGAGCCAGAAGTTCGGGGTGCGACATATCGCCATCGCCTGGTTCCAGATTTTCTTCCAGTGG
>Ga0315282_10005691_pt1 | contig 21135 bp, 17 predicted proteins | sample YL17G07_20_MG_FD_203693 | JGI IMG/M metagenome (GOLD analysis project Ga0315282, IMG submission 203693) | Sediment microbial communities from Yellowstone Lake, YNP, Wyoming, USA - YL17G07_20 | ecosystem: Environmental > Aquatic > Freshwater > Lake > Sediment | place: USA: Wyoming | collected... | reverse complement strand
ACGAATCGACGAGCCTCCAGAGCTGAGAAATCCCGACGGGGGCGAACTGTGGGGTTCATGCCCCACGATATCACATTGCGGGGATGGTTGTCACCCTATTAAGCGAGGCTCATTAGATGTCATTTCAAAACCCTCTTACTGGCTGTTTCCCCTCCTCACCCTCTCCTCCCCGCACCCTTCGACAAGCTCAGGGTGCAATGCGGGGAGGAGAGGGTCAGGGAGAGGAGGGGCCATGGCCAAAGCAAGGTCTAACTCCATGCTGTGTGATTGAATGAAGGCGGGAGAAACGGCAATATGAAGTGCAGGGTGTGCGGGGAAGAGAAAAGTGATGGGAGGGAATGCCCCTATTGCGGGGACCCGGTGGTGAAGAGCGCGGGCGAGCTGGCCAGGGCGAGAAAGGGGATGGCGGACGGATACTTCGATTCAGCCATCGGGGCGGCGCAGGCGGCGGAAACAGAATACCCGGATTCGCTCGCTCCCCAAATCATTCTGGCCGTGGCGCACCATAGGAAAGGCGGCTCCACGGGCGAGGCGGAACTGGCATTCAACGCGGCAATTCGCGTGTTGCCGCCGGACGACAAGGTGGCGTGGGTGGCACTTTATGAGGCGGCCATAGCGATTGGCCAGGCTGTAATGTTGGGGGAGATTTGGAGGGCCGAGATGGGAACGAATCCGCTGGCATCAGAAATGATCGTAATGATAGATGGATTGACAATGGCCCGCACGCGGAAGGTGCCGAAACCGGTGGTTCCCGTGTGGCTTCTGGCCGTCCTGGGTATTGTATTGGTGGTGGCGGCCATTTTGGCCGGCTGGTTCGCTTATACGAAATTGAGGGCCGCTGCTCCTCCTATAATCGTGGAGTGAAGTTTTGCGGGGGCAAGATGCCCCCCGCGCCAAATCAGGTCTTTCGGATTGTCAGTTCCGCCATGAATGGCTTGAGTACTTCGGGAAGCGTAATGCTTCCGTCCTCGTTCTGGTAGTTCTCCAGCATGGCGGCGAAGGTCCGGCCGACCGCGACTCCCGAACCGTTGAGCGTATGGACCAGCTCCGTCTTCCCGCTCTTGTCGCGGCGGAAACGGATTTGGCCGCGGCGAGCCTGGTAATCGGTGCAGGTGGAACATGAGGCGATTTCCTGCCATGAGTTCATCCCGGGGAACCAGACTTCCAGGTCGCAGGTCCGGGCCGAGGCCTGGGACATGGCTGATGTGCACAGAAGCATGACACGGTAGGGCAGCCCGAGGGCCTGGAGAACGGCCTCGGCGCAACGGGTTATCTCCTCCTGCGCCGTCATGGAATCCTCGGGCTTCACGAACTGGACCTGTTCAACCTTGTCGAACTGGTGCTGGCGGATAAGGCCGCGGGTTTCCTTGCCGTAGGTGCCGGCCTCGCGCCGGAAGGAGGGGGTATACGCCACATACTTGATGGGGAGTTTGGCCCCGTCAAGGATTTCCCCCCGATGGATGTTCACCAGCGAAACCTCCGCCGTGGGAATGAGGTAGAGGGAGTCCGGTTCGCGTGTCTTGAACATGTCCTCGTCGAAGTTCGGAAGCTGGCCGGTGCAAAACATGCTGTCGGGGAGGGCCAGGAAAGGCGGGCTGACCTCGGTGTAACCGTGCTTTGTCCGGTGCAGGTTCAGCATGAAGTTGATGAGCGCGCGCTCCAGGATGGCGCCCGCACCCCGGAACAGGGAGAAGCGGCCGCCGGCGACGTTGGCCGCCCGGGGGAAGTCCAGGATTTCCAGCGCCTCGCCGATATCCCAATGGGTTTTCGCCTTGAAGGGGAACTTGCGCGGTTCGCCCCATTTCCTCAGTTCCTTGTTGTCGTTGTCCGATTTGCCCACCGGGACGGATTCGTGGGGTATGTTCGGAAGCCGGGCCAGAATGTCGTCGTATTTCGCCTCGGCTTCGGTACGCTCCTTTTCCAGGCTTCCCATGCCCGCGTCGAGTTCCTTCATGGATTTCATGAGCGCCACGGCCTCGGGGGAATCACCCTTGCCCTCGCGCTTCATCTTCCCGAAGGCCTCCGCGCTCTTGTTTTTTTCGGCACGCAGGCCGTCCACCTTGGTTTGGATGGCGCGTCGAACTTCGTCCGTCTTGAGCAGTGCGTCGAAATCAACGGGGGAATTCCGGTCGATTAGCACTTTCCTGACGAGGTCGGGTTCCTCGCGGATAAGCTTCGGGTCTATCACTGAGCGGCTCGGAGGCGTGCGCGTGGCACGCTTGCCGGCCCCACCGTGGCCGGCTGCGCTCCGCTGGCAACCTTGCGTTCGCCCCATACCAATGCGAAACGCATGGTATGGGGCACCATGGCCGCGCATTCTCCGTCGCAGGTCCCGAGGACGGGACCGCGACTCCGAATCGGTTGCCAGAGGGCCACGCTGCACGCCTCCTTCGCCTTGGGTATGGGGGAAGCAGAATACACGGTGGATTCCTAGGGTGCGCCTGCGGGCGCGAGAAGCCCATCGGTTTCGGGGAATCCCCGCACCAGGTTGAAGGCCTGCACGGCCTGCCCGGCGGCGCCCTTCACGAGATTGTCGATGGCGGATATGACGATGGCGTTCTTGCCACGGGAGGAAACTGCGATGTCGCAGAAGTTAGTCCCCCGGACGGCCTTGGTTTCGGGGAAAGGCCCGTCCAGGACCCTTACGAACGGGGAGGACTTGTAGAACATGGTGAAGGAAGCCGTAAGCTCTTCCGTTGGCGCGTTCCGCTTGAGCGTGACATACACGGTGGAAAGGATGCCCCGGTTCATCGGAACGAGGTGGGGGGTGAAGACGGAGCCGTCCACATCCTTTGACATGAGGGCGATTTCCTGGCTGATTTCGGGGGCGTGCCGGTGCTTGAAGACGCCGTAGGCCCGGACGTTTTCGTCCACTTCGGAGAACATCAGGTCGGCCCGGAGTTCCTTGCCGGCGCCGGTTACGCCGGACTTGGAATCGATGATGACCGTGCCAGTGGCCAATCCCCCCTTGAGGAGTGGGGCCAGCGCGAGGAGTGCGCCAGTTGGATAACATCCCGGGACGGCTACCAGCGACTCGCCCTTGAGTTCGGCACCGTGCAATTCGGGAAGGCCGTAGACGGCCTTCTTGAGCAGCGTGGCGGCGGTGTGGGGAACGCCGTAGGCCTCTTCGTAGACCTTCGGGTCCTTGAGCCGGAAATCGGCGGAAAGGTCGAGGACCCGGATTCCCTTCTGGAGGAGGGCGGGGACGCTGTCCATGGCGACCTTGTGGGGGAGGCACAGGAAGACGGTATCGCAGGCCCGGGCGCAGTCGGCCGGATCGAAGGGGACTACCTTTGCGGGAAGGGTGCCGAAGTGCCGCAGAGCGGCGGTCGGGTCGCTCTTGCCGCTGTTGGCGAGATAGGTGACCTCGACGCGCGGATGCGCGAGCAGGAGCTTGAGGAGCTCCTGCCCGGCGTAGCCCGTGACGCCGGCGATGCCGACGCTGGCGGGTTTTTCCGTTGACTCTGATTTCTTCATGAGAACATTATTGTAAACTACTACCGTGATTCATATCGAGAACCTTACAAAACGGTACGGAAACCTTACCGCGGTTTCGTCCCTGTCGCTAACGGTGAAATTAGATAAGAAGTACATGAAACTGATATAGGCTTTGACGATCAGGGGCTCGGGGCCAACCTTCTCGGGTCGCTCGCCCGCCCCACCGAGGCGGGCTCGCTCTGATTCGGACCTCGCGCTCGCCTCGCCCCTTCGGGGCTCGGCACCATGGTCGCGCGTTCTCCGTCGCTCGCCCGCAAGAGCGGGCGGCGACTACGAATCGGTCCTCATACGACCCTCGAAGGTTGGCCCCTTCGCCCCTTACAGCTTCTGAATGTTCGCACCATATATATAAGTGGCCCCCTCCTTCTGCACTTCCTCCCCCGCTGGAGGAGGAATGATATTGGATAAGACGGGCTCGGGGCCTTACATGGCCGATGATAGAAATGTACGGCCTTGCCCTGGAGAAGAAAGTGATTTATGTCCTTACTGAAAAAGTAACTTGGCCTGATAAACTACTAGCGTGATAAAAATCGAGAATCTGACTAAAAAGTACGGAAACCTTACTGCGGTTTCCTCCCTGTCGCTAACGGTGAATCCGGGCGAGATTTACGGGTTCCTGGGGCCCAACGGGGCGGGCAAGACAACGACCATAAAGATAATGGCGGGACTGCTGAAGGCGACGGAGGGGAGGGTTTCCCTGGCCGGGTTTGATGTCGAGAAGAGCCCGCAGGAGGCGAAGCGGGTGATGGGCTACATCGCCGACACGCCAGAACCCTACGAGCGGCTGACGGGACGCGAGTTCATGCTGACCGTAGCTGCCCTCTACGGACTCAAGGGCACGGAGCGCGAGGAGCGCGTAAAGCGCGGGCTGGAAATGCTGGATTTGGTCCCCTGGACCGACGAGCTGGTGGAAAGTTATTCGCACGGGATGAAGCAGAAGCTGATGATTTCCGCCGCGCTCCTTCATGAGCCGAAGGTCTTGGTGGCCGATGAGCCGCTGGTCGGCCTTGACCCGAAAAGTTCCCGGAAGCTGAAGGAGGTTTTCCGGGGGTTGGCGGGGGAGGGAAAGGCGATTTTCATTTCCACCCACATCCTGGAGATTGCGGAGCGCCTCTGCGACCGCGTGGGCATCATCATGGCCGGGAAGCTGGTGGCCGAGGGGACGGTGAATGACCTGCGGAACCGCCTGCGCGCGCCCGGCTCCAACCTGGAGGAAATATTCCTCGCCGTGACTGGCGGGGACAACGATTCGTCAGAAACAACAAGCCTGTGAATAATCTGTTGGAGAGCTCGGGGCTGCGCTCCTTCGGCACGCTCGCCGTCCCCACCGTGGACGGCTCGCTCCGCTGCCGACCTTGCCCTCGCCTCGCCCCGAGCGGGGCTCGGCACCATGGCCGGGCATTCTCCGTCGCACGCATGGATGACCATACGGCGACTACGAAACGGTCGGCAGAGGGCCTCAGGAGCGCAGCCCCTTCGCTTGAATCGGCAGTTAATTCCTGATGGGTGAGCTGGCGGTGCTCCTGGGGATTCCCCTGCGGGGAGCCTTCAATACCCTGCGCAGGTCCCGCGATTTCCCCTGGATCCGGGGCCTGTTCTTTCTTTTCGTCGGCCTCATCCTGCTTTCCACGGTATACGGGCTCCTTCTTCTGGTATTCCGATACTTTTTTCACCAGCCGGTCATCGGGCCGTTCCTGGTGAGCCGGATGTTTTCGCTGGCTTTCCTGACCTTCCTGTTCATGCTGGTCTACTCGAACGTCATGACCTCGCTTTCGTCCCATTACCTATCCCGGGACCTTCCGCTCCTCCTGGCCACTCCGGCGCGCCCGGCGCGGGTCTTCCTGGCCAAGGCGGGGGAGGCGCTGATTGGCTCGTCATGGATGGTCGTCCTCATGTGCATCCCGCTCTACGCCGCCTTCGGACGGATGAAGCACATCGGGCCGGACTTCTACTGGCACGCCATGCTGGCCACCATCCCGTTCCTGCTGATTCCCGCGGCGTTCAGCATGGCGCTCACCACCGGAATGATGTTCCTTTTCCCGGCCCGGCGGATGCGCGAGGCCATGGTGCTCCTGGGGACGGTGATGTTCACGGGAGTGGTGGTGGCCTTCCGGCTGATGGAGCCGGAGAAACTGGTCAATCCGTCGGATTCGACCCAGGTGTTCGAGTTCATGAAGCAGCTGGCTGCCCCCTCGGCGCCGTATCTGCCCAGCGCGTGGGCCGGAACTGCGGTCATCGCGGCATCCAATATCAACCATGACCCGTGGGGTTTCTGGACCAACACACTCCTGCTTTGGGCGGTGGCGGCAGTTGCCTGGGCGGCCTGCCTCCTGCTGGCCTCGCGCATGTACCTGCCGGCCTGGCGGACCTCGAATGAGTCGATGGGCGTGCGCCGGTCGGTCCGGCTGGCTGCACGCTGGCTGCCCCGGAAGGCGGGTCCCTACGCTGCCATCCTCCTCAAGGATTTGAAGATTTTCATCCGGGAGCCCGCCCAGTGGGGGCAGATGCTCCTGTTGGCCGCGCTTATCCTCATTTATGTCTTCAACCTTTCCCGGATTCCCAGGGATGTGGCGACCGGCCTGAAGAGCCTGCTGTTCTTCCTTAACCTGGGATTCATCGGGCTCATCCTTACCGCGGTGGCCGCCCGTTTCCTTTTTCCGATGGTGAGCCTGGAAGGCGGGACGATGGCGCTCGTGAAACGGGCACCCATTTCGTTCGATAAATACCTTTGGGTGCGCTTTCTGGGGGGGATAGTCCCCCTTGGCGCGCTCGCGCTCGCGCTGGTGGTTTTTTCGGTGCCCATTCTCCAGGTTGACGCCTACATGGCGGTGGTGGCGTTCTTCACCATCATGGGGATAACGCTGGCGGTCAGCGGGCTGGCGGTCGGTTGCGGGGCGATATTCGCGAAATTCCACATCTCCAATCCGGAGGAGATAGTTACCAGCACGGGCGGGTTCGTCTATATGGGCCTTTCCATGGTTTATATAACCGCGGTCCTGGTGCTGGAAGCCCAGCCGGTCCGGCTTTACTACTGGGCGAAGATGTTCCGGCGCGCCTTCCAGGAGCAGACGCTGACTATCGCGGCATTTGCAGGCGCGGCACTCATGACCGCGCTGGCGATTTATATCCCAATTAAATTGGGAGCGCGCGCGTTGGAGAGAAGGGAACTCTAGGGAAGACCATGCGAATTGGAGCCGTCCGCCTCATCGCTGCCGCCACGGCGGTTTGGCTTGCGCTAAACCTGCTGAGGCTGGAGGCTCCATTGGCAGGAAGAATGGGTGTGGCATTGGGCGAGTGGCGCGTCCCCGTTGCCGTGAATACCGCCGGCGAATTCGCCGGAACTGGGGGCCGCCGCGCGGGCGGCCTTCTTCTCTTCGTGATCGTACAGTGCGGTTGTCTTGTGGCGGGACTGTCCGCCGGCAGGTTCATCCGCCTTGCCCGGGGAAGGCCGGCAGGCCTCCTCATCCTGCTTCCGGCCGGTTGGGGAATGCTAGCCATGGAAGTCTATGCGATGTCACTGCTGGGGCTGGTCCGGACCCCGGTACTCGTCACGCTCGTCCCCCTTCAGGCCATCCCGGCGATTTTCTGGTATTCAACCAGTGGGAGGGAACGGGAAGGGGCCGGGATGCCATTTGGTCCATTCGAAAAAACCCTGATGGCAATTCTGGCCGGGTTCCTGGTTTATCTGGCGTTGCTGGCGCAGGCACCGGAGACCAATACCGACGTCCTGACCCAGCACTATGCGACCCCCCTGAACATCCTGATGCTCGGTAAGCAGGTTGAATTGCCCTTCGGGATATTTGACGACTTCCCTCCACTTTTCGAGATGCTTCTCCTTCCCCTGATGGGAATAGCGGGGGAGGAGGGCGCGCGCTGGCTAAATCCCGCGCTGACCCTTTTCATGGCGGCTAACGTTTATCTGGGGGTGGCTTCCCTTACTGGCAGGAAATGGGGGCTAGCGGCTGCACTGCTCATAATCACCAATCCCTTCATCGCCCAATGGACCGTCACGGCCAAGAACGACATCCTCGTCGCCGCGCTGGGGGTGACTCTCCTGCGGATGGTCATGCGTGGGGAGTTTGCGCCATTATCTGGTGCCGTTTTCATGGGAGTGGTGGCGGGACTCCTGTTCTTCGCCAAATACAACGTCGCAGCCGCCGCGGCGGCCCTCCTGTGGGTGCACGGCGTGCAGCGGAGGGGGTGGAAGCATGCCGCGGTGTTCGCCGCCGGGGTTGCCGCCGTGGCGGGCCCCTTGATGGTCCGGAATGCGCTGTTTACCGGTGACCCGGTGTATCCATTCGCTTCCCGTTACATCCCGGGGCCGTATTCCACGCCGGTGATGCGGGAGAAACACCGCGAGCATCTTGCCCTGTCCACCGTCCAGGACCCATCCAAAATGGGCGTATGGTCCAAGTTCCGCGCGGCCACGGGAATCAACGATTCACCCGATGAGAGTTTCATGCGCTGGCTTGTTTTTGTCCCCCTGCTGCTATTCCCGGCGGCGTGGAGATCCGGCGCAAAATCGGCGGCTTTTTTCCTGCTCGTGGGGGGCGCTTTCTGGGCGCTCGGCCCGCCGCAGGTGAGATATGGGGTGGTCATGTTTCCGGCGGGGGCCATTCTCGCCGCCACGGCCATGCGGGGACTGGGGAAGGCGGGCGCGATGTTGCTTACGGGAGCCCTGGCCCTGCAAGCCGTCAGCGCCCTATTCGAGCCTCACCCGGGCCGGCTGCTACGGGCGGCCGCGGGCATTGAAAGCGGAGAGGGATACCGGCAAAGGGTCCTGACGACCTTTTACCTCGCGGCGAAGGAGATAAGGGGGCTGGGCGGGCGGAAATTCATTTCACTGGGGGAAAACCGGACGGCGGGAATGAACGCAAGGGTGGACTATGGGGCTTTCGCCGGCGCGGCCTTTCCCGCGTTCCCGGTTTTGAAGGCGTCGCATAATTCGGTGGAGGTCTGGAAGGGTTTCAAGCGGATGGGCTGGGACCATTTCATTTACAACTCGATGACGGCTTTTTTCTGGCGGCGCCAGCTCGGGGACGACCCGTGGACGCCGCGGGAGCTCGCGCTTTGGGCGGACTTCTGGAGGAGGCACGCCGAGCCCGTCTGGGAATCCCCGTTCGAGGACCCGGACATGGGCCACTTCTACCTTTTCCGTATGGTTGCTTCCGCACGGAAAACGTCGCAGGCGGTGCTCCCCGGAGTGGAGGGATGGATATTCGGCATGGAGGAGGACATACGGAATGGCCGGGGGAAGGACCTTCTCGGGAAAATGCGCGTGTTACGGGAGGCCGCGGGGGATTTTGGGGTAACGGATTACGCCGAGTGGGACATTTTCAGGAACATGTATTCCCGGGGCAGGCAATTCGCCATGCTCGAGCGGGCGGTCGATAGGGGATTCAGGATTCGCGACGTCTACGCGGCGTTGGCGCGGCTGTCCATGGAGATGCGCAACCCCCTACTGGCGGAGAAATTCGTGGGAATGGCGCGGGAGCTTGACCCGATGGTGCCGGTGGACGGGCTGGTGCGGGAACTCTATTCGATACGCCAGCGCCAATTGTCGGGGAAATAACTTCTGAATGATGGGGCTCGGAGCGGTCTTCCCCTCCTCACCCTTCTCCTCCCCGCAATTGCGGGGAGGAGAGGGTTAGGGAGAGGAGGGGGGGGTCTGGTCATTAAAGGGCTTTCGAAACAGCCGTTAGTGGTCTCTGGATTCGAGCCATTTGCGGATGCGGTTTTCCAGGTCGTCGCGGATGTTGCGGTAGTATCCGGCGCTGGATTGGAAGGGGTCGCTGATATCCCAGTGAACGAACTCCTTCACTTTTTTGAGGCGCTTGGCGTCGGCGCGCACGGAGGGATCGAGCGTGAAGACCGCCTCGAGCTCCTCGCCCGCGAAATCGTCGAGCAGGCGGCACAGGTGGCCGGAGATGTCGACGCCCTTTTCGCGCATGGCCGCCACGGCGGCGGACTGGGCGCACCCGAATTCCGCCGTGACCCCGGCGCTCGCCACCTCGTAGCGGTCCCCGGCGACTGCCCGGAAAAGGCCTTCGGCCATCGGGCTCCGGCATGTGTTGCCGATGCAGATGAAGAGGACCTTCGGCTTGGTCATGGGGTTCACCTTTCAGGTTCGCACAGAGGAACGGAAGATGCCACTATGGGCTCCAATACCCTCACCCGCCCGGGTAATGTCCGCGTTTTGTCCCTCTCCCCTGAACCATGAGCTTGTCGAAGGGTCGGGGAGAGGGGGGATTAGGCGGCGGGGGAAGCGGCGGGACGGGTGAGCCTGCGCGGAAGCGCGGGCGTCACCCTGCCCTTCTTGAGGCACTTCATGCAAATCCAGATGGCCCGTATGGATCCGCGGTCGTTTATCCGGATCTTGCGCAGGTTGGGCTTCGCATGGTCGATGGTCACCCGCTTGGAGTGGCTGACCAGGTTCCGGCGCATGGAGGCCTTGCCGCAAATACCACAACTCTTTTTTGGCTTGTTCATGATGCACTAGTTTAATGCACAACAGGAAAAATCACAAGATAGTAGTACATAACCCATCCCTCACCCGGCCGATGACGGCCGCCCTCTCCCGGGGAACGGGAGAGGGCAGGAGTTCCCGGGCAATACTTGGTTGATTGGTTATTTATGCAGTGTATTCAGCGGTGCCGTCGTCGGTCTCGACTTCGTAAATATCGGCGTGGGTGGCGAAACGCTTCTGGTAGGTCTTGCTGGTCTCGCGCTTCAGGTCCTCGACGGCCCCCTTTTCGGCCAGCGCGATGACGCATCCGCCGAATCCGCCCCCCATCATCCGGGCGCCGAGGACGCCCTTCACGGACTGGGCCGATTCGGCGAGGACGTCCAGCTCCGGACAGGAAACCTCGAAGAGGTCGCGAAGGCTTTCGTGCGATTCGTTCATGAGATGACCGAAGCGGGCCAGGTCCCCCTTTTTCAGGCAGGTCATGGCCTCGCGGGTCCGCCGGCATTCCCGGGCTACGTGCTCGGCCCGCTTGCGCGGGAGTGGGGGCAGGCTGCCGAGCGCCGAGTCAAGATTCTCGTTCTCCAGGTCGCGCAACGCCCGGATTTTCGGGTTGGCTGTCTTGAGCAGTTTTACGGCCTCGGTGCACTGCTCGCGCCGCTTGTTGTATTCTCCCGACGCCAGCTTCCGCTTGACCCGGGAGTTGATTATCACGATTGAATGCTTGTCGAGGGAAAGTGGCACGTGTTCGAATGAGAGCGTCCGGCAGTCGAGGAAGATGGCGTGCCCCTTCTTTCCGAACGCGGAGGCGAACTGGTCCATGATGCCGCACTGGACCCCCACGAACCGGTTCTCGGCGTTCTGGCAGGCTTTCGCCATTTCGAGGCGGGTCAGCTGGTAGGGATAGAGGGAAAGGCAGGCCCAGGCGGTGGCGCATTCCAGGGCCGCCGAAGAGGACATGCCGGAGCCGAGCGGGACGTCGCTTTCCACGTAGATGTTTATTCCCTCGATTTTCCATCCGCGGTTCGTGAGGACCGAGATGACGCCCTTGGGATAGTTGGCCCAGCCATGGTCGGAGTTGAACTGGAGAGTGCGTGAATCAAAGGTGATTTTCTCGTCGAAAAGCGAGGAAAATATGTTCACCTGGGTGTCGGTCCGGCGCTGGGCGGCGACAAAGACCGCCTTGTTTACGGCTGCCGGCAGGACGTAGCCCTCGTTGTAGTCGGTATGCTCGCCGATGAGGTTGATGCGCCCGGGGGCGCGCACCAGCGCGATTTTACGCCCGCCGTCCCCAAAAGTGGAGATAAATTTCTGTCGGAGGGCGGAAATTCTGGAGGTAAGTGGCATACCGGCTTGTTTTACGCTGTTTTGCCCTTGCCAGTTCCTTTGAGTTTCAATTTCACGCGTTCGAGGTAGCGCTTTATCTCCGCGTTTTCGGGGTCCATGTCCAGCGCCTGGATCCAGGCCTTTTTGGCCTCCTCGAGGCGCCCCATCAGGTAGGCGTTGATGCCCTTCTTGCGGAATTCCTTGAATTTCTCGGCGTCGGCAGCGACCTTGGATTCCTTCCCGGTAAGGCTCTTGATTTGTGTGGAGGCCTCCTTGTTGGCCGGATCAAGCGCGAGGACGGCTTCGAAGGCGCTGCGGGCGGCCGACCGGTTGCCCTTGCGGAGGGCCTCGGCGCCCTCCGCAAGGTTCCGGGTCACGGCCTCATCGGTCCTCTTTCCAATGGTAATCAAAAGGTCCCCGATTTCCTTGGTCGTGCCGGCCAAATCCTTGGCTTTCAGGGCCTCGCGCATGGCCTTGCCCAGTTTGCCGGCCTTCATGGCGGTGCGCGCGCTGGCCAGGATGGAGGTCAGGCCCTTCTTCTGCGCGCTCAGGATGGTCTTGCGCAGCTTCAGGCTCTTGGCGTCGCGGGGATTGAGTGCGAGCGCCGCGTCCAGCTCCGACAGCGCCGTCGCCGCGTCACCGCTGGCCCAGGCGGCCTGGGCGAGCTTTCGCCGGGCCGAAACCTTGGACATTTTCCCGACCTTGGCAAGCTTGGCCGTGATGGCGGCGTTCGCGGGGTCGAGCGCACTGGCCGCGCTCCACTCGGAAAAAGCCGTCTCCAGGTCCCCGTTGTCGTAGGCCTCCTGGCCCTTCGCCAAATGGTCCTGGACCGCCTGGGTGACCTTCGTCGTGGCCTGGTCGAGGTACTGCTTGGCCTCCGGGTTGTGCGGGTCGAGCGTCAGCACCTTTTCCCACGCCTGGATTGCCTCGCCCAGCCGCTCTGCCGTGTAGGCTTCCGTTCCCTTCTTCAGCAGGTCCTCGATGGAGGCGTCGTGGATGCGGACGACCAGCTGGTTCGAGGCCGGGTCGCCGGGCTGGAGCTTGACGGCCTCGTCCGCTTCTTTCCGGGCGTCATCGAAGACACCCTGCCGGTAGAGCGCCAGCGCCAGGTTGTAGCGTGCCCCGCCGTGCGAGGGGTTTATTGAAATGGCCTTCTGGTAGGCGGAAATCATGTCGGTGAACTGTTCGAGGTAGTACCGGGAAAGGCCCTCGAAGTAGGCCGATTCGAAGTCCTTGGGGTCCAGTATGGTTGCCTTATGGAAATTTGCCGCCGCGACCTTGAAGTGCCCCGGGGCCAGCTTCTTTTCCTCCGGCTTGGAGGAGGCATTCGCGGCCATGCCCAGTTCGTAGTGGGCGCGGGCCGAGGCGCGCAATGAAGCCGGGTCCGAGCTGTTGACCGACGCCGCTTCGTCGTAATACTTGACCGCTTCGAGGGGCTGGCGGCGCTTCGTGAACCCATCCCCCTGGGTCAGGAGCACCACGGACAGGTTCTTTCGGGCTTCCTTGCCGTAGGCGGGATAGGAGTTCATGAGGGTCCGGAAGGCGTCAGCGGCCTCGGCGTATTTCTTTTCCTCGTTTGCCATGGCCCCGGTGAGTTCGAGGGCCTGCGCGGCGTCCTTGTCCAGCTTCGCGTTTCCGGCCGCGCCCGCGATGAATTTGTTGAGGGCCTCCTTGGCCCCGCCGAAATCATGCGCGTAGTAGAGCGCCTGACCTAGCCTGAACTGGCAGGTGGCGTCGGTCGGGTCGCGTTTCAGCCCGTCACGGAACCATTTGGCCGCGTCTGAAAAGCGGTTCTGCGTAAGCGCGATGACGCCAAGGGTCTGGAGGCAGTCCATGTCGATGGCGGCGTGCGCCTCCTTGTCTCCGCGGTTGGTGGATAACGCCTTCTGGAAGGAGGAAGCGGCCTCGTTGAGCATCTCCCGGTTGTAGTATTCGACCCCGAGGTTGTAGTGGTTGCGCGGTTCGTTGGGGTTCGCGGCGACCGCCTTCAGGCGAAGGTCCATCGTCGCATCGGCCTTTCCCGCCTCCGCGGAGAGTGCGGGCCCCGCCGCCGCGGCGGCAATTACCGCTGAAAACAGCACCACCAAGCGCGATTTTCCGGCGATTTCCATTATTGATGCCAATTTACACGGAAAAAAGCCGACCGTCAATCAAAATTGACAGGAAGAAAGCCCGAATGTAAGATGTTTTTTGCATAACGCTTGTCTAATCTTCCATCCAGGAGGGCATCGGCAAATCACACCTAGAAAAGTGGCGGTAATCGGATTGGGCTTGATAGGCGGCTCGCTCGGCATGGCATTGCGGCGCCGGGGAATATGCGTATCCGCCTACAACCGCAATCCGGTGGTGCGCCGACAGGCGGTTCGGCGCGGGGCCGCCTCTCGTGTATTTCCAACCGTGCATGAGGCTGTACGCGGCGCCGACCTGGTGGTCATATGCGTGCCCGTGCCGGCCATGCCGCCAATTCTGCGCGAGGCCGGACTGGCCGCCCCCGGGGCGGTGATTACGGACACGGGGAGCGTGAAACAGGCCGTTTTGGAGATGGTCGACCGCACGTTGCCCGGCCCTTCCAGGTTCGTGGGCGGGCATCCGATGGCGGGAAGCGAGCGTCGCGGCCTGAAGGCGGCCCGTCCCGACCTGTTCAAGGGAAGAACCTGCATCCTGACCCCCGTCTGGCGCAGCCGGCCCGGGGCGGTTTCGCTGGTTGCCGGTATCTGGCGCCTCTGTGGCGCGCGGGTCCTGTCCATGGATGCCCGGAAGCACGACCGGATGGTTGCCGGGATAAGCCATCTTCCGCATGCGCTCGCGCTTGCCCTCATGAACATGGCATCACGCGACCGCGCGGCGCTCTCCGCCGCCTCGGGCAGTTTTCTTGATGCGACACGGGTGTCCGCCAGCGACCCGGAGATGTGGTGCGGGATATTCAAGGCCAACCGGGAAGAGGTTTTGCGGTCCATCGCGGCGTTTGGACGCGAGCTTGCCGCGGTCCGGCGGGCGCTGGCGAAACCGGGTGGAGCGAGGCTTCTGGCCATGCTGAGGCGCGCCTGTTCCGCGCGCGCCAGGCTGGGGAGCGTGAAGTGACGGCCGGGGACAACTGGAAAATCAGCCGCGCCGGCCCGCTGCGCGGGGCGGTCAGCCCCCCGGGTGACAAGTCGATTTCGCATCGCGCCGTGATACTGGGGGCGCTGGCCCGCGGCACGACGAGGATTGACGGGTGGCTGGCGGCGGACGACTGCCGGGCCACCATGGAAATGCTCAAGCGGACGGGCGTCTCAATCAAGGCGCTCAACGACCGGCTTACCTCGCTGGAAGTGACGGGGGTGGGCCTGCGGGGATTGAAGGCGCCCGATCCCGAGGGACCCAACCCGGGCGTCCTGGACTGCGGAAATTCGGGAACCACAATAAGACTCATGCTCGGCGTCCTGTCCGCGCATCCGTTCAGCGCGACCCTCACCGGGGACGAGTCATTGCGCAAGCGTCCGATGAAGCGGGTGGTGGAACCGCTCCGGAAGATGGGGGCATCCATTACCGGGCCGGACGACGGGGCCCGTCCGCCGCTGACCGTCCAGGGCGGGGAACTCTCGGGAGGGGATTTCGAGCTCTCGGTCCCCAGCGCCCAGGTCAAATCGTCCATCCTGCTGGCCGGCCTCCAGGCGCACGGCGTCACGCGCGTAAGGGAGCCGGCGGCCAGCCGCGACCATACCGAACGGCAGCTGGTCCGTCTTGGCGCGAAATACTGGCGTGACGCCGACGGCTGGCACTGCGTCGAGGGCGGAACGCAGTTCGAGGCGAAACCGATAAGGGTTCCCGGCGACATCTCCGCTGCGGCTTTTTTCATGACGGCGGCCGCGCTCGTGCCGCGCTCCGAGGTCGAATTGCTGGGGGTTGGCGTGAATCCTTTCCGCAGGGGGGTAATAGAGGTACTGGAGAGGATGGGAGCGCGGATTACGGTTGCCAACGAGCGTGAGATGGACGGAGAGCCGGTGGCGGACATCACCGTCAAGGGCGGCGCCGAGTTGCGCGCGGTGCGGCTGGCGGGCGAGACAATCCCCAGGCTCATCGACGAGCTGCCGGTGCTCGCAGTGGCGGCGTGCTTCGCCGACGGGGTAACCGTCATCCGCGATGCGGCGGAATTGCGGGCGAAGGAATCCGACCGCATCGCCACCATGGCGGGGGAATTGTCGAAGATGGGCGCCAAGATCGGGATATTCGCCGACGGCATGGCTATAGAAGGTGGCACTCCGCTCAAGGGCGCGGCCGTGGAAAGCCATGGCGACCACCGGGTGGCCATGGCCCTCGCGGTGGCCGGGCTGGCCGCCCCGGGGGAGACCGAGGTTCGCGACACCTCCAACGTGGCCACCTCCTATCCGGGATTCTTCGCCGACCTGAAGGAACTGTGCAAGGGCGGGGCCTGAAAAGGCTCATCGTCATTGACGGCCCGGCGGCGTCGGGCAAGAGCACGCTGGCGCGCCGCATGGCCTGGAAGCTGGGCCTGCCTTTCCTTTCGACCGGCGCCCTTTACCGGGCGGTCACCTGGTTCGCCATCACGCGCGGGGTAAAGTGGGGAAATTCGCGCGCGCTGGTCAGGTTGGCCAGGAAAATCCGGCCCCGTTTCGTCGTATACCGGGGCGGATTCGGACTCAAGGTGATGCTGGGCAGGCGGGACATCCTGCCGGAGCTGGACGGCGCAGATGTCTCCCGCCTGACCTCGGCCTATACCGCGTCCGACCTGGCCGTCCGGCAGGCCATCGTGGAGAACGCCCGGAAGTACCTGACCGGGCGGGGGCTGGTCGCGGAAGGCCGCGACTGCGGATCGGTCATTTTCCCGGAGGCCCCGTTCAAGATTTTCCTGACCTCCGACCCGGCTGAACGCGCGCGGCGCCGGTACCACGACCTGCGCAAAGCCGGCGAACGGATATCCCTCCGGAAGCTGGTTCGCGACATGGTGCGGCGCGACAGGGAGGACCGCACCAGGAAGCGCGGCGCCCTGGTGGCGATGCCGGATGCCTGGATTGTGGACAACACCTTCCTGCAACAGCACCAAACCATCAGGATATTGCTCCGCCGGGTAAGACCGGATGTGGTGGCGTAAGCCGGCCCTTTTATTCCTTCTTCCAGTCATGCGGACGCTTTGGGGTCTGCGGGTCGCGGGATTGCAGAACATTCCGAAGGAAGGCGGCTTCATCATTGCTTCCAACCACGCCAGCTACCTTGATCCGCCGTTCTTAGGTGTGTCCTGCACCATGAGATCCGTCGGCTATATGGCGAAGGCCGAGCTTTTTAGCAACCCGCTGTTCGGGGCGTTCATCCGGTTTCTGGGGGCGATTCCCATCAGGCGCGGGGCGGCGGACCGCAACATGTTCAAGACCTTTGGGGAGGCTCTGCGGCAGAGGAAGCTGGGATTGATAGTGTTCCCGGAAGGCACCCGGTCGGCCGACGGCGCGCTGGGGGCGCCCCGTCGCGGGATCGGCGCATTGTGCCGGGAGGCGGGCGTCCCGGTGGTGCCGGCCTACATCCGGGGTTCCTACGAGGTGTGGCCGCGTCAGCGCCTCTTTCCCCGGCTGGGGGGCCGGATTGAAGTCAGATTCGGCAATCCGGTAGAATGGTCCGACGGTGAACTGGCCGCCTCCGGAGACCTGAATGGCGCGCTGGCTGACCTCATAATGAAGAAAATCGAGGGATTGAGAATGACCGAGGGCAAGACCCTCAGTTTCCTGGAAACATTCAGGTCGATACTGGCAAAACCGAGGACAGGCAACCCAACCCCCGGCGAAAGCGCGGGGACCAGAAGCAGCGAAGGAAAGGAAGATGCCCGCCCCGGGTGACCGTGTTGGCGCGCACGCACAGCCGGGAAGCGGGGCCGAAGACGGCCTCGAGGGCATGTATGTCGACACCCTGCGGGAGGTCCAGGAAGGGGAGCTGATGACCGGCCACGTGGTGGCCGTCAATCAAGAAGAGGTCGTCGTTGACGTCGGTTACAAATCCGAAGGCGTAATCAAGCGGAGCGAATTCACCGGTCCGGTCAAGGTGGGGGACGAGGTCTTCGTCTACCTCGAGCGCAAGGAGGGGGAGGACGGGGAGCTCATCCTTTCCTACGCCAAAGCCGAGCGGATGCGCACCTGGGATAAGGTCATTACCTCGCACGAAAAGGGGACGCCGGTGGACGCGCACGTCCTGCGGCGCGTCAAGGGCGGACTGACGGTGGACATGGGGGGCATCGAGGCTTTCCTGCCGGGCTCGCAGGTTGCCCTCAAGACGCTTTCAAACCTTGAGCAGTTCGTCGGGCAGACCTTCCCGGTCCGCGTGCTGAAGCTGAACAAGCGCCGCGCCAATGTCGTGGTTTCACGCCGGGCGCTGCTTGAGGAGGACACGGCGAATAAGCGGGAGGAGTTGCTCAAGACCATCCAGCCTGGCCAGGCCCTGAAAGGCGTGGTCAAGACGATAACCCCCTACGGCGCGTTCGTCGATTTGGGGGGGCTCGACGGCTTGCTGCACATCACCGACATGTCATGGGGCAGGCTGGCGCACCCCTCGCAGCTGCTGAAGGCGGAGCAGGAAATAGAGGTCAAGATACTGACCGTTGACGCGGAAAAGGGCAAGGTTTCGCTGGGCCTGAAGCAGAAGTCCGCCGATCCCTGGCTGGAAATTGAAACGCGCTACAAGGCGGGGGAGATATACGAGGGGACCGTTTCCTCCCTGACCGAATACGGGGCCTTCATACACCTCGAGGACGGCGTAGAGGGGCTGGTCCACATATCCGAGCTCGCCTGGGGCCGGAAGGTCAAGCACCCCGACGAGGTGATGAAGGCGGGCGACAAGGTCAAGGTGAAGGTTCTGGCGGTGGACCCCAAGGCAAAGCGCATTTCCCTTTCCGTCAGGCAGGCCGAATCCGACCCGTGGTCGACCGTGGTCGAAAAATACAAGGTCGGCACCAAGGTGGAGGGAATCGTGCGCGGAGTGGCCGACTTCGGCGTCTTCGTGGAAGTCGAGGAGGGCATCGAGGGTTTGGTGCATATTTCCGACCTGACCTGGTCGCGGAAGGTGCGGCATCCCTCCGAACTGGTGAAGAAGGGGGACAAGGTGGAGGTCATCGTCCTTTCATCCGACCCCGTCCAGCGGCGGCTGTCGCTTGGCATGAAGCACCTCCAGTCCGACCCGTGGGCGGCCATCCATGAAAAATACCGCGTGGGCATGGAGGTGAAGGCGGTAATCACCAACACCGCGTCATTCGGCGCCTTTGCGGCCCTCGATGACGAGATAGAGGGGCTGATACCGCTGGCGCACCTTTCCAACAAGGCGATAAAGAAGGCCGAGGATGCGGTCCAGGTGGGCCAGGAAATCATGGTGAAAATAACGAAGATACAGCCAAGCGCCCACAAGATAGCCCTGTCCGCCAAGCTGGCCAGCCAGGAACGTCCCGCGGCCGGCCAGTGAAGGCCCGGGCAATCCGGACGGGACTGAAATGAATCCGCTCACCGCCGCCTTTGCATCGTCGCTTGGGGCGGCCCTCATCCTGACCCCGCTGGCCATGGTCGTGGCGCGCCGGCTGGGGGTGGTGGACCGGCCGGACCGCCAGCTCAAGAAGCATGGCCGGGCCGTTCCCTACCTGGGTGGCGCGGCGATTTTCCTGGCCTGTGTCGCCACGGTGTTGGCGTTCAAGTTGGGCCTTACCGGCTCGCCCCGCGGCGTAGTGGGCATCCTGGCCGGCGCGGGAATCGTGTTCCTGGTGGGGTTGTGGGATGACATCAGGCCCATGGGGCCTTACAAGAAGCTGGTCCTGCAGATTTTGGCGGCGCTCATCCCGATATATTTCGGGGTTCACATAAAGTTCATCGACAATCCCCTGTATAGCAAGGCGCTCACGGTCCTTTGGCTGGTGGGGGTGACGAACGCCCTGAACCTGCTGGACATCATGGACGGGCTGGCGGCCGGTATCGCCACCATCGCGTCAATCGTTTTCCTGGTGATATCCGCCCAGAACGGGCGGTTCAACGACGCATTGCTGGCTTCCTCGCTCGCCGGGGCCTGCGCCGGCTTCCTCTTTTACAACCGGCCGCCGGCCCGGATATTCATGGGTGATGCCGGGTCGCTGTTCACCGGTTTCATGCTTGCGGGCATCGCCATCGGGCAGGGGTATTCCATGAAAACCGAGATAGGCGTGTTTGCCCCCCTGCTGGTCCTGGGCGTCCCGATATTCGAAACCCTCTTCGTCATGGCGATTCGCGCGCAGAAGGGGAAACCCGTCATGCGGGGCAGTCCCGACCACATCCCCCTGCGCATACGGAAGATGGGATTCTCGGTCCGGGCCACGCTGGCAATACTGTGGGGCTCGGGGGCCGTCCTGGGGGTGCTGGCCCTCATGGTCATCCACATGAACTGGAAACGGGCGCTTCTCACCGCGGTGGCGGCGGCGTTCGCGGGGATGCTGGCGGCCATCCGGCTCGCGTCGGTGAACATGGAGGAGTAGTGCGAACCCTGGTTGTCGGCGCCGGCCTCGCGGGGCTTTCATGCGCGGCGGCCGTGCGGAGCGGTTGCCGGGTGGTGGAACGGGAGGAGCGGCCGGGAGGGCTTTGCCGGACCGGAAAGTGGGGGGGGTTCACCGTTGATTTGACCGGACACTACCTTCATTTCCGCGACCCGGAGGTGAAGAAGGCCGTGTTCCGGCTGCTCGGCGGGAACCTGGCGGCGCGGCCGCGGGATTCCTGGGTGCGGGTGGGGGGCCTCCTGACGCCCTACCCGTTCCAGGGAAACCTCTTTGGGCACCCGCCCCGCGTCATCCATGAATGCCTCGCGGGACTCCTGAAAGCCCGGTCCGTGAAATCCGCGCGCCCGGCCCGTACCTACGAGGAGTGGATTGTCCGGACTTTCGGGGAAGGGTTCGCGAGGCACTTCCTGTTCCCCTTCAACCGGAAACAGTTCCTTGTCCCGCTATCGCGCCTTACCCCGCTTCAGGCGGGGCGTTTCGTCCCGCGTCCGTCCCTCGATGAGGTGGTTCGCGGCGCGATGACGCCGGATGCGGGCCGGGGGTTCGGGTACAACGCGATGCTCTGGCACCCGAAGCGCGGGGGAATTGAGGCGCTGCCCGGCGCGCTGGCGCGGAAGGTGAAGGTCGAATGCGGACGCAAGGTGGCGCGGGTGGACTGGCGGGGCAGGGCCGCGGTCATGGCGGACGGGGAGGCCATCCAATACGACACGCTGGTTTCGACGGCGCCGCTGCCCGAACTGTTGGGCATGCTTTCATCCGTGCCGGCGGCGATTGTCCGGGCGCGGCGCGAGCTTCGCGCCATCGGCGTGGTGTGCGTGAACCTGCTGGTGCGCCGCCCGCGCGAGCGCGCCCGCCATTGGATTTATATCCCGGGCCCCGAGGCCTGCTTTTACCGGGTGGGCTTCCCTTCGAACATCAACCCGTCCGATGCCCCTCCGGGCATGGGAATCATTTCGGCCGAAGTCTCCTATCGGCAAGGCCGCCGTCCGGCCCTCGCAGTCGTGGCGGCCCGCGTAAGGCGCGACCTCGCGAAGCTGGGATTGCTGGGCGGCGGGGTGGTCCGGGCAATGACCTTCGACATTCCGTACGCCTACGTCCTGTTCACGCCCGGCTCCGGGCCAGCGCGGCGGGCCGCGCTGGGATTCCTGGCCCGGCAGAACATCCTTTCCATTGGGCGGTATGGCGGGTGGGTCTATGGCGGGATGGAAGACGCCCTGCGGGAGGGGATGGACACCGGCACGTTAATCCGCTCATACGGCTCCCGGGCCAGCGCACGTTTCCGGGCGGGGAGGGAATGAGATGAAGATTTCAGGGAGGAGCTCGGTGCCGCGCTTCTCGGGCACGCCGTCCGCGCCCCACCGAG
>Ga0315282_10005690_pt1 | contig 21137 bp, 20 predicted proteins | sample YL17G07_20_MG_FD_203693 | JGI IMG/M metagenome (GOLD analysis project Ga0315282, IMG submission 203693) | Sediment microbial communities from Yellowstone Lake, YNP, Wyoming, USA - YL17G07_20 | ecosystem: Environmental > Aquatic > Freshwater > Lake > Sediment | place: USA: Wyoming | collected... | reverse complement strand
GTGGTTCCGGTCGCCGTAGGTCGATTCCATGACGACAAAATCGGCGGCGTCGAAGACCGTCGGATCGTGAAGGAGGGGCTTGTCCCACTGGCCGATGTCGCCCGAAAAAATAATCCTGCGGGTCGTCCCGTTCTCCCGGATCTCCAGGTCGAGCATCGACGAACCCAGGATGTGGCCGGCGTCGAAAAAGCGAACCGAAGCGGAGTCGCCGATCGTCACGGGCCGGAGATAGGGCACGCCCTCAAAAAGAGGGAGCGCGCCGCGAGCGTCCTCGACCGTGTACAGAGGAATCTCGGGGTGCGGCCCTTTTCGGCCTTCCTTTTCGTGCCGCTTTTGCTTAAAGGCCGCGTCCTCTTCGAGGATATTCGCGGAGTCGAGGAGGACGATCCCGGCCAGGTCGACCGAGGCCGAGGTCGCGAGGATTTTTCCCCCGAACCCCTCTTTGACCAGGCGAGGGATATAGCCCGAATGGTCAAGATGAGCGTGGGTCAGGAGGAGAACATCGACCTCCGCCGGAGGCACGGGGAAGGGATCCCAGTTTCTCTCGAGATAGGGCCGCTCCTGGAAGAGCCCGCAGTCGACGAGGATCTTCGAGTCCGATAACTCGAGCAGGTAGCGCGAGCCCGTGATCTGGCGGTCGGCGCCGAGAAAACGGAGTCTCATGGTGTTCCTCTAGAATCGGCAGGACGAGGGCTGTTTTTCGAGAAAAGCGATCCAGCTGCTCTCTCTCGGAAAATACATGAAGACCAGGACGAGCGAGACGAAAACCAGGATGTCAAAATCGCGGTCCAGCCCGCCCACAAAAAAGAGGACCAGTCCGAGGAGCGCCGGGACCTCGGCCAGGATAAGAGAGACCGACGACGCCCGGTTGAGGACCCGGACTCCATCCTCGGCGCCGCGGTCCGCGCTGATCCTGAGCAGGATGCCGTTGACGACGCGGTTGAGGATGACGAAGCCGACGGCGACGGCGAAGACCGCATAGCGGAACGTCTGGAGGTCCCGCATTCGGGCGAACCCGAGGAACGGCCGGAAGCGGACCTTGACGATTTCGACGACGAGAAAATAGACGACCAGGCTCGCGACCAGCGAGGCGCCGAAGACGCGGCTCGCGGCGATCGTTTTCTTGAGTTCCGGGGGGAATTCCATGTCGGCTATCTCCCTATTTCTTGAACTTGAGCTCCACCTTCCGGATGTTCCTCTTTTCGAGAAACGCCCCGATCCTGTCCAGGAGGTCCTTCGGCCAGATCCGGATCCGGGCGTTCAGCATGCCGCTGTTGATGGTCGCGACGTCATTGAATCTGCCTTCCCGGATCAGGATGTCTCTCAAACCCGACCATTTTTCGGGGTCGTCCCTACGGGCGGGCGTGGAGAGCTCTTCCTTGATCGTGACGACGAGCTCGTGGTCGGGACCGTCGATGACCCGGATATTCTCTCGCTCGGCGAGCTCCAGCGCCGCCTGTTCGATCCGCGCCTGCTCTTCCTCAATGGCGCCGGCCTCATCCAGGAGGATCTGCTTCCTCTCTTCGAGCTCGGCGTATTTCCGGACCAGCTCGACCCCCGGATCATTGCGGTAGGCGTTGAGGTCGAGCTTCTCCACGGCCTTGGGATGCTTCCACAGGGGGCAGATGTCCTGGAAAGAGCACCACTCGCACAGAGCGCTCTTGGTCGGCGGAAAATCCGTGCATGCCTCGATCTCCCGGATCTTGGCCGCGAGATCCTTGACGAGCGATTCGAGCTGCGCTTCCGTCCGCGACGACCGGACCTCCTTGTTGAAGGCGAGGGCGTGCCAGATCAACCGCGCCCCGGCGATATCCGGATAGCGGCGCCTGAGGGCGAGCTGGTAGATCGGCAGCTGCCAGTCGGAGTCGGCGTCTTCCTGGGTCATGAGACCCGAGGACGTCTTATAGTCATGGATTTCGAAGAGTCCATCGGTCGGGTTCCAATCGAGCCGGTCGAGGCGGCCGCCGAACGCGTATTCGCTGACGCCGTCGCTCACGGGAAAATAGACGGATTCCTCGGTCAGGACGATCTTGGTCCGGTCGAAGGGCTGATAGGAATTGTAATAGTCGCTCAAGCACAGGCGGCCTTTCCGGCGGTAGTCCTCGGCCGTGTACTCGTTCTTGACGATCTTGAGGCCGGCGTGGAAATTCTTCTGCCAGAGCTCTTCAAAAATCGAGAGAAGCCATTCCCTGGGCTTGACCACGGCGTTCTTGACGAAGCGGTAAAGCTCCTCGAGCGCCTCGTGGACGCGGCTTCCCATGAACGCCTCGATCGTCTCGATCCCGGAACGGCGCCTCTCCAGGTAATCGTATTGATACTGGAGGCGGCACGTCTCGAAACACGACAGCCGGCTGAACGAGTATTTATGGCCCATCCTCGAAACCTCCTCTTCCCTCCCCTATTCCACGTAAAGAAGAAAGCCCTTCATGTAATCGCTCTCCGGATGGTAGATGCTCACGGGGTGGTCGGGCGCCTGGTGGTGGCGCTGCAGGATCCGCACGTTCCGGCCCGCCTCGCGCGCGGCTTGAAAAATGACCTGGCGGAACAGGTCCTCGCTCACGAAAAAAGAACACGAGAACGTCAGGACGAGGCTTCGCGCCGCGATCTTCTCGAGGACGACGCGATGAATATCCTTGTAGCCGCGGCAGGCCTTGACGACTTCGGCCTTCCTCTTGGCGAAGGACGGCGGGTCGAGAATGACGAAGTCATAGTCCAGCGCGTCTCTCCGGACAAATTCGAAGACGTCGGCCGTGATCAACCCGCTTCTCTCTTCACCGAAACCGTTCAGCCGGCAGTTTTTTCCGGCGAGCTCGATCGCCTTCTCCGAAGTGTCGACGCTGTCGACTCGCGCCGCCCCCCCGGCCAGGGCGAATACCGAAAAGCCGCCGGTGTAGGCGAAGGCATTCAGGACGCGCCGGCCCCCGGCCAGGGACCGCACGAGCCTTCTCATCTCTCTCTGATCGAGATAAAACCCCGTCTTCTGCGATTCGACAATATCGACCTTGAAGCGCAGGCCGTCTTCGTGAATTTCCACGGGGCGCGGCGGCTCTCCGGCCAGAAGACCCTCATGGGGGGGCAGTCCCTCCTCGCGGCGCGAGGGCAGGTTCGATTTTTCATAGATGCTCCGGGGCGCCACCGTCCTGGTCAGGAGATCCAGGATGACGGGTTTCAATTTGTCCATCCCCAGGGTCGATATCTGGACGACGGCCGTGTCGCCGTACAGGTCGATGACGAGGCCGGGAATTCCGTCGCCCTCGCCGTTGACCACGCGGTAGGCGTCCGTCGAGGGGGCGAGGAAGGTGCGCCGGAGCGCGAGAGCCTCGAGAAAATTCCGCTCGACCGCTTCGAGCGGCGGGGTCGCGCCGAAGCTCAGCATTCTCCCGATGATCGAGCTGCGCCTATTGAAATAGGCATATCCGAACAATTCGCCATCGGCGTTATGGACCGGCAGGATGGCGCCGTCCTCGAATTCGGGAAGGTATCCGACCGCTCCCGAAAAGATCCAGGGATGGCGGTTTTTCAGGGCCTTGTCTCTGTTCTTGTGAAGGATGACGGCCGGAACGTCCATGTCGGGTTGTTTATCTGGAGGGGGATTTCAACAGGGCCTTGACGAGGGGCAAATCGGGTTCGGCAAAGGCGAAATCGCCGAGCTCGGCCGGCTCGACCCAGCGGATCTCATCGTGATCCCTGAGCATCAGTTCTCCCCCTCGGATGGAGGCGCTGAACGCCAGAAGTTCAATCGAGACCGAATCCGAGTTGTAGAAAAAGCCACCGATGAACGGGCCGACGGCCGCGTCGATGCCGAGTTCCTCGCGGAGCTCCCTTTCCAGGCATTGCTCCGGAGTCTCGTCGGGTTCGATCGTCCCTCCCGGGAACTCCCACGCGCCCCCGAAACGACCCCCAGACTTTCTGCGGGCGATAAGGACGGCGCCTTCTCTTCCGATGACTCCGGCCGCCACCCTGATCGTCATATCTTCATCTTAATTGTTCACCGCCGTTTTGACAAGCCGCGAGCTGGCGTGGAGTGTGCGCGAGAAGCCGCACTCTATTATAAGTGTTTCATCGTGTACGCTCCGGTCTTTCCTTCCGGCACGTTCTTTGTGCTAGAATATCTTCCCATGAAAATAGCCGTATTCGCTTCCGAGGTCGCTCCATTCTCGAAAACCGGCGGGCTGGCCGATGTCACGGGCGCGCTGCCCAGGTTTCTCACGGAGCAGGGATTCGAGGTCAAGGTGTTTACGCCCCTCTACCGGGAGGTCCGGCAGAAGGGCTTTCCTCTGCTCAAAACCGTGGACCGGCTGACGTTCGATTGGGCCGGCCAGATCGAGACGTTTTCCCTCTACGAAACCGCGGGCGGAGAGACATCGACTTACTTCATCGACAAGCCGGCTCTGTTCGACCGCGAGTGCGTCTACGGCACGCCGAGCGGAGGGGAGTATCCGGACAACGGCACTCGATTCGGCTTCTTTTCGAAGGCCTCGCTTGAGGCGCTCAAGGCCCTGGCCTTCGCCCCGGACGTTCTCCACGTCCACGACTGGCAGGCATCTCTCGCGCTCGCCTATTTGAAGTTCGTCTATGCGGACGACCCGTTTTTCAAGAGCGTGAAATCGCTCCTCACGATTCACAACCTGGGCTATCAGGGACTCTTCGACCCTTTGATTCTCCCCGAAGTCGGCCTTCCCCAAAAACTCTATAACATGGAGGACCTCGAGTTCTACGGCAAGGTCAATTTCCTCAAGGCAGGGATTCTCTACGCTTCGGCCCTGAATACGGTCAGCTATCGCTACAGCCTCGAAATTCAGACCCCCGAGTTCGGCTGCGGCCTCGATTCCCTCCTCCGGAGGAGAAGCGATGTCCTGACCGGGATTCTCAACGGCATCGACTATGCCATCTGGAATCCGGCGAACGATTCCAACCTGGCCGCGCCCTACACGTCCCACGATCTCGCCGGCAAAGCCGCCTGCAAGGCCGATCTTCTCAAGGCTTTCGGCCTCCCTCTGTCCAAGAAGGATATCCCCTTGATCGGCATGGTCAGCCGTCTGGCCGGTCAGAAGGGCCTCGATCTCCTCGAAGAATCCCTGGCCAGGCTCTTCACCCTGGGACTTCAGCTCGTCATCCTGGGGATGGGGGAGGAAAAGATCCAGCGGGCCCTCGAAACCGCGCGCGCCCGCTACCCGTCTTTTTTCGGGCTCACGATCGCTTTCGACGACGCCCTGGCCCACAAGGTCACGGCGGGCAGCGACATGTTTTTGATCCCCTCCCGCTACGAGCCGTGCGGGCTGACTCAGATGTCCGCGCTGAAATACGGGACGATCCCCGTCGTTCGGGCGACGGGCGGCCTCGATGACAGCATCCGGGAATTCAATCCCGAAGACGGACAGGGCAACGGGTTCCGGTTTGAAGAATATTCGAAGGAAGCCCTGTCCAGTGCGGTTCGGAAGGCTCTCAGGACCTACGGCCAGAAAACCCTCCGGGCAAAACTGGTCCAGAATGCCATGGCCTGCGATTTTTCCTGGAACCGCTCCGCGCAGGAATATGCGCTTCTCTATAAGAGTATTGTTTAAGCGTTCCCCGGGCTAACGTCCGATTCCGATCTTGAGGCCCAGGGTCGCGGCAAAGCCGCTCATGCTGAATTTGGCATACCTAGCGTTGGAGATTGTCGTCCCCGACGGGGTCTCGTTCTGGAACGCGATTTGAGAATAGCTGCGGCCCCCCGCGTTCCAGTCGTAGGCCCAGGCGTATTGGCCGCTTCCGCTGTCCGCGTAATTCCAGAAATCGCCGCTCCCCTTTTCCGTCCAGTCTCCCTTGATCTTCCCGAAGAAGGACGCCGGGGCGACACGCCCGACGATGTCCAGACAAACGGCGATCCTTGAACTCAGAGACCATTGAAGGCCGAGCCCGGCCTGAACGCCAAAACCTCCGGCCGTCGATTTCAGGGTATAGTTATCGGTTCCGCTGAGCCCGAGAAGAGACAGGTCCATGCTGTAGTTCCAATTGACCCGGGTCAGATAATAGGCGCCCCCCGCCGAGAGATCCAGGGACAGGCGCGAAGACACCGGCAGGAGATAGTGGAAGTTCAGGGCGATCGGAATGGTGTTGAAGCTGGGGCTGAGTCGTTCCCTGACCGAGACGTCGCCGAGCGCGTAGGATACCGTATCATCCTCGGCCTGCCGGATGAATCCCAGGCCCAGGCCGACGCCCATCCTCTCCTTGAACGAATAGATGAGTTCCCCCGCGAAGTCCATTCCCGTGTGGGGAAAACTATATCGGCCGCCGACGGCATACTGGTCGGTGAGGTAGCTCATCTGGCCCTCGATCCCCTGGGCAAAATCCGAACCGGAAGCAACGCTTACGCCCGCGCCGATCTTGAGGACGAATTTCTGGGAAAAGCCCAGCGTCGAGAGGAAGATGACGGCCGCCATTCCGGCGAAGACCTTCTTCATCACAGGCTCCTTTCGTCCGCCATACTAGCGCCAAAGAGGGGAAAAATCAATAAGAGGCCCGGCCGAGATTGATCGCGAACCCCACGGCCGCAACGAAGAAGGACGGATCGACCCTCATCTCGGAGATCAGTCCGTTATTCGTGATGAAGGCGATATCGCTGTTCGTAAACGGAATGTCCTTCAGCAGGGCGAAGGGTTGGGAGTAGAAAAGCCCATCCGAAACGCCCGTGACAAAATTCCAGGAGATGTCTCTTTTCGGGCAATAAAAGTATCGGGCTTCGGCCTTGAGAGACACTCCCTCCGAGAGAGGCAGGCTGAGTTCCGCTCCCACATTCGCCCCGATCGCTGCCCAGGACGTCCTCGGGATTTTCAGACCGACCTGGACGGCGTCGATGTACTGGGTCGCCGTCCCGCCGGACTCGGTGATCTTGGTGATGCCGTAGCCGAAGAAGGAGTCGGCGTTAAAGGAGTTTTCGAAGAACGTGCCGCCTCCTTCCACGGTTCCAACGACCGGGCCTATGTCCAGCTTGGCCACCAAATCGAGGCTGACGGGGATGCTGGAGAGCCGGCCGGAGCCCCGCCACAGGACGTTTCGCTCGTAGCTCGAGCCGTCGGCCCAGGTCCAGGCGAAGCTGAAGTCGGCCGTATTCGGGACACCCGCGGCCGCGTACCCCGCGTCGAGTTTGATCCCGGCGTTGGGATGAAAATCATAAGCGGCGAAGGCGTCGATAAAAAACCCGGCCCTGGAATCGGCGCTGATGTCCGTCCTTTCGCGGACCGACTTGAGAAGCCGTTCGTTCCAGTCGTCCGCGTACGTCGCCGTCCCCCGCGGCCCGGGAAAGACGAGTCCGGCGAAGAGACCCGCGTCAATCTTCCGGGGAGGCCGGTAGTCCTTGTACAGGGGTTGGCTGAAAGCCAGCGCCGGGGCGAAGCTCAGGAGCCAAAAAAAGAACCCCGCGATTTTCGCGGGCGTTTTTTTCCCTCTCCGCCATCTGCCGCCGGTCAAAGGACTGCCTCCCCGCGCATTAGAGCGAATCCGCAAAGGGCCGCCCGCTTCTTCATAGCGCCCGGAGAAACTTCGCCGCGGCTTCGGGCTGGACCGGGTTGATATAGAAGCCCGTTCCCCACTCGAACCCGGCGACCCGCGTCAGAACGGGGATGACCTCGAGATGCCAGTGGGAGATGGATTCGATCTGAGGCCAGACTTTTTGGGCGTGATTCGGGGTGGGGGCCTGATGGAGGAGAATATTGTACGGGGGGTCGCCCAGCACCTCCTTAAGGCGTCCGATCACGACCCGCATGATTTCGGCCAGGCCCTGAAGCTCTTCCTCCCGGGCCGCGGCGAAATGGGGCGAATGGCGCAGAGGGAGGACTCTCATCTCGAAGGGAAACCGGGAGGCGAACGGGGCGGTGACGACAAAATGGGCGTTGGCCGCGATCAGACGCTCCCCGTCGGCCCGGTCCTCGCGCAGCGTTCGGCAGAAGATGCATTCCCTGTTCCTCTTGAAAAATCGATCCGAGCAGTAGATCTCCTCTTTGATCCTCTTGGGGATGATGGGCGTCGCAACGAGCTGGGAGTGCGGATGGCTCAGGGAGGCGCCGGCCGCGGTCCCCTTGTTCTTGAAGAGCTGAACGTACTGATACTGCGCCTCGCTCTCGATGCTCCGGATGCGCTCCTGGTAGGTCCAGAAAACGTCGCGGACCTGGTCTACAGGCAGATCGCTCAGTTCTCGTTCGTGATCCGGAGATTCGATGATAACCTCGTGCACGCCGATCCCGTCCATGCATTCGTAGATGCCGCGCGTCTTTCTTTGGGGAAGGGTCCCCCTGGTCAGGGCGGGGAATTTGTTCGGAACCACCCTCACCCGCCATCCGGGCAAGTCCGGGCCCCGGCCGTTCGGCCTGATCGCGAACACTTCGGGCGGAGTCTTCATCTCATTCCCCTGGCAAAACGGGCAGAACGCGGGCGGGCCGTCTTTATTTTTCTCGGGTTTCGCCGGCCGGAAGTCGTCGGGTCGTTTGCTTCGTTCGGAGGCGATGATGACCCACCGGTCGGTAAAATGGTCTTTTCGAAGCTCGGATGGAGATGTCATGTGTTCAGCAATTCCTTGATCTTGGATTTGAGTTCGTCCAGGGACGATGACTTGACCACGTAGGCGTCCGCGGCCCAGGTCATGAAATCACTCTTGTAGCTCTGGTAGGACGTGTTGATGATGATCGGGACGTTCGTCCGCATCCCCATGATCTGAGTGATGAGCTCGATGCCGTTCCGGCCGGGCATCCGAATGTCGGTGATGATGAGGTCGAACTTCTCCCGGTTCAGGATCTCGAGCGCCTGCTCGGCGTCGCCGGCCGTCACCACGTCGTAGCCTTCCTGGGTTAGTTCTTCCTTGTAGAGCAGGCAGAGGGCTTCTTCATCTTCGACTACTAATAATTTTTTCATGGCTCCGACCTCCCTTCTTCGGCGCATCTAAAAAAGAGCCGAAAGACGGTCCCCCGTCCGGCCTCGCTGTCCACCTCGATCCTTCCTCCGCACGAATCCATGACCCTCTTGACAAAGAGCAGACCGAGGCCGAGACCCTTATCCTTGGTCGAGAGAAATGAAGTAAAGACCTTTTCCTTGAGGTCCGGGAGCATGCCCCTTCCGGAGTCCGCGACGCTCACGGCGACCCAGGTCGGAGCTTCCCGGCCTCCCCGGATCTCGACCCGTCCGCCCGCCGGAGTGGCTTCGAACGCGTTCGCCAGGAGGTTGCGGAGCGCCTCGCCGACAAGGGTCGGGTCCGCGAGGATCCGGGGAAGGTCATCGTCCAGAGTCTGGAACACGTCGATGCCCTCGCCCTTCATCTTCAGGTCCGGGCTGTCCAGGACGGCCAGGAGCACGGGTTTCAAGTCGAAGGCCACTGTCTTGACCTCGTCGGCCTTGAGAAAACGAGTCAGCTTGGTCAGCACATTCTCGAGTCGCTTGATTTCTTTCTGGATGATCTGGATATTCCGGCGCGTCTTGGCCTCGTCGGGGGGCGAATTGAGCAGCTGGTCGCTGAACCCGCCCACCGCGGTCAGCGGATTCCGGAGCTGATGGGTGATGAAGGCGGCCATCTCTCCGAGGGCGGCCATCCGCTCCATCTCGATCATCTTGTTGTGGAGCGTCGCGGCGTAGATGTAGTTGCTGGCCATCAGGCCGCAGAGGCTCGCCAGCTTGATGTCCTTCGACTCGATGCCCCGCTTGGTGTAGGCGTTGTCGAGAATGATGACCCCGAGGATGTCCTCGAACGAGAACAGGGGCACGCACAGGAATTCGTCCACGCCGATCGTCCGGAGAAAATCCGGATCGACCAGCGGTTCGCGCCGGGACTCACGGACGAGGATGAGCTCTCTCCGGATGGCCGACCGCGCGGGAACGAGGGGATGATCATCGCCGAGGGGGTAGGACAGAGGAACGACTTTTTGGCTCAGGGAATCGGGTTCGCGGCTGAGCAGGTACCGGTTGTGTTCGATGATCTCGACGTGGCTGATTCCGGGCGTCGAGAGGATCTCCCAGATGTCCCGGGCCTCGTCCGCGGAGCGCGGCCCGAGCCAGATTTCTCCGCGCAGGGTGTTCCCGCGGGCCCGGAAGAGCATCGCCCGGTTGAAGCCGATCCCCGACCCCGATGTCAGAGCGGTCAGGATGACCAGAAGATTGTCCTCGACCGAAAACGGCTGGAAAAAGCTCTGGGAGATGAACGCCAGGAGCGCCAGCTCTTTCGGCTCCTTGCTCAGGAAATCGGGAGCGAGGAACTGGAACTTCTCGATCATCCGAGCCTCCAGTCCTTCGGGACGATCCGGATCCCGTCCCCGTAGGTCTTGAAGTGCTGGGCGTCGGCTTTCTCGTCCTCGCCGATGCTGAACTTGTCGGGAACGACCGACAGCTTATCGACGATGACCTTTTTGAGCCGCGCTCCCCGTCCGATGGACGCTCCATCGAAAATGATCGAATCCTGGACGTCGGCGTCCTCGCCGACGCTCACGCCGGACGAGAGGACGGAGTTCACGAGGTTCGCCCGGCGGATGGTACAGCCCGGACCCATGATCGAATTCCGGATCGTGCTCCGGTCGATGAAGGTCGGCCCGTTCTGGGCCTGGTACGTGCGGAGGGGCCAGGTCTTGTCTCCGACGCGAAAGGGCGGCGACGGGGACAGGAACGCCATGTTGGACTTCCAGTACGCATCGATCGTCCCGATGTCCTCCCAGTACCCCTCGAACGGATAAGCGAAAACTCTCTGCTCCTGGATGAGCCGGGGCAGAATGTCCTTGCCGAAATCGTGATTGCTCTTGGGGTCCTTGGCGTCTTTGATCAACACGCGAACGAGATTCGGCGTCCTGAAGAGATAGATCCCCATGGAGGCGGAGGCCCGGTTTTCATCCGAGGGAATCGTCGGCGGGACTTTCGGCTTCTCCAGGAATTCGGTGATTCTCTGATCGCCCTCGATCCGCATGATCCCGAAGCGGCGGCTCTCCTGACGGGGCACGGGCTTGGCGAGGATGACCGCGTCCGCTTTTTTCTCGGCATAGTAACGAAACAGCGGCCGATAATCCGCTTTGTAGACGTGATCGCCGGAGAGGACGAGGATCGTCTCGGGATTCTCCTGCTGGATGGTATAGATATTCTGGAACACGGCGTCCGCCGTCCCTTCGTAAAAGTGTTCTCCCATCCGGCCCTGCGCCGGGAGAGAAATGATAAAATCGCCGCTCTCGGGATGGAAAATGCTCCAGCCGTTGGTGATATGCCGTTCGAGAGATAAAGACTTGTACTGGGTCAGCAGGATGATCTTGCGCAGGCCGGAGTTGAGGCAGTTCGAGAGGCTGAAATCGATGATCCGGTAAGCGCCCAGGAAAGGAACGGCCGGTTTTGCCCGGTCGCGCGTCAGAGGATAAAGGCGCTCACCCCTTCCCCCGCAGAGGATCATGACGAGCGTTTTTTCGAACTCTTGAGCCATCGTCCGATATCATTTCCGCTGGATATCCGGGAATCGGGGAGGACTTATTTCGCGCCTTCGTCTCTCAACCGGAGGCACGCCCCGAATTCTTTCTTCCCCTCCAGGCTGATTTTCCACCACGGAAGGAGGCACAACCCTTGATGAATTATATCATAACCTTTTTCCGATTGGGAGAGGGTCCGGAGCGGATACGTCCATATCCCGGCGGGCGGCGAAGCTTCGAAGATCAGCCGGCCGCCGCAGAGATTCACTCGGCCCTGCTCCCGTTTGAATTCTTCGATGAGTTGGTAGAAGTTCCATTCGCTCCCGAAGAGAAACTCCACCGGCTCCCCGGCTTCGTTGAGGACGCTGTAGTGGATGGAGATTTCCTTTTTTCCGGGAACGATCTCTTTCACTACACGGACGGGCCGTTCCCGTCCCTCACAAAGCACTCGGCCGGTCCGGTCCATGGTCAGGGCGCGATTCGTCATCCGATACGTGTACGGCTGATCGGCGAAATTCCCGATCTCGCTGAATTCGCCGGCCTGCCACTGTTCGAAGGTCGTTTCCGGGGGAAGCATGTGGTCGAGGCAGGAATGCCGCGGCCCACGGTCATAATTGAAATACGCTTCCGCCCCCTGAGGATACTCCCGGGCGAGCTCGTGGATGCTCTTTCCGCCGGCCTCCTCGGGGCTCGATTGAGCGTGATAGGATTCGGGTCGTTTGGCGAGGACGTCGGTCAGGTTGCGGCAGAGGGGATAGTGATCCATTTCGATGATGCCGCCGCCCTGGGACGGCCTGACGAAAAGGGCGAAGGTCTTGTCCCTCCAGAGAATCTCGGTTTGCCCATCCACGTCAAAATCAGCCGCCGTCCAGCCGAACCGTGAAGGCGTCAAGGTCTCGGCCCTCAGGAGATGCTCGTAGGCCGCTTCACGGAGATGCGGCAGATAAAGGCCGCCGAAGATCCCGTGCCAGTATGGATCGTTGTCCTGGCCCCGGTAAAGCTCTTTTTTGGCCTCGGCCAGGGATCGATGGTTGACGGCGCGTGAGACGAAGAGCATCCTCTTGTGGAGATGATCGGACTCGGGATACTTGAGGAAAAATTCGCGGAAGAATCCGCCGCGGATGAATCGCCTCGCTTCCGGAGGAAGATCCGTCCTTATTTTCCGGAACACGGCGGCGTCGCCCGGCTCGAGGACCCACTCCGTCATTTCTTCGTAGGACGCGGGAGGCAGATAGACCCGCCCCTTGGGGTCCCGCCTGTCCAGGGCCTCTGAAAAAGTCCACGTCTGAACGCCCCCTTCTTCGAGATACGCCAGGAATCCGCCCAGCCAGCCGTCCTCGTAAACCCATTTTTTGGTTCCGGGCCAGAGACCGAATTTTTCTCCGTCGTCTCCAAGGATCGCCAACCCGCCTCCCGCCCCGATCTCGTCCAGGTGGGCCTCGACATCTTTGAGACTCTGAAACGGGACGAGATAGCGAAGCTTCTTATCGATCGGGAAGAGCTTCAGGGGATATCCCTCGTCCTCGGTGATGTGATAGCCGTGAATGTCTTCCACGCCGGCATAATGGAAGTGCTCTTCATCGAGGAGCGTGTACTCGATCCCGGCCGCGGCCAGGGTCTTGGGAAGCGTCGGTTCCCAGACGCGCTCGGTGAGCCAGGCGCCGCGCGGCCGCGTCCCGAAATTTTCTTCCAGGAATTCTTTCATCAGCCGGAGCTGGCCCTGGCGGTCCTCTTCGGGAATCATCGTAAGGATAGGCTCGTAGAAGCCTCCGCCGAGGAGCTCGACCTGTCCCCGGCCGACCAGCTCTTTGAGTATGGCCCAGGCCTTCCTTTTTTTCTCCCGCATGAATTCGAGGAGCGGTCCGGAATAGTGGGCCGTGATTTTGACCTTCGGGTGCTTGAGGAGCTCCTGAAGGAACGGCAGGTAGCAGTCGGCAAAAGCTCTCTCGAAAACAAACGGAAAATTGCCCACGGGCTGGTGGTTGTGGACTCCGAGAAGGAAGATGCGGGGTTCCATTCAGTGCCGACTAGCCCAGCCGATCTTTCGTTTTCAGCAAAAGCCAGTTCTTATCGCTCGGATCGTGCGCCTTGAGCTTGACCAGAGAATAAATCCCCTTGAGCCTTCGGCCGTGGAGCTCGAAAACCCGTTTTGAAGGAGACGTGTCGAGAGGCTCGTAAGTGCCCTTATCCCAGATCTCGACCGTTCCCGCCCCGTACTCCCCTTCCGGAATCGTTCCTTCGAAGGATCCGTATTCAAGGGCATGGTTCTCGACCTGGACCGCCAGCCTGCGGATGCCGGACTCCGCCGGCGGCTCCTTGGGAACCGCCCAACTCAAAAGCTCGCCGTTTTCCTCGAGCCGAAGATCCCAGTGAAGGTGGCTGGCATGATGGCGCTGGATGACGTAGGAGAGGGGCTCTCCGGCCGCCTTTAGCGCCCTCTTTTTGCCCGGAGCGGGTTCCGGCGTTTTTTTGAAATTCCTCTTTTCCCGGTATTCTTTCAGGCTCATCGCCCCGCTCCTATCGATGGAGAAAACATCGCTCGCAGTCCACCTCGCCCAGCTTCCGAGTCGCCATCATCGCGATTCCGCATTCGTTGGCTTTGGCGATGACCTCATCGTCCTTCACCGACCCGAGAGGATAGATGATCGCCGTGATCCCGCTCCGGCCGGCGAGCTCGACGACGTCGGAAAAAGGCATGAAAGCGTCCGAAGCGAGAACGCAGCCTTCCGGACCGTAGCCCCGCCGGGCGAGGCGGACGGCGTCTTCGGCGGAATCGATGCGGCTTCTCTGGCCCGATCCGATGCCGTGGACCTTGTCTTCCTTGCCGATGACTACGGCATTCGAGCGGGTGAAGCAGGCGACGTTCCAGTTGAATATGGCCGCCCGGATCTCCTCCGGGGTGGGCCGGCGCTCGGAGACGATGTCGACGGATTCAGGAGAGGTGATCTTCGAATCGAAACGTTTCTGGACCAGGAGTCCTCCGGCGACCCGCTTGAACTCGAGCCCGTTGTCGACCGCCGGCTGGTCGAGCGGCGCGCCCATCTTCACGACGCGGAGAGGCTTGCGCGTCGCCAGAATTTCCAGGGAATCCGAGGCGAAATCCGGCGCGTACACGACCTCGACGTTGCGGCGGCCCTCGACGATCAGGCGGGCGAGGCCGGCGGTGACGGGAAAGTTGAATATATCCACGCTCCCGAAGTTCGAGAGGGCATCGCAGTTCCACGCCTTTTCGTACGTTTCTTCGGGCGAGTCGCCCAGGGCGACGCCGCTCGGCGTCTCGTGCTTGACCAGGACGCACACCCGCCGTTCGGGATAAATCGAGGTCAGTTTTCTGGCCAGCCTCTGACCGAGGTCCATATCCCCGATATTGATATAGCTCAAGCCCTTGCTGCCTTCCTGGAGCACATCGAGCGTGGCCATGTTGGGGCCGGACGCCCCCTCCTCGATATAAAACGCTGCGGGATAGCCGGGATTCTCTCCGTAGCGCATCGGGAGGCGCTTCAGAAAGAGACGGCCGCCGAAATCCATCAGCTCGGAGAATTCTTCTTTGACTTTCGTCGAGTACTGTTTTCGGGCTGAAGAATCGGCTTTTTCCTTGCTCATCGGATCATCCTTTCCGCTTGATTAATGATACAGAGCCTGTAATCGCCCATGTCCTTGACGCTGGCGTATATGCTGACGACCGCCACGCGATAATCCTCGCCCTTCTCGCTCGGCGCCAGCGCACCGTAGACGGCCTCCGCTGTCTCTCCGGCCGAGGACGCTTCAATCGGGAGGTCCAGGGGCTCACCCCAAAAGGACGGCAGAGGATCTTTGTTGGGCCCCGAGTAGGTCGAGACCATTTTGGCTTTGCCCGCCAGGATCGGGAATTCAAAGAAGGAACGGACATTGCCTCCATCTTCGGAACGACGGATGACACTCAAGGCGGCCCTGTTCGTGGCCAGAATGCACCCGCTGATCCTGGGCGTGAACGTAGGAAAATCGGGCTCGTAGCTCCAATTCTCGAGGGCCTGATCGAGGGCCTGAACCGGGCTCCCCCCGAAGAGGATGTCTATCCCCGGAGTCTGCTTTCCATTGCTTACGGCGATCCCCGGTCCCAGCACGACCGCCGGATAAACCAGGAGATCGGGATTTCCCTTCTTCACGGCCTCGCGGTCGGTCGGCTTGGTCCAGACGACCCCGGACTCGAGGACGAGCTTGCGGGCCCGGCTCGAAGGAGAGCGTCCCGTGACCGCGTAGATAACGACGTTGAATTGGCCGCCCGGGTCCCGGCCGAGAGCAATGACCCGTCCCGGGTAGACCAACTTCTTTAAATTGTCCATCGGCTTAACCTGCCTATCTCCCCCCTACTATAAATACCATAGCCTCCGATCGAAGTCAAAATGGCTTTTGGACAAATTGACCCACTGCCCGCCTTTCCACTAAAATAGGCCCGCGAAAAGCGAGGAGGCCATGAAGGAAAAATCCACCCCGGTCAGGGCCTATGAGAACCAGGAGTTTCTCCAATCTCCCGACGCGAGGACCATCCGCATTCTGTGCGAATACCTGGAGCCCGAGACCAGGCTCGATCGCCTCAAGGTCAACAATACGATCTTGTTTCTCGGTTCTGCGCGGGCCGATTCTGAAGACGCCGGGTCGCGGCTCTATAAATACTATTGGGAAGCCGAAGAGCTCGCTTACCGCCTGGCCAAGTGGGCCATCCCCCTGAAGCCGAAAGGCAAGAACTTCGTCATTTGCACAGGAGCGGGACCAGGCATCATGGAAGCCGCCAACAGAGGCGCCTCCCGTGCGGGCGGAAAAACGATCGGGATGAACATCTCCCTGCCCATGGAGCAGCGGTTGAACCCGTTCGTCTCCCCCGATCTCGGATTCGAGTTCCACTACTTTTTCATGCGCAAGCTCTGGCTCATTTCCAGGGCGCGGGCGGTGGTCGCTTTTCCCGGGGGCTTCGGAACGCTGGATGAGTTCTTCGAGACCATCACCTTGATCCAGACGGAAAAAATCCGGAGGAAGGACGTCACCGTAGTCCTCTACGGCGAGGATTATTGGGGAAAGATCCTGGGTTTCGAAGCCATGGCCAAGGCCGGAACGATCTCCCACGACGACGCAAACCTGTTCACCCGCATCTCGGACGTGGATTCCGCGTTTTCCTTCCTGACCGGCTGGCTTCTAAATTTCTGCCACGGGTGTGATTAACGGCCCCGCCTCGTTCGAGGGTCCGTCCGTCCCGCGGTGTGAGACAAATTTGAAGTGAAAATCGGATACGCAATAGTGATCCAAGAAAAGCCAAGGCATCCGCACAGGAACCGGGAGCTGAGGGCGTCCGGGTCAGGCCGGCCTCTCCTGGCCAGCAGACTCGCCCTTTTTTGCCTCGTCTGCGGGCTCGGGCTCACGGCCTCCTGCGCTCGGCCGAGATTGTTTCCAGGGGGCGGAATCGTTCAGACCGGAATCGCCTCCTGGTATGGGCCCGATTTTCACGGAAAACCAACGTCCAGCCGGGAAATCTATAATATGTACGACTTGACGGCGGCCCACAGGTATCTGCCCTTCGGCACGAGACTCATGGTGACCAATATGACCAACGGGCGCTGGATCATCGTCAGAGTCAACGACCGAGGGCCGTTTGTCGGCGACCGAGTCATCGACCTATCTTATGCCGCGGCCTCGCTGCTCGACCTTGTCGGTCCGGGAACGGCGCTCGTCCGGCTCGAGATCCTGCAAGGTCAGCCCTCGGCGCTGTCGGCGCCCAAATACTCAATCCAGGTGGGGGCTTTCGTCAACCAGGAGAATGCCCTCGAGCTCGTCAGCCGGCTCGAGGAAACGTACGAACAAGTCTATCTCTCCCGGTTCGATACCGAAAATCAAACCTACTTTCGGGTAAGAATCCGGGCCGAGAGCCGGAGCGTTTCGGAAAAAATCGCCCAGAGACTCTGCGCAGACGGCTACAAAGTCCTCATCCTCGAGGAAGAATAGTTATTTTTTCGTCTTGTAGACAAAAGGGGCTTCCCGGAGTTCGTTCGTCTTGCCGTCGTTGACCGCGTACTTCGACCCGCTCCACATGGCCGCCGCGCCGAATTCACCCTTTTTATTCAGGGCATAAAAATTCAGGCCGAATCCGGGCAGACCGTCGGCGTCCAGCAATTTCAAATTCGCCGGGGCGAGCTTTGCCTTGGCCGCCACCCGCTCCAGCGTTTTAAGGCAGGCCTGCTCGGGCGACATTCCCTGGCCCATGAAACTGACGACCTGAAAGCTGCTGCAGTTCCGGATGTTCGCCTCTCCCAGGCCCGTCGAGCCGGCGGCGCCGATATCGTTATCGACGTAAAGTCCGTCACCGATCAGGGGTGAATCCCCGACGCGGCCGGGGATCTTCCACGACAAGCCGCTCGTCGTCGTCACGCCGGCGAGTCGCCCCCTGTCGTCGAGCGCCAGGCAGTTGATCGTGCCGTGCGTCATGACGACTTCCCGGAGCTCTTCCGGGAGCTTGTCCGCGTTCGCGGGCAGCCAGTTGTCTCGATCCGAGAGGTTGACCTTCCAATTCAACCAGGCTTCGCGGGCTTTGTCCGTCAGGAGGTCTTCTTTTTTGCAGCCGAAGGCGAGGGCGAATTTGAGGGCTCCCCGGCCCACGAGAAGACAGTGCGAAGTTCGATCCATGACGAGCCTGGCGACCTTGGACGGGTTTTTGATGTGTTGGAGAGCGGCCACGGCGCCCGACGTGTGCGTCGGTCCGTACATGACAGACGCGTCGAGCTCGACGACGCCTTCCTCGTTCGGCAGGCCGCCGTAGCCGACCGACATGTCGTTCGGATCGTCCTCGACGATATTGACGCCGGCGATGACGGCGTCCAGCGGGTCCGCCTTTTTTTTCAAAAGTTCCATGGCCTTCTCGGTGGCCCGGATGCCGTTCGCAGACGAGATGACGCGCATCGCTCTCGTGGATGACGGTCCGGACTGGGGCGCTCCCGCCCACAGCCTCGTTCTCCGGCCGACCAGTGAGGCGGCGCCGGCACCGACGCCGGTCCTCAAAAAATCTCTTCGGGAATACTTGGTGCTCATTTCACCTCCGAGCGAATGAAGAAACCCCGGACAAGAGAGCCGCCGCTCATGTTTTCTTCTCCGGGCGTGACGTCGAAAAAACAATATTATATGATCCGGTATGGAAGTCAAAACAAATATGGACAACCCGCTCCGGAGGCTCTTCGCGGAAGTCGCCCCCACGTATGAGATGGTGAATCACGTCCTGACGCTCGGGCTCGATTTTCGTTGGAGGAAAAAAGCGGCTCGACGGGCGGCCGGGAGGGGCGGGTCAATGTGGCTCGACGTCTGCTCGGGAACGGGAGAGATGGCGGCGAACCTGGCGAAGCTCGCGTCCCGGAAGGCGCGGGTCGTTTCCCTGGATTTCTGCGCCCCGATGCTCGCCGGGGCGGCCAAGAAAGAAAGCCCGACAAGGGTCCTCTTCGTCATCGGAGACGCGAGGCGTCTTCCCTTCCCGGCCGACTCGTTCGACGTGATCACGATTTCATTCGCCACTCGAAATATCAACCTCTCCCGCCGAATTCTCGTCGAAGAGATCGAGGAATTCCGGCGCGTCCTCAAGCCGGGGGGAGTCTTCGTGAATCTCGAGACAAGCCAGCCGCGGTCGAGACTGGTCCGGACGCTCCTTCACCTCTACGTGAAGCGGATTGTCCGACACGCGGGACGATGGCTGTCCGGCTCGCGAGCCGGGTATGCCTACCTCGCTTCGACGATCCCTCGGTTTTATTCCGCCGACGAGCTTTCGGCGATTCTCGAAGAGTCCGGGCTCGAAACGCTCTCGGTGGAGCGGCTCTCCTTGGGAATCGCGGCGATCCATCTCGCCCGAAAGCCGGGCGCCCGGCCAACCTGAAAAGCTTTTTCCGGCTCTGGCAAATTTAAATATAAAGCGGAGCCACACGGTGGAGTGCGGGTGATATTGAACTCCAATTTCAGACGTTATACAATGACAAACGAGCAAAGCCGCGCCGATCCGGGAATGGAATCCGGAGGGCCTTCCGGGCGGTGAATTCGCGGTCTTTTCTTTCTCTCGGTCGTGTCATTTCGGGTGGGTTGTCTCGTCCCGCAGGGAGGGTGAGGTCCGGATGGAGCCTGAAGTCTGAATCGAAGGAGAACGAACGATGGTCGCCAAGAAGAAATCCGAATACGGACGGAAAGCCTGGGAAGGGGTCATCCGCATGCCCTTCGGAGGACGGAGCCGGAAGCCCCGAACGGAGGGGCTGACGATGATCATCGACAAGGGCGTCGGGTTGAGCGCGACGCGGGACCTTCTGGAAAACGCGGCGGATTATATCGACATCATCAAGTTCCCGTTCGGGACGTCGGCCTTCTATGACCGTGAGGTCCTCATCCAAAAGAACCAGGAGATCCTGAGTCGCGGCATCGACGTCATGCCCGGAGGAACGTTCCTCGAGGTCGCCGTCTGGCAGGGCGCGGTGGACGCCTATCTCGACCGGGCCGAGGAGCTCGCCTTTTCGGCCATCGAAGTCTCGGACGGGACGATCGAGTTCACCCGCAGGGACCGCGCCGAGATCATCCGGAAGTCCGTGGACCGCGGGTTCAAGGTGATCAGCGAAGTCGGCAAGAAAGACCCGAAAAACATCCTACCGATCGCCCTCGTCCATCGACTGGTCAAGGAGGATGTCAAGAACGGAGCCTTCAAGGTCATCATTGAGGCGCGCGAGGCGGGCAAGGGCGTCGGAATTTTCGACAAGGACGGGCAGACGCGAAAGGACGAGATCGAGAATATTCTCGCCGGCGTGCCGGACCCGAACGTCCTGATGTGGGAGGCTCCCCTGCGGAACCAGCAGCGGGATCTCATCCTGATGTTCGGAACGAACGTGAACCTGGGCAACATCACCCCCGACGAGGTCTTGGCCCTCGAAGCGCTGAGGCAGGGAGTCCGGGGCGCTACCCTGAAAAAAGCCTATCGCGATTCGAAGGCTTGAGGAGCCGGGGAACCTAATCCAGTTCTTCGAGGAGCTGGATGAGGACCGCGTGGTCCCCGGGCGGAACGTCAAACTTGACGGATCTCCCCCTAAAAATCCGTCTGGGCTGGTTATCGATCAAGAGCTGGTACTTCGCCTTTTTGAGGAAGCTGATCGCCACCTCCTGGGTCTCGATCGTCTTCGATTCGAAGCGGATCTCGTTTTCCGAATAGAGGAAGTGGCGGATCACGGCCCCGCCGTCGATCGAAAAAATCTCCTTTCTCTCCTCCCGGAGCAGGATCTCGCCCGAAGAGACCTTGACCTCATAATTCCGGCCCTGGATCGAGACTCCCGAAAGCGTCCCCCGCCGCTCGGGCTTGATCATCCCGAAGCGGAAGCCCTCCCAGGGGTTGAAATCGACGTATTCCTCGAGGGCGATTAAAGCGAAGAGCGGTCCCCAGCTCTGATACCTCTCGCCGGCCGCTTCTCCCGTCAGCGGATGGAAATTTTCCGGGCAGAGCTGAAAATTCGTCCAGGCGCGCATGAACAGGGTCGAGCTCTTTTTCGCGAACTCGGACGCGACGGCGTCGAAGCCGTAGGCCTTCAAGCCCTGATAGACGAGATAATTGGTCGGAGGCCAGATCGTTCCGCGCCAGTACTGGCGGGCGGGGTTCCGGGGATCGTTGAAGGCCGGGTCGTCGCGGGAGATCGTCGGAATGACATAATCCCCCCAGAATTCCTTCGGGTTGAGGAGATGCCGGTTGACCATCGCCCGCGCCCG
>Ga0315282_10005689_pt1 | contig 21137 bp, 14 predicted proteins | sample YL17G07_20_MG_FD_203693 | JGI IMG/M metagenome (GOLD analysis project Ga0315282, IMG submission 203693) | Sediment microbial communities from Yellowstone Lake, YNP, Wyoming, USA - YL17G07_20 | ecosystem: Environmental > Aquatic > Freshwater > Lake > Sediment | place: USA: Wyoming | collected... | reverse complement strand
CCAAAAGTTGGCTCGCACCCTCAGTTTTGCCAGTGCGCAGGGTGCCCTTGTCGTTGTTGCTTATGCGCGCTAAACACATACTTAGCCTGCGAAAGTGGCGCGGGCTGTCAGCCTGCGAAAAGGTTCTTGTACAGGCCAAGAGCCCACGCTACTGCCGATTCCGCCGCTCCCTGGTCGCTCTCGAACCCGAGAAAAAACACTTGCAGCCGGAATGGCGGGAGAGCAAATCTCCGGGTCAGAAGCTCCCGCAAGTCGCCACAAAGCATCACTCGGGCACGGCGGAGGTCAACATCATGGAAACCCTTTCATTCACGCTCAATGGCAAGCCCATAAGTGTGACCACAAACGGTGAGCGCAAGCTCTTATGGGTGCTGCGCACCGATCTGGGACTCACGGGAACCAAGTACGGTTGTGGAGCCGGTTTGTGCGGCGCGTGCACGGTTCTGGTGGACAACAAGGCCGTCCACTCCTGTCGTCTTCCGCTCTCGGAGGTGAAAGGAAAAGAGGTCGTCACGATTGAAGGGCTGGCCAAAAACGGGAAACTCCATCCCCTTCAGGAAGCGTTCGTCAAGCACGATGCCCTTCAGTGTGGGTTCTGCACGCCCGGGATGATTGTCGGCGCCTATGGTCTGTTGCTCGGTAATCCTCGACCCACCCGGGCGGAAATCATTCTGAGCTTGGATCACCACTTCTGTCGCTGTGGAGCGCACACCCGTATCCTCGACGCGATTGAGTCCGCCGCGAAGGAAATGAAAGGAGCTGAGCGAAGATGAAAAAGGACAAGAGCCAAGACCTGGAGTACCTCTGTACATACGGCCCCGATGGGGTTGATCGCCGTGAGTTCTTGCAGCTAGTGGGTGGTGGAATCGTCATCCTCTTCACCGTGGGAGAATCCACCCTATCGGAGGCGCAAAGGCGCGGCGGACGCGGCTATCCCGAGGACTTTAACGCCTATCTCCGAATTGGCGAGGATGGCCGAGTGACCTGCTTTTCCGGCAAGATCGAGATGGGGCAGGGCGTCGTCACCTCCCTGGCGCAGATGCTGGCCGATGAGCTGGATGTACCTCTGGAATCCGTGGACATGGTCATGGGGGATACTTCCGTTTGTCCGTGGGACATGGGCACGTTCGGCTCCATGTCCACGCGGTTCTTTGGACCGGCCGTCCGCGCGGCAGGCGCCGAAGCCCGCGACGTTCTGCTGGAGTTGGCCGCCGAGCAGCTCAAGGCGCCGAAAGAACGGCTGCAAGCAAAGGACGGCGTGATCTCCGACAAGGAGCAAAAGAAGAACCGGGTGACCTATGCGCAACTGGCCAAAGGGAAAGCGATCGCACGTCGCGCCAAGCAAAAGCCCAATCTGAAAACCGTCTCGGAATTCAACGTCATGGGGAAACCCTTCACGCGCCGGGACGCGGTGGAGAAGGTCACGGGAAAGGCCCTCTACGCGGGCGACGTCCGCGTGGACGGCATGCTGTATGCCAAGCTTCTGCGACCTCCCGCACACGGCGCGAAACTGAAGAGCGTGGACACGTCGGCGGCCGCGAAAATCCCGGGCGTTCAAGTCGTCCGCGACGGCGATCTGGTCGCTGTGCTCCACAAGAATCCCGATGAAGCGGAAAGCGCCCTGGCGGAAATCAAGGCCGAATTTGATGTGCCCGAACCGAAAGTGGATGATAAGAGCATCTTTGAGTACTTGCTCAAGAACGCTCAGCGGGGCGGCTCCCCGGCGGGTCAGGCCGGGGACATCGAGGCGGGCGCCAAGCTGGCCAAGACGGTGATCGAGGAAACGTACCTGAACAGCTATGTGGCCCATGCCGCAATTGAACCCCACACCGCGCTGGCCAAAATCGAAGGGGACAAACTCACCGTCTGGGCCTCGACTCAAGGTCCCTTCCCCCTCAAAGACCAAATCGCTCGCGCGACGGGGCTGCCCGCTGAAAACGTTCGCGTGGTCACTCCTTTTGTGGGAGGAGGATTTGGCGGGAAGACCGCGGGTGGACAAGCTGTCGAAGCGGCACGACTGGCCAAGCTGACCGGAAAAGCGGTGCAAGTGGCCTGGACTCGTGCCGAAGAGTTCTTCTACGACACCTTCCGACCCGCCGCAATCGTCAAAATCAAATCGGGACTCGATGACGCGGGGAAGATCGTGCTCTGGGATTATGCCGTGTATTTCGCGGGCAATCGAGGCGCGGAGCTGTTCTACAACGTTCCGCATCATCGCACGGTCGCCATAGGAGGGGGATTCGGCGGCGGCGGGCCTCATCCGTTTGGCACGGGAGCGTGGCGAGCGCCGGGCAACAACACCAATACCTTTGGCCGGGAATCGCACATCAACATGATGGCCGAAAAAGCGGGCATGGACCCCGTGGAATTCCGCCTGAAGAATCTGACCGATGAGAGAATGATCCGAGTTCTCAAGGCGGCAGCAGAGAAGTTTGGCTGGAAGCCGGCGAAATTGCCCAGCGGCCGCGGCTTGGGTGTGAGCTGTGGGATTGATTCGGACACCTATGTGGCCCACATCGCCGAAGTGGCGGTGGATGAAAACACCGGACAGGTACAGGTCAAGCGCGTGGTCTGCGCCCAGGACATGGGCCTGGCGATCAATCCCGAGGGCGCCACGATCCAGGTGGAAGGGTGCATCACGATGGGGTTGGGGTATGCGCTGACGGAAGAAGTCCGTTTCCGGGGCGGCCAGATCCTCGACACCAACTTCGATACCTACAAGCTGCCTTGCTTCTCCTGGTTGCCCAAGATCGAAACGGTGATCCTCAAGGCCAACGACAGCCCTGCCCATGGCGGTGGGGAACCGGCGATTATCTGCATGGGCGCCGTTATTGCCAACGCGATTCATGACGCCACGGGCGCGAGATTGTTGCAGCTCCCGATGACTCCGGAACGGGTTAAGGAAGCGTTGGCCCGTCGCGCCAAAAAGGCTGTGGCCGCGTAGTCAGGGCGTTAGGGAATAGGGCGATTCTCAACGACTCGGGGTCGCGGCAGGGATAGGCGCGAGTTCGAGGCCGCTGAACAAGAAACATTATACATCGGAGGACAGAGTGGCTAACGATCCGGCAATGCCTAATTACGATTGCGAGGAAACATGCCGAATACCTGAACAGATCGCTAGTTCGTTCTCTAAGTCGTCAGCAGAATACAACGCGATTGCGCTCGCCGCAAAAGCTCTAATGTTTGTAAAGATGGCCTCGATAGAGACCGCATTCAGTACTTCTATAAAGGAGAGTGATCGCATGTTAACGGATGAGGAAGTGGCGCGCCTTCGACTACTGGGTTTGGCTTAACTCGCGATAATGCGATTTCGGGGACAGTCTACCAAATGCGAATGGCCAACGGGAGCGAAAAGATCAGCGGGAGCGGTTCGGGGCGGTATGAGACCCGCTACGGCTACTCGGCGCGCAACGAAATGCAGAGCGCGGATACCTATCAATGCGTCGTGGAGTGGGACGAGGAGGCGCAGGAGTGGGTGGAAAACCAGTATTACCAGGGCGGCTATTCCTACACGTATGACCTGCGCGGCGACCTCGTCACCAAGCAGGAGTACAACAGCAGCTCCAGCGCCACCAACCGCTGGGATTACTACTGGGCGTCCAACGACAAGTTGACCAAGATGGAATACTTCGAGCAATACAGCCAGTCGCCGTCCCTGGTCACGACGATATACGGCTGGTCGGCATAGCCCTCCTCGCTCGGAATCGTGAGGCCGTTCCGGAGACTGCGCGAATCTTCGCAGACAGCCATGCGGGGAACCAGCACCGCGAGAATGAGTCCGACGAACGCGAGACGTTTCACTTCCCGATTCTCCTGGCAGCTTGACATGGCGCTTGCTCCATCGCGGTCTCAGTCTTCGCATGAGGCACCGGCGAGGCCGCCGGCATTCCCTAAACTGTAGCCGCCGACGTGAGGAGGCGGAGACCATCGGAGTCCACTCCGTCCGGTTCTTTCCGCCTTGTGTGATTAGCAAGTCCTGTCAATTCTCGCCTAGTTTTTCTCGCGAGCCTTCTTTGCTTTGGTCTTCTTGCTCGCTCCTGGGAGCTCCGTGACAATGTCCCCCTCTTTGGGTCCGCCACCGAATTGCTTCCAGTAGAGCTCCTTGAACGGATTCACGGCCGGACCGACGGCGTTTTCGTTTTCGAGGCACGGCAGGATTTCCGCCCACCACTTGTCGTACGCCGCTTCCATTTGCTTGACGACGTCCGAATGTTCGTCAATCCCGTTCTTCTTCTCGCCGGGATCGTTCTTGAGATCGTACAGTTCCCATTTCTTCCCCGCGCCGCCCAGGCTCACCATGTTGAAACGCGGGCTGCGGACGCTGCAGTTGCGATACTTGGACTCCCTGGCCATGCCCTTGTCCCAACGCCCGACGTGGGTGAACAAAAAGCGGTCCGGCCACTCCGCGTTCCCGTCCTTCAGGAGAGGTACCAGGCTGCGACCGTCGAGCTTCACGCCCTCGGGGATTTTGGCTCCCGCCAGTTCGGCAAGCGTCGGGAAGACGTCAGTGTGCGCCGTCAGCTTGTCCTCGTCCACGCCGCTCTTGATCACACCCGGCCAGCGCCAAAACGAAGCCGCCCGCGTCCCGCCGTTGTAGGGCGTGCCCTTGCCGGCGCGCATGCCGGCGTTGAAGATTTTCAAGCCTGCCGTGCCGCCGTTATCGTTCATGAAGATGACCAGCGTGTCGCGCTCGATTCCCCATTCCCGGAGTTTCCCGAGCAGCCGGCCCACGTTGTCATCAATGTTGGTGATCATCCCGAAAAAGGCGGCCACTTTCGGGTCCAACCCCATGTCTTCGTACGGCTTCTGGTATTCCGGCGGGCAGTTGAGCGGCGCGTGGGGGGCGTTCGGCGTGATGTAAGCGAAGAACGGCCCCTTGCCTTTCTTTTCCCCGATCCATTTCGTCGCTTGGCCAAAGAAGAGGTCCGTGCAGTAGCCCTTGGTTTTCTCGAACACGCGGTTGTGCAGAATCGCCGGGGCAAAGTACGTGTTGCCGGGAGCGTCGCCGCAGCTGCCCGGATAGGTCTGGCCGATTCCGCCGGCGCCGTGAATGAACACTTCGTCAAAGCCGCGCTGATCAGGCTGATAGGGCGCCTCATCGCCCAGGTGCCATTTGCCGAAAATCCCGGTCGTGTAGCCGGCCAACTTGAGCACCTGCGCGATCGTCGTCGCCTTCAGGCTCATCCGCTCGCGTTCCATGATCGTGTGTGTCACGCCCGAGCGGAATTCATGGCGTCCGGTCATCAGCGAACAGCGCGTGGGCGAGCACGTCGGGCTGACGTGGAAGTCCGTGAACCGCGCGCTTTCGGCGAAGAGCCGATCCAGGTTCGGCGTCTTGATGACCGGGTTGCCGTGACAGGCGAGGTCGCCGTAACCCTGGTCATCGGTCAGAATCAGGATGATATTGGGTCGTCTGGGGAATTCGCTCGCCCTTGCCGCACGCCGGTTCAGCGCCGTCGCCGCCGACGCGGCTCCCGACGCCAAAATAAATTCTCGTCTGTTGATGTTGCCCTTCGTCATTTCATCTTCTCCCTGTTTGGATGTGCGGGTTGCCGAGTGCCCCGATGCCGTCCGCCCAGCCCGCGCGTGTGCTCGTCCACGGTCAACTTGCCGTCGAAGGGCTTGCCCTTGAGACGGCGGTGCTCGGGAAGGTCCGAGGTGACCTGGTTTTTCCCGATGACGTGCAATTCGGCGCCGGCCGACCGCAGATTCGCGCGGACCGTCGGCAGCTTGTCGAGCATCATCGAAAGGCGGGCCTTCGCCTGATAGAGCGCCTCGTCCGAAACGTCTTTGTGCGCCTTGATCGGAATGCCGTCGTAGTCGAGAAGCTTGGAGTAAAAGCCCCGTTCGGGCGGGTTGATGGCCTGGATTTCTCCGGCGGGTTGGCTGGTCGGCGACGCGAGTTCCTTCGTGAACTCGGCCTCAACATTCTCCAGGAACAGCCCCTGGAATTGCCCCGGTTCGAGTGTCGGCAGCTCGACTTCAAATGAGTGCGGCCGGTCCGGCGTCAGCGACGACACGTCGGCATACCAACCCACGAACGTGCGAGTGACGGCTTCCGGATAGACGCTGGAGTAGGCGCGTTTCAGCTCGACGGGCTTTCCGTCAAGCTTCAGCGCAACGTTCATCTTTTCCGTTGGGTCCGCCACGTTCACGAACAGCAGCAAGCGGTGCGGCCCAAGCCATGTCGCGAGTAAATCGTCTTCCGTGTAAGGAATCGGCCACTGGCGTTTGCGCTCTTCCAACTGCTTGAAGATGCGCGCCGGGATGGTGACCTCCGCGCGGCAAGTTCCGCCGGCGAACTTCGAATCATATTGGCCAATCTGCGGGCAGCGGCTCAACGGCACGCCGGCGAATTGCACCGGAATGGTTACAACGTCGCCGGAGCGTTTGAAATCAACCTTCTTGCCATTGACCGTCGCGGCGCGAACCGCCTCGCCCGACGGAACCAACACACCCAGCTCGCGCTTGCTGCCGGCTTCGCCGACGAGGTCGGAGATTTTCAAGTTCCCGTCTTCGCGGGCGACCGATCCCGCCGCGTTGAAGAGCAGCGGCTGCTCGACGCGCTCGAGCGCCGGGCCGACTTCAAGCACCAGCGCGTCGGTTCCCGGCATTGATAAAGTCATCTTGTCACCGTAGCTCCAAAACGCCTGCGACTTCGAGCCAACGATCTTGCCCTTCTCCGCATCGGGGTAGAGTTGGCGAATCAGGAATCTCTTCCCGCTCGCCAAACCAATCGAAGCGTCCAACGCAAACTCCACCGGCAACGGGCGATAATTCGGGTTGAAGAGGAAGATGAACCCGCGGCCGTCTTTGAACGCCGCCGTGCCGTCCACGCGCCCGACCATCGGCTGGCTGATAATGGGCCGCACGTTGCGCAAGATCTCGCCGTTGCGATCGGTCCAGTCGAGCCAGTCGCGGAACCATTTCTTGTCCGCTTCGCAGAAGTGCTGATATTCGTTCAGGTCGCGGGCCGGGATCATGTTGACGACGTGATTGACGGGCGCGGTGGCAATGGACGAAAGCAACGAGTAGCGCCAACCCAGGTAGTCCCAGTCGGTCGGCCGGAACCGGTCGCGGCGGCATCCTTTCTGGGGATCGTTGCGTTCGGTCTGGTGGGTGATGAACCCGGGCATGATTTCCGGCGGAGTGAACCACTGCACCCGATAGCGCCACGCGATGTAGCGTTGGCGGTCGGCCGAAACGCGGTCGAAGTGCAGGTCGGTGAAGGCCTTGAAACTGCCCGGCTGCTCGTCGGTATTGAGCGGGTGCGGGTAGGAACCGGCCAGCCACGTCCAGACGCCGAACTGATGATACTGCTGGCGCCCATCAATGACGATGTCGGGGATGCGCCGGCGCAGGATCTCCAAAATCCGGCGGCAGCCATACCACTGCGCGTACTTGCTGCTGGCCGTGTCCTCGTAGGCAATCCACCAGTGGTCAAAGGAATAGCCGCCCGCCCCGGTGTTTTTCGCGAAGACCACGAGTTTGTCCACGAGCCAATCCTGAAAACTGCGCTGGCCGGTGTCGGCTCCCAGGTAGCCGCCCGGCTGGGCCTTGATCCATTTTGTCCATTCGGGATTTTGCATGAACGGGAGCGATGGATAGACGTAAGCAAGCGGTTTGACGCCCTTGGACTTTGCGTGATCAATCAGCTCCTGCACCGACGGCGGCACGCTGTCCTTCGCCGGATCCCATTCGCCTTTGCGGATTTTCTGGCCAAGGCTCAGCCACAGCAGGTTCTCCCAGCCCCACGCATCGCGGTTCTCCTTGAGTGGCGCCACTTCATAGTTCGCGGCCGTGAAGAGCATGTGCCGGCAACCGAGCGCCGCCGCCTGGTCAATGATCCGCTTGTATTCGGCGCGGCCTTCGGGCGTGGCGATGTCAATCTGGTAGTCGTTCTCGCACCAGGGCACGTGCACGCGGATGCTCTCGCGCGGATGCACGAGCAGGAACGCCCGCACGCATTCCACCACGGCGCCCACTTCGGCCACGTCCACCGCCGGACCATTGTCGGACTTACCCTCGGGAACGTATTTCCATTCCGGCGCCATCGAAACCGGATAGTGTATTCCACTCAATACATACGTTCCGAAGCACACGCGGTCCGATGCGAACGGTCCGTCCGCCGGCCTGCAATCCATGTTGGGCGAGTAAGCGATAGAGATGCGGCCGTCGCGATCTTTCCATTGGAGGAATGGGTTCTGCAGCACGGCGAACATTCCGTAGGTCGGCTTGCTGCTGCCCTGGTCGGCAAAACGGAGCAGCATCCCGTCGCGGATTGGTTGCTGTCCTGCGATGGCGGTGCCCAGTTGGCCGCGGAACATCTCGATGCGGTGAATGCGAAAGTCCTTCTTCGCCGAAGTCGAAACGAACACCTGCTTGCTGACAAACCGCCAGCCCGGCTTCAGTTCATAGACGACTTTGGCCGTCCAGGGGCTGGATTCGAGGCGATAAACGCGACTCTGCTCCGTCCCCTCCTCGACGACCGGTTCCACGAAGTTGCTTTCGATGGCCTGGTCGCCAACGACCACGGCAATGCCGTCCTGGGCGAAACGGATGGTTTTTTGCGTGGCCTTGTCCTGGATGGCGGTCAGGCCGTGGGCGTCGAACTCCGCGCGCAACGCTTCGTTTTGCAGGACGCCGCGTTGCTGGGCCTGCGCGGCGAAGGCCCAGGCGAAAATAGCCGCGAGTGCGAACCTCCTGCGCGCAGTATTTCTCTTCACGAGATTTGCGGCCATTCGAGTCCTCACGATCTTTCTCCGCTCTTGTAGTGCCTTTGCGTCGCAAGACATCCCTTCATGGATTTGTTACGATTTCGCAAGAGAATATTCGTGGCGCGGGCTGTCAGCCTGCGAAAGTGCTCACCCGTCGCCGCCGACGTGAGGAGGCGGAGGAGGTGATGGCTTGGTTCGCGATTTCCGCCTCCTTGCGTCGGCAGCTACAGTCAGAATTGGACCCCGCTTAAAGCCCACAAAGGGCTTGCGGATCGGGCTACTTGATCCCACTATCGCGTGGGCGTCAACGGTCGCCCCGCACGAGGATCCGATCATCCCACCAAGAGGGTAGTGCTGATGAACCGAATCTATCGAACCACACTGATCGCCGTCTTCACACTGACGGCGGCCCCGCTTCTCGCGCAGGGCACGCGATCGGATTATGAGCGTGCAAACAATCTGCGCAAGCTCACCGAGAACAAGGTTTATCGCGACAGAGTGCAGGCGAACTGGCTGCCGGGCAACACCCGCCTCTGGTATCAGGTCAAAACGGGCGCGGACAGCCGTGAGTTCATCCTGGTGGACGCGGAAAAAGGCGAGCGGCGACTCGCTTTCGATCACGCGCGACTCGCGAGGGCGCTGACCGACGCCGGCGTGAAGGATGCTCGCGCCGACCGACTGTCCCTGGAGGGACTGGAGTTCGACCTCGCGGCGCACGTGCTGCAATTTCGTTCCGGGGACAAAGCCTGGCGTTGTGACCTTCGGAGCTACGAGCTCCGCGAGGCGCCCGCGCCGGAAAAACCGCGCGGCTCTTTGCCCGTCGGAGAAGCGCCAAAGGCCAGCCGGCGCACGGGGGCCGACACGACGATCACGTTTGTGAACCGAACCCAGGGCGAGGTCGAGGTGTTCTGGCTCGACTCCGAGGGTGAGCGCCGCAGCTACGGCAAGCTCGCCGCCGGCGAACGACGCCAGCAACATACCTATACCGGACATGTCTGGCTGGTTGCCGACGCGCAAGGCGAGACGCTTGCGGTGTGGGAAGCCCAAGACGAACCGCTCACGGCCTCGATCGAGGGCAAGGAGCCGGCCCGCGAGAAGGGGACCGCTCGCGATTCCGAACGGCCACGGGGCAGACGGCGCCCACCGCGGTCCGGAATTTCGCCCGACAAACACTGGCGTGCATTCATCAAAGGCAACAACGTGCGGATCGAAGATTTGAAAACCAGCGAGACGTTCGCGCTCAGCACCGATGGCACCTCCGACGCGGCCTACGGCGATCGGTTCTATTGGTCGCCGGATTCAAAAAGGCTGGTTGCCGTGCGCACGAAAAAGGGACAGGAACACAAGGTCTATCTGATCGAGTCGTCGCCAAGGGATCAGCTTCAGCCCAAGCTGCAATCCTATGATTATCTGAAACCGGGCGACCGCATTCCCCAGGACAGGCCGCAGCTGTTCGATCTGGGCCAAAGGAAACTAATCAAGGTGAGCGACGAGCTGTTCCCGAATCCGTGGAGCATCACGGATATTCGATGGGAACCCGACTCGAGCCGTTTCACGTTCATCTACAACCAACGCGGACACCAAGTGCTGCGCGTCGTTGCCGTGGACGCAAAAACGGGTGCGGCCCGCGCGATTGTGGACGAAGAGAGCAAAACCTTCATAGACTACTCCGGCAAGCAGTATATTCAGTACCTCGACGAGACGCACGAACTCATCTGGATGTCGGAACGCGACGGCTGGAACCACCTTTATCTTTACGACGCCCAGACGGGGCGCGTGAAAAACCAGATCACCAAGGGCGAATGGGTCGTGCGCGGCGTGGATCGCGTGGACGAGAAGGCGCGGCAAGTCTGGTTTCGCGCGGGCGGCATTCGGCCGGAGCAGGATCCCTATTTTATCCACTACTGTCGGATCAACTTCGACGCCACGGGACTGACGATTCTGACCGAAGGCAACGGCACGCATTCGGTGGAATTCTCGCCCGACCGCCGATTCTTCATTGACACGTGGTCGCGGGTGGACCAGCCGCCGGTCATCGAGTTGCACCGCACGGACGACGGCAAGCTCCTGTGCGAACTCGAACGCGCCGATGGGAGCGCCCTGCTCAAGACCGGTTGGCGCGCGCCCGAACGCTTTGTGGCCAAGGGTCGCGACCGGACGACGGACATCTACGGCGTCGTCTTTTTCCCCACGAACTTCGACCCGAAGAAATCGTATCCGGTGATCGAGGACATCTACGCCGGGCCGCAAGACTCTTTCGTACCGAAGCGATTTGCGCCCTACTACCGAGCTCAATCGCTCGCCGAGTTGGGCTTCATCATCGTGAAGATGGACGGCATGGGCACGTCGAACCGCTCGAAGAAGTTCCACGACGTCTGCTGGAAGAACCTTGGGGATTCCGGCTTCCCCGATCGCATTCCCTGGATCAAGACCGCCGCGAAGAAGTATCCCTGCATGAACCTCAGGCGCGTGGGCATCTATGGAGGGTCCGCGGGCGGGCAAAGCGCCCTTCGCGCGCTGCTGGCCCACGGCGATTTCTACAAGGCCGCGGCCGCCGATTGCGGCTGCCACGACAATCGCATGGACAAAATCTGGTGGAACGAGCAATGGATGGGCTGGCCGGTCGGCCCGCACTACGCCGAGCAGTCCAACGTGACCCAGGCGCACAAGCTGCAAGGCGATCTGCTGTTGATCGTCGCCGAGCTGGACCGCAACGTGGACCCCGCCTCGACGATGCAGGTGGTCAATGCCCTCATCAAGGCGAACAAGGATTTCGACCTGCTGGTCGTGCCTGGCGCGGGGCACGGGGCCGGCGGGTCACCCTACGGCTGGCGCCGCCAACAGGATTTCTTCGTCCGCCATCTACTCAGCGTCGAACCGCGTAGCAGGCCATAGATAATAGTTTGCGATTTCAGGACAGGATACAGAATTCTCCAGTTGACGCGAAAAAGGACGTCAGACGCGTATAAGTTTCGTGTCCTGCGATCGCAAGACCATTGTCGTCGTTCACACGGATGAGGGCGACGACGTGAAAATGATCAGCGCCCGACTGGCCGCCAAACGGGAGAAAGAAGACTATCAAGCAGGGAATCTGACGACCCCGATATGCTGCCCGAGTATGATTTCTCGAAGGGAGTCCGGGGCAAATACGCCAAGCGCTACCATCAAGGTTCGAACGTCGTTGTCCTAGCCCATTTTCCGCAGTTTGTCGAAAAGCCAACCCTTTCTCCCCGTGTGGTCGAACTCGCCATGCGCCGCCTGAACGAACCGCACGCATCCGATCCCGAGCGAGCGCGACGCGCTTTCGACTCGGCTCAAGCCGCCGCCCGCCGGCTCGCCTCCGGCGGGGGCGCCTCGGATGAACTCGACCTCGTCGCACAAAGTCTGAATGGGTTCATTGACAGCATCGTCTATGACCGCGCGAACTGGCCCTATCAGGAGCAGCTTGCCCGGTTTCTCGCCGAACACGGCGACCGCTGGCCTCTGTCCCGGCCCCTTCGCGACGGTCTGTTGCACGATACGCGCGAACTCCTTCGCCACGCCCAACAACTCTGCACCCAACCCGCCGATCGCGCCCACCTGAACGACCTCGAGCAGCAGCTCGTGCGCCTGCTGGAAATGCAGGAAAACAAGGGGACGAAATGAGGCGCAACGCCCACGCCGTCTCCGTCACTGCTTCGTCGCGGCCTGCTCCGGATTTCTCACCAGGAATTGTAGCCGCCGACGCAAGGAGGCGGAAAGAGGCCGGTTGACCGGCTCCGACGACCTCCGCCTCCTTACGTCGGCGGCTACACCACGCCGAAGTCTCTATAGACTGGCGAGGAATCCGGGTTAGGTGCGTTCAGCGTTCAGCGTTGAGCACTGCGCGGGCCATGCAGCGGATCAGTGCTTTGCCGAACTCGACGCGGTCGGCGGCGGTGGGAAGGCGCCCCAGGCGTTTGTTCATCGTGACCTTCTGTTCCATGAGAACCGCAGGGACTTTCGCGGCCTGATAGAGGGCGAGACTCGTGCCCGACAGGCTGTCCGGCCGGTTGCTGGGCCGCTGCCGGCCATCGAAGGTGGTCTCCGCCATGAGCAGATCATAGAAGCGCTCGACCAGCTTCTGAAACGCCGGATCGCTGACCGGAGCGCCGCTGATCCAGTCGTTGTCTTCTTCGTTGTGCAGATAGAGGAGCAGATCAATGGGTCGCTCGGAACGGGCAAAATCCACGATCGCCTTTTTCATGTACCAGATTTCGGGCATGGCCGCGAGAGACTTGGGATCGCGCAGGTCCACCTCTTCCCAGTGGCGGTTGACGTCATAGCCGTTGGCGTTGAACCGAACGCCGCCGCGCGCCACGCCGTCGGGATCGGCCATCGGGATGAATTTGAAAATCACGCGGTCGCGAAGACGGCGCGCTTCCGGATCGCCGGACAGAATCAAGCGGATGGCTCCCTCGGCGACAAACGAGCCGCCCGATTCCCAGGCGTGTTGGCGCGCAACGAGCCAGACCACCTTCTTGTTGGTGTCGGGACGCGCAAAATTGGTCACGGTCAGGAGCAACAGGTCGCGTCCCTGCGCGGTCTTGCCAATAGTCTCGATCCTCAAGTCAGGACTGCCGCGCACCGAATCGAGCAGACTCTGGAGATCGCGCGACGTATAAGGCTGAATGTGGGCGATCCAGATGCGGTCGTGGGTGAGACGGAAATGCAGGATCGCTTTCGCCTCTTTGTCATCATAATCCATGGATTCGAAGTGCTGCCAGGTTTTCCCGTCGGAACTGAAAACGGGACGGGTGGTCTTCTTGATCGCGATGGCGCCGGGACGATTATCGTACTCGCCGACCAGGTCGGTCAGTTCGATCGTGATGTCGCGCCCGCGCACGTTGTCCATCCGGAAGTAATACCAACTGGCCTGGCGGTTGCGCCCTTGATAGTTGTATTCGCCGCGGACCGCGCACCGAAAATGCGTGTCCGAGAGGCATTCGATCTTCCCGAGGCTGCCTCCGTCGAAATTGGTGTTGAACGAAATCGGCGCGCTGGTCGGCGCCTCGGCGAGAGCCGCCACCGGGGGTGCGATCAGGAGACAACACAGAAGAATGAAAAATGAAAAACGGACAACTGACAACCGACACCAGACAATGAAAAATAAAAAACCGACAACCGATAAGCGACGATGAAAAATGAAAAACGGACGACCGACAACGGACAATGAAAGGCCGAGGAACGGAAAACTCCTCGAATGATTGATCTCGTGCATGGGAAGTCCCCAAAGAGCCGCGATTTGTCGGGCCCGTTCTTTTGCTCTCAGTTCATCGTTCCCCGTTCATCTTTTATCCTTCATCCTTTTCTTCTCACATCGTTTGCGTGATGTAGAGGAACCAGCTGGAGAGGATGAAGTCGAACAGCACGATCAGCAGCAGAGTTGCAACGACCGACGTGGTGGTGGCTTGCCCGACGCCTTCGGCGCCGCCTCGCGTTCGGAAGCCAAAGTAGCAACCGACAACGCCGACGATCGCCCCGAAGAAAACAGTTTTCAGGATGCCGCTATACAAATCCGAGAGACCGAGGAAATGCATCGTGTTGGTCCAATACAGCTTGGGCGGGATATTCAGCGCCGACACACCCACCAGAAAGCCGCCAAAGAAGCCGACCAGGTTGGCATAGATCGTGATGATCGGCAACATCACGGTCGTCGCCACGACCCGCGGGGCCACCAGGTACTTGGTCGGGTTGACTGCGAGGGCCTGCATGGCTTCGAGTTGTTCGGTGATCTTCATGGTGCCCAGTTCGGCGGTCATCGAAGCGGCCACGCGCGCGCCAACCACAATGGCGGTGAAAACGGGGATCATCTCGCGCGTCAACGCGATGATGGCGATTCCCGCGGCATAGAGTTTCGCGCCGAATTTCTGAAGTTGGTAGCCCGAGTTGAGCACCATCACCATGCCCACGAACAGCGCCGTCACGCTGGCGACGGGCAACGACCGCACGCCCACATACCACATCTGGCGGAGCGTGTCGCGGACCCGATAGGGAGGAAAAGCGATGGCCAACGCAGCCTGCCACGTGAACACCATCAACCGCCCGACGTGGGACAGCTGATCCAGGACCGCCGACCCGAGCTGACCAACCATCGCTGCCCTCACCATCCGTCTGCGTACAGGTCCAACCATCTATCGTGGCCCACTGGAGGAAATCCAGCTAAAAGCGGGAACGGACAAGCCCAATTAAAAATGAAAGACGGACGACCGACAACTGACAATGAAAAACGGACAACCGACAATGAAAAATGAGAGACGGACAACGACTGCTGCGCCTTTCGTGCATTGCCCGTTTTCTATTGTCCGTTGTCCGTTGTCGGTTTTTCATTTTTCATTCCGTTTGGCTTTTGGCTTGACCGGCGAGGGTCTGGCGGAGCACACATGGGGCAGGGTAAATCCTTTGCTTCGAGGGGTTGCGCCAAGGCACCGAATGTTCCGACGTATTCGTTGAATACCGACTCCGAATCGGCGAAGAGGAGATGGGGACCATGACGGATCCGGTGGGCAAGATTCGCGAGCACATGAATGAGATTTTCAAAGGCATTGATGTGATCGGTCTGACGCTGGTGGGAATTGCCGGGCTGATCAAGGGGATCTGGGCAACGAGCGGATATGAGGCGGCGCTTTGCCTGGTCGTCTCGCTGGGGGCCTTCGGCGGCATCACCCTCTTCCGCCGGTAGGACTCTCTTTTCCGCCATGCAGCCCAGACCTCGCCAGCGGCAGATTGGCGCCTCCCGCCGGGCAGAAGGCGCGGGACAAGAGTGTCCCGCGTGGGTCTTCCTTCTCCTCGCGGGGTGAAGAGAGTGTTGTTCACCTTGATGGTTGCGCCGCCGGCGCCGCCCGCGGCGCGTGCACGAACGGGCGGACCAACACCCAGACGACTCCCGCATACACGCTCTCTTCGCCATCTATGACTCTGTCGAAGCACCAATCCAAAGCCTGAACGATGAAGATGTTGAGCCCGATCGCGTGGTGATCCAGCCAAACCACTCCGCCATCGGGGTAGGCCGTCCAGCTCTTCGGAATCAGCGTATCCCGGCCGGGAACCGCATACCCGGCCACCCGGTTGCATTCGTTCAGAGTAAAGCGTCCCCACTCCACCAGGTAAATGATCCGGAGAGGCGAAACGATACTGCCGCGGGCGGCGCAGGTTCTCTCCAGCCCGAGGGCCCAGAAGAACTCCCCGACGATGCGGACCAGCGCCCAGTCGGGCAGCTGGGCATAGGCATTCTTGATCCATTCGATCGAGTTTTCGACGGGGCGATGTTCGGGGCCGGGAATGAGCGTGTCGGCGAGGAGATCCGCGACCCGCACGGGTTCGAGCTCCGTCAGACCGATGATGTTGCTTTTGATCTGGTGATGGTCCCAGAACGCGTCCTCATCGTGAACGAGAATCTTCATCGGGTAGTGCACGGTTTCGGGCGGGCGATCGGGCGATCTCCGAACGGTCAGCGTTTGGGGACGAATCACCTTGAAGGCGCAACCCGAGGACGCCCCGATCGCGGCGGCGGTGAGAAACACCAGGGCGATTCGGGCGGCCCGGCGGATGAGCTGGAGGCGCGGTTTCTTCATGTCACTCACCCTCCTCCCAGATGCCGTAGAAGGGAACCCCGTCGAGGTCGTTGCCCTTCCACTCTTTTGACGTCATCGTCAGTACCGTGGGCAGGATATCCACGATGCGGTGAGGTTCGTGGATCACGCAGTTTTGCCGGATGCCGGGGCCGGAGAAAAACATGCAGATTCGGGTGGAGTCCCGGAAGGCCATCCCGTGGCGGGATCCGGCGATTTCGTTGCTGCGAGTCTTGACCACAAGTTCGGGAAGGAAGACCCAGCCCGGGCTCGAAAAGAGCAGGAGGTCAGGAAGATTGTTCAACCGCAGGCGCGCCTCAAAGAAGAAGAACCGGCTGACCGCGTCCACACAGCCCGGATAGTCGGTTTCGGCCGTCACCCCGAGCCATTCCCGGCCGGTGTGGTAAGCAGCGAGCCAGTCCTTGACGCTCGTTCCTTTCCGGGCGACCGCGTCGGGAAACGCCTTGCCGTCGAGATAGCGAAAGGGATCGCCGGAGGAGATCCGTTGCAGGGGGCCGTCGGTGGTGTACCCCTTGACCGGTTCATACTTGAATTCCAGCTCGCCGTCGGTCCGTCGGCGGCGGGTGATAAGTGCCTGGCTGTTGGTGGTGCGCTGAACAAAAACGGTGTCGTCGTCGCGGCGCGCGACGGCGAGATCCACGGGTTTGTGGCGCAGCGCTTCGCCCGTCAGGCGCCCCTGGGCTGTGTACTCGGTGAAGAGGTCCATCACGCGGACACGGGTATCGCCGGCGAGGGGGTAATTCTCCAAGTTGGCCAGCAGGTTGCGATGAGACATGTTTCCGGAATCCGCGCGGCCATAGGGCAGGAACACCTCCACCCCGCCATCGGCATCGCCGAGCGCGGCAAAGTGATGGCGCGGGGTTCCGGGACACGGATAGTCGCCGAAGAAACTGTAGGTATTCAGGCGGAAGTACCCGTGGAGGATCTCGCTGATCACATCGAATTTCTTGAGCAGGTATGTTTCGCCGCCCACTTTTCCATGATCGGAGAAGACCACGAAATAGGTCTTGTCGAGCCGGTGGCGAACCTCCAGCCGCCGGACCACTTCGGCAATCCGGTCGTCAATCCTGGCAATGGCTTCGCGGGAGCGACCAAATTCGCCGTGCGGACAGGTTTCGTCCACGAGGTCGGTCCCGGGCAGCCAGACGACCGTGACTTTGATCTCGGGATGGGAGGCCAGATCCACGCCGAATCGTCCCTGGAGCTCATCAATTCTATCCGTCATATTGCTGAAGCAGTTCGCCACGTTAATGGCCCGATGCAACCACTCGGCCAGACTCGCCTTGAGCGCGGCGGGCGGGCGTGGCTGGATCGGCAGGGCGCCGGCGCCAAACGAACGGGGGAAATAATCGTAAAGGGCTTTGATGTGGTGTCGGCGGATTTGCGCCGCGACGATGGGGTAGCCGGCCTTGGTGAGGTTGTTGACGTATTGCCCGTGCGCGGCGTCATAGTAGGCGTGCATCTTGACGCTGTTTTTGTCGGAGAACATTCCGGTCATCATCGCGGCGAAGTTGGTCTGCGTCAGCGAGGGCAGCACGCAGTAAGTGTTGTCGGCGTAAGTCCCGCCATCCAGAAAGAGCTTCTTGAACGTGGGCATATGGCCCATCTGGGCCATCTCAATCATCACGTCCGGCCGCAGCCCATCGAGAAAGAAGATCACCACGTTGGCGTCAGGGGGGGGCTTGGGGATGCCTTTGTCCGGCACCAGGCGCGGCTGGTAAGAGGGTTTGTCCGCCGGCCCGCGCGTGGTGACGGTGCAGCGGAACTTGCCCTTGTTGTGCTCCGGCCGGGGATCGTTGATTCCGAGCCACAATTCTCCCGAGGCCTCGGCTTGGCCGTCGTAGCGCGGGCCGACGTAGAACGGCTTGCCGTTCTCGCCGATGCGGCCGATCAGGCAGCCCACCGGGTAGCGCCCGTCTTCGACAAACGCCGGCAGAGGGAATTCACGGGAAGGGAGGTCCAGCGTATAGGAGCCGCGCGCCGTCACGCGCGCGCTCACCTGGTTGATCAGCGGCCATCCCTTGCGAACCCGCACCGACGAGGCGCGACCGTCCGGCCCCGGCTCTTCTTCGATGCTGAGGCGATCGCCCTGTTTGACCCGCATCCCCGTGGGCGTCCAGGTGCAATCGCCCGGCACGGCGAAATTCAGCAGAGTCTCCCGGTTGGGCACGGGCTTCTCGGCCGCCGCCACCCGCATCGCGACCAGACTCGTTGCCAAGACCAGCAGCGTTCGGATCGCCGCCCGTCGGTCAGACTTCCTGTTCGGACTCATCATGCCATCCCTTGTTTGTTGGCCTTGAGGTGGAACGCGCGTCCATTCCCCACGGGCTTCGCCCCGCGATCGCCGGCGAACCCTAATGCCCGCTCTCCGCATAAGTTGCCAGACTCGCATCAAGACTGCGGGGCGGGAAACCGAATTGGCGTTCGATGCTGTCGAGCGCGCAGACATTGTCCACTCGCGACAAGGCCACTTGTTCGCGCGTCACCGGCGGCACACGTCGCGTCAGTTCGAACCATCGCGCCGCAACCCATGCCCTCCCTAGTGGAAGATAGTGGATCTCCACCGGCAGCCCCAACGCGTTGGCCAGCCGGCGGACGAACCCCTGGAACTCGATCTGTTCGGGTCCGCCCAGCTCGCAGCTCGCCACGTTTGTATTGGCCCGCTCAGCCGCCTTGACCATGCACTCCACCAGGTCGCGCACGTCAATCGGCTGGATACGATTGCGGCCCTTGCCCAACACAACCGCGCGCCCGGTTTCGCGGATCATCCGGATATAGCGCATAACCAGCTTGCTGTCGCGCGGCCCCACCGCACGGCCGCAGATCAGACTGGGCCGAACGAGGGCGCCCGGAATCCCCGACTGCTCCACCTCGCGCTCGGCCTCCCACTTGGTCGTGTGATAGACGTTGTTGGCGTTGGGAGCGGTTCCCAGCGCGGTCAGAAAAACCACGCGGCCCCCACCCGCTCGCCGCGCGGCCGCCACTAGCCGTGCCGTCACTTCGCGATGCCGATGCTCGAACGAATCGTGCCGCAGCCGCTGGATCGAGCCGATCAGGTGGAACCAGACGTCACAGCCACGAAATTGGTCGGACAGGTCCGCAGGCGAAGTGTAATCCACCTCGCGGATAGCGGCGCCGCGCGATCGCAGGAATTCCTTCGCGTCGTTGGGCGCAGTCGGACGCGCCAGCGCCACGACCTCCACCGACTTGCGCCTCAGGGCATCCACCAAGTGGCACCCAACGTAGCCGGTCCCACCCGTTATGATTGCTCGATTCATCCGATTTGCCAAAAGTGGAAGACTCAGGCCCCTCCCCCAAGAGGAAAGTGAGCGGGAGTCTCAGGAACACCCCGGGGCTTGTCAAGTGGAAGGCAATGGGTAGGACAGGTTGTCAACCTGTCCGCTTTCAAACCGTGTTCAGCCCGTCTCACCCGACCGCGGCGATGAGGCCCTGGATATAGCCGAACGTATAGGCATGGGCGAGAAAGCCGCCGCGGTCGCCCGGAATGGCCGGCACGTGGTCGGGCATGATCATACCATCGTAGCCAACCTCTTTATAGACGCGCATCGCCTCGAGCATGTCCACGTCGCCGTCGTCAATCAAGGTCTCGGCGAAAGTGAGGAAGCCGCCACGAATGTTGCGGAAGTGGACGTTGAAGATTTTCCGCCGGACGCCGAAATAGCGAATCACGTCGAATATCTCCCGCGCGGGGTTCGCGAGCATTTCGGCGACCGTGCCCTGGCAGAAGTTCAGGCCGTGATAGTCGCTCGGGACGATCTCGATGAAGCGCTTGAGACCGGCGACGCTGCCCAGAACCGTATGGACGCCGCGATAGCCGGCCTCGTGAGGCATGGCCGGATCGTGGGGATGGCAGGCCAGCTTGACCTTGCATTCCGCGGCCACGGGAATGACACGCGCCAGAAAGTAGGTGATGCGGTCCCAGTATTCGTCGGCGCTGACTCGCCCGGCTTCGGAGAGCGTCGGATTCTTCGGAAGTTTGCGATAGTCAAAGGCGCTGTATCGAGCGCCCCACTTGCCCGCGATCGAGCCGGTGCGCACCACGCCAAGGAGACTCAGGTTGTATTTCAGCGCGGGGATGCCGGCCTGCGCGGCATTGCGAATCATCCGGCAGATGTCGTCAATCTCGCGATCGCGTTCGGGACTGTTGCCGAGAAGGATGTGGGGATATTCGGCGTAGGCGATGTCAACGGCGTCGAGGGGCAGCGGCAGCATGTCGAGCTGGATTCCGAACGACTCGACGCGCTCCTTCAGTCGCCTCAATCCCTCGACCGACCAACGGTCGTCGAGCCGCGCTGAGGGCGCCGGCCCGCAGAGGTGCCTCACGCCCATCGCCGCCAGCCGGCGGAGCGTCTCATCGGAACCGGAGTCTTGGTGGCCGAGCTTCATCATGTCTCAGGCCGAAACAGGATCGGGGTTGTGCTGAGCCGCGTTGCTGGTGTTCACTTCGCTTCTCTCACGAAAATAGGTTTGGAGTCCCGCCTTGAGGCGGAAGGAGAACCGGCTGAAGCCGGGACTCCGAACTTTTCACTCCTTTCTGGGTGGCGTCGCACACTTGATGAGGGACTCCTACGAAAATAGCTTTGTTGTAGTCTAGTAGTTCTTCAAGTCGAGAATGATGGATTCACGGAGCCAGCCGCTCCCCGCGTTTTCCGAACCCCGAAGGGGTAGCAGCAATTAGCCGGAGGTGATGGCGGCGCCGCGCGTCGCCGAACCCCCGGAAACGTCTCCGCGCCCTCAAGCCCCGAACGGGGCGACCGAGCGGTGGTCTCCGCGCGCTCAAGCCCCGAAC
>Ga0315282_10005688_pt1 | contig 21139 bp, 21 predicted proteins | sample YL17G07_20_MG_FD_203693 | JGI IMG/M metagenome (GOLD analysis project Ga0315282, IMG submission 203693) | Sediment microbial communities from Yellowstone Lake, YNP, Wyoming, USA - YL17G07_20 | ecosystem: Environmental > Aquatic > Freshwater > Lake > Sediment | place: USA: Wyoming | collected... | reverse complement strand
AACACCGCCGCCCCGGGGATTCCATCGCCGCGGCGTACAGCGGCACGCCATTGTCCGTGCTCACGTAGCTCAGTTGGTAGAGCACTTCCTTGGTAAGGAAGAGGTCACCGGTTCAAGCCCGGTCGTGAGCTCACAATCGTCCTTCCGCTACCGGGTGTCGGGTTGAACCTGGGGCGGGAGCAATTTGTTTTGAGCAAGCCCCGTTCACTTCTCTCCCGGGCGGCCCGTTCGGGAGAGATCGGCGAGAAGGAGAATCGTTTGTGAGAGATATCATCACCCTTGAATGCACCGTCTGCAAGAACCGCAACTACACGACCACGAAGAACAAGAAGAAGCACTCCGGGCGGGTCGAACACAAGAAGTACTGTCCCACGTGCCGCAAGCATACCGGGCACAAGGAAACGCGCTGACCCTTCTGGGCGCGTGCGTTACGTCAGTAGCTCAACTGGTAGAGCAGCGGTCTCCAAAACCGCAGGTTGGGGGTTCGAGTCCCTCCTGACGTGCGAAGCGCGGCGCGCAGCGGGCGCTCGCCGCGGCGGAGTTCTGAAACCTGCCAAAGCAAGGTCGTGAAACCCGCGGAGGCGGGAACGCCAGACGAAAGAAAACTCAGGCAACGAACGGGGCAGTATGAAAGAGAAGATCATTGCATTTTTCAGTGACGTCGTTCGCGAGATGAAGAAGGTCACGTGGCCGAAATGGAAAGAGCTCCAGGAGTCCACGTGGGTCGTGATCGGCGTCACGCTCATCCTCTCGGTGTTTGTGTACGTCATCGACCTGATCGTGAGTTCGGCACTGAAGAGAATTTTCTAAGAGGCTCGCGTGGCGAAGAAATGGTATGTTGTCCGGACGTACTCCGGTCACGAGAACAAGGTGAAGGCGTACATCGAGAACGAGGTACAGAACGAGGGGCTGGGGGAGAAGATCACAAATGTTCTCGTCCCCTCTGAGAAGGTGTTCGAGATTAAGGGAGGGAAGAAACGGAGCAAGACGCGGACGTTCTTTCCCGGCTACATCCTCGTGGAAGCGGACCTCGACGAGAAGGTGAAGTATGTCATCACGAACACTCCGTCCGTCATGAGCTTCGTCGGGCCGAAGGGGATGCCGGTGCCGCTCCACCCGGACGAGGTGCGCCGGCTCGTCGGCCGCATCGGTGAGAGTGCAGAGGTCGAGACGATGGAGGTCCCCTTCCACATCGGAGAGGCCGTGAAAGTGATCGACGGACCGTTCAGTAACTTCGCCGGGTTCGTGCAGGACGTGAACGAAGAGAAGATGAAGGTCAAGGTGATGGTGAGCATCTTCGGCCGGAAGACACCTGTCGAGCTCGACGTCTCGCAGGTGGAAGTGGAGAAGTAAGAGGGCGCGCCGCCGCGGCGCACGAAGCGTCTCATACGGAGAATCGGAGCAGACATGGCTAAGAAGATTGTCGGTTACGTGAAGCTGCAGATCCCCGCCGGACAGGCGAACCCCGCACCTCCGGTCGGCCCGGCCCTCGGGCAGAAGGGTGTCAATATCATGGAGTTCTGCAAGCAGTTCAACGCGAAGACGCAATCGCAGCAGGGGCTCATCATCCCGGTGGTCATCACGGTGTTTGCAGACAAGTCGTTCACCTTCATCACGAAGACGCCTCCCGCCTCCGTCCTCCTCAAGAAGGCAGCGAAGATCGAGAAGGGCTCCGCCGAGCCGCACCGGACGAAGGTCGCAACCGTGACGAAGGCACAGGTGAAGGAGATCGCGACGCTGAAGATGCCCGACCTTAACGCGAACGACATCGAGGCGGCGATGAAGATGGTCGAAGGGACCGCCCGGAGCATGGGCATCACGGTTGCAGAGAACTAAACGGTACAGGGTTTCCCACAGGAGTTCATCATGGCGAAGGTGAGTAAGCGGTTCAAGGCTGCAGAGTCGAAAGTCGATCTCGCGAAGACCTATACGATCAGCGAGGCGGTCGCGAAGGTGAAGGAAACCGCCTCGGCGAAGTTCGACGAGTCGGTCGACATCGCCGTGCGCCTCGGTGTTGACCCGCGGAAGGCCGACCAGGCAATCCGAGGTACGGTCTCCCTGCCGCACGGCATAGGGAAGACGGTGCGCGTGCTCGTCCTCGCGAAGCCGCCGCGCGACGAGGAGGCGAAGGCCGCAGGCGCCGACCACGCCGGGTACGATGAGTACCTGAAGAGAATCCAGGAGGGATGGACCGACATCGACGTCATCATCGCCACGCCCGACGTGATGGGCGAAGTCGGAAGGCTCGGCAAGATCCTCGGCCCGCGCGGCCTCATGCCGAACCCGAAGAGCGGGACGGTGACGACGGACATCGCGAAGGCGGTGACCGAGGTGAAGGCGGGCAAGATCGAGTTCCGTGTCGAGAAGGCCGGAATTATCCATGCGCCGGTCGGGAAGGCGTCGTTCGACGCGAAGAAGATCGAGGAGAACGTTCAGGCAATCCTCGGCACGATCATGCGGCTCAAGCCCTCGACCGCGAAGGGACAGTTCATCAAGAGCATTGCACTCTCCAGCACGATGGGCCCCGGCGTCCATATTGACCGAAACGCCGTCCAGGCGCTCCACTGAAACGCACAGGGATCAAAAGACTGACGGAGCAGAGAGCTTCCAGCATATTACGCACTCACTTGATTCATACATCCAGCCCGCCTGCTGTCTCCGCCACCAGCGGGGAGTGCTTCTCAGCGAGTGGGAATCACTGACGGCCAGAATGCCTCCCGCACCGCGTTCTCCCGCGGGGCCGTGAGGCGGAATCAACAGGTATTCCATGAAACGAGAAGAGAAAGAACAGATCGTCGCCGAAGTGGCGGAAAAGGTCGGCCGGGCGCAGAGTCTCTTCCTCACGGACTTCACCGGAGTGACGGTGGAGCAGGCGAACGAGCTCCGTAGGGAGTTCCGCAAGAACGGCGTCGAGTACACCGTCACGAAGAACACGTTCCTCCGGAAGGCGCTTGAGTCCGTGGCGGGCTATGACGGCCTCGACGACTATCTCCATGGGCCGACGGCGGTCGCCTTCGGGTACGACGACCCGATCGCGCCGGCGAAGGTGATCAAGAAGTTCTTCGACAGGGCGGAGCGCCCGAAGCTCAAGGTTGCGGTCATCGAACATCAGGTGTTCGACGGCAAGCGGCTCGATGAGATCGCGAAGCTTCCCGGTCGGAAGGAGATCATGGCGTCCATCATCGGCGGCATTCAGGCCCCCGCGTCCGGCATCGTCGGCGTGCTCAACGCCGTGCCGCGAGACCTGGTGAACGTCATTGATCAGATTGCGCGTTCAAAGGCCGAAGTACAGGCCGCATAACTGGAACTCAGTCACCCTTAAAGGAGTCATAGAGCAATGTCAGAGATCGTCCAGGAATTAGTCGAGAAAATTGAGAAGCTTACCCTTCTCGAAGGCTCCGAGCTGAAGAAGGCGCTCGAGGATCGCTTCGGCGTGACTGCCGCTGCCCCCGTCGTGGTGGGTGCCGTCGCAGGTGCCGGTGCTGCCGCCCCCGCCGCGGAGGAGAAGACGGAGTTCACGGTGGTCCTCAAGGCCGCCGGTGCCCAGAAGATCAACGTGATCAAGGCAGTGCGAGAGATCACCGGGCTGGGCCTCAAGGAAGCCAAGGACCTTGTCGATGGCGCTCCGAAGCCCGTCAAGGAAAGCATCCCGAAGGACGAGGCGGAAAGCCTTAAGAAGAAGCTCGAGGAAGCAGGCGCCGAAGTCGAGCTCAAGTAAGTCCTTCACCACAAGCGAGCATCAGAGAAACAACGCCTCGTTACTCGACGACAATACACAAGCCGGTGGCCGTTCGCCCGTGGCGAACGCCTGGCGGCTTCCCGTGTCTCCCGATGGCAAAGTTGAAGCGCGGCCCCATCGCGAACAGGAGGAGTCCGTCCTGTCTGCATGGGCCGTTTGCGTCCATTTTTGGAAGGAGAGTGTCCCGTGAAAGACCTGACGAACCGTGCTGATGGGAACAATGGACGTATATCCTTCGCCAAGACCCCTTCGGCGATCGATTATCCGGATTTCCTTGACATACAGCTGCGATCGTTCGACGAGTTCCTCCAGGCGGGCGTGGCGCCCAGGAAACGGCGCCGCATCGGCCTCCAGGAAGTCTTCGAAATGAATTTTCCGATCGTCGACTCCAGGGAGAATTTCACCCTCGAGTTCGTCGAGTACTACATCGAGCAGCCGAAATACAATGTCGGCGAGTGCGAGGAGCGCGGCCTCACCTACGCCGTCCCGCTCAAGGCGAAGCTCCGCCTCTCCCGGAAAGGGGAGGACAAGAAGACGTTCGCGGAGACCATCGAACAGGATGTCTACCTCGGCAACACGCCCGCGATGACGGAGCACGGGACCTTTGTCATCAACGGAGCCGAGCGCGTCATCGTGAGCCAGCTCCACCGATCACCGGGCGTCTTCTTCAGCGGCTCCATTCACCCGAACGGTACCCCGATCTTCAGTGCCCGCATCATCCCGCTCCGGGGCTCGTGGATCGAGTTCTCGACCGACATCACGAACGTCATGTACGCGTACATCGACCGGAAGAAGAAGTTCCCGGTGACGACGCTCCTCCGCGCCCTCGGCTACTCGTCGGACGACGAACTCCTCCAGCTCTTTAACCTTGTCGAGGATGTCGAGATCCACAAGCACGACCTCGCCGACTTCCTCGGCCGCATCGTGTGCAGTGACGCCGTCGACACGAAGACGGGTGAAATCTTCATCTCACGCGACACGAAGATCACCGAGGACACGATCAAGAAGGTCAAGAAGGCGGGCGTGAAGAAGATCCGCCTCCTCCGCACCGAGGTCGGGCAGGAAACCTCGATCATCGCAAACACGATCCAACGCGACCTCTCGCGTTCCGAGGATGACGCACTCGAGGCGATCTACCGGCAGCTTCGCTCCTCCGACGCGCCCGACATCGCCACTGCCCGCACGCTCGTCGACCGGCTCTTCTTCAACCCGAAGCGGTATGACCTCGGGAGCGTCGGCCGGTTCCGCATGAACGAGAAGCTCGGCCTCAAGGTCCCCATTGACCAGACGACGCTTACGAAAGAGGACCTCGTCGCGATCATCAACTACCTCCTCGAGCTCCAGCAGGGGAAGCGGAACGTCGATGACATCGACCACCTCGGCAACCGCCGCGTCCGCACCGTCGGAGAGCAGCTTGCACAGCAGTTCAACATCGGCCTTGTCCGCATGAGCCGCACGATCCGCGAGCGGATGAACCTGCGCGACACCGAGGGGCTGACACCGCAGGACCTCGTGAACGCCCGGACGATCACGAGTGTCATTAACGCATTCTTCGGCACGAACCAGTTGTCGCAGTTCATGGACCAGACGAACCCGCTCGCCGAACTCACGCACAAGCGCCGCATGAGCGCCCTCGGTCCCGGCGGCCTTACGCGCGAGCGCGCGGGGTTCGAGGTCCGCGACGTCCACTACACGCACTACGGGCGCCTTTGCCCGATCGAAACGCCGGAAGGGCCGAACATCGGCCTCATCTCGACGATGTGCATCCACGCACGCGTGAACGAGTTCGGCTTCCTTGAGACGCCGTACCGCAGGGTCGTCGACGGTCGCGTCTCGGACGAGGTCGAGTACCTCACCGCCGACCGGGAGGACAACGTGACGATCGCGCAGACGAGCGCCTCGATCGACGAGAAGGGGCGCTTCCTCGATACGAAGATCACGGCGCGCGTCCGCGGCGAGTTCCCGGTGGTCGCGCCCGAGAAGGTCCAGTACGTTGACGTCGCCCCGAACCAGATCGTGAGCGCCGCGGCCGCCCTCATCCCGTTCCTGGAGAACGACGACGCCAACCGTGCCCTCATGGGCTCGAACATGCAGCGGCAGGCGGTTCCACTCCTGCGGCCGGAAACACCGCTCGTCGGGACCGGGCTCGAGGAGAAGGTGGCACGCGACTCGCGCACCGTAATCGTTGCGGAGCGGAACGGGACAGTTGAGTACGTCTCCGCCGACGGAATCGTCGTCGCCTACGACCACGACGAGCGAAGCCAGGAGGCGCTCCTCTCCTTCGACGAGAAGTTCCGGGTCGAGTACAGGCTCACGAAGTTCCGTCGCACGAACCAGGACACCGTCATCAACCAGAAACCGATCGTGAAGGTGGGCCAGCGCGTGAAGAAGGGAGAAATCCTCGCCGACGGCTGCGCCACCCAGAAGGGGGAGCTTGCCCTCGGGCGCAACGTGCTCGTCGCCTTCATGCCGTGGAACGGATATAATTACGAAGACGCTATCGTCATCAGCGAGCGCGTCGTGAGCGAGGACGTCTACACGAGCGTTCACATCGAGGAGTTCGAGCTCCAGGTCCGCGACACGAAGCGCGGCGAGGAAGAGCTGACGCGCGAAATCCCGAACGTCTCCGAAGAGGCGACGAAAGACCTCGACGAGTTCGGCGTCGTCCGTGTCGGCGCCGATGTGAGGGAAGGCGACATCCTTATCGGCAAGATCACGCCGAAGGGCGAGACCGAGCCGACGCCCGAGGAGAAGCTCCTCAAGGCGATCTTCGGCGAGAAAGCGGGGGACGTGAAGGACGCATCGCTCAAGGCGCCGCCCGGACTCCACGGCATCGTGGTGAAAACGAAGCTCTTCAGCCGGAAGAAGCGCGACGCCGACGCGAAACGGGACGAGAAGAAGGCGCTGGATGCACTCGAGCGTGCGTACCGGAAGGGGCTCAAGGCGCTCCGCGACAAGCTCATCCAGAAGCTCTCGCTCCTCCTCGAGGGGGAGAAGTCGGCCGGCATTCGCGACGTCGACGGGAACGTCGTCGTCCGCGCGGGAACACTTCTCCGCGAGGACCTCTTCCAGAAGATCGACGAGATTGAGAAGCTTGACCCGACCGGCGAGTGGGTGGACGAGAAGCGGACTAATGCCCTCGTTGCGAAGATCTACGAAGCGTACCGGGCGAAGCAGACGGAGATTGAAGAGATATACAAGCGCGATAAGAACAAGATCATCCTCGGCGACGAGCTGCCGCCGGGCATCGTCCAGCTCGCGAAGGTGTACGTTGCGAAGAAGCGGAAGCTCTCCGTCGGCGACAAGATGGCGGGACGCCACGGCAACAAGGGCGTCGTCTCCATCATCGTGCCGGTCGAGGACATGCCGTTCCTCCCCGACGGGACGCCGGTCGACATCGTCCTAAACCCGCTCGGCGTGCCGTCCCGTATGAACCTCGGACAGCTCTACGAGACCGCACTCGGGTGGGCTGCGAAGCTCCTTGGCTGCAAGTACTCATCGCCGATCTTCGACGGCGCCCAGTGGGAGGACGTTCAGGCAGAGCTCGAGAAGGCCGGCCTGGACCAGAACTCGAAGACGGTCCTCTACGACGGGCGCTCCGGCGAGCCGTTCGACCAGGAGGTAACGGTGGGGCAGATCTACATGATGAAGCTCTCACACCTCGTCGAGGACAAGATTCACGCCCGGTCGACGGGTCCCTACTCCCTCATCACACAGCAGCCGCTCGGCGGGAAGGCGCAGTTCGGCGGCCAGCGGTTCGGCGAGATGGAGGTCTGGGCCCTCGAAGGGTACGGCGCATCGCATGTCCTCCAGGAAATGATCACCGTGAAGAGCGACGACGTGAGCGGCCGTTCGAAAGTCTATGAAGCCATTGTGAAAGGAGAAAACCTTCCCGAGGCGAGCGTGCCTGAATCCTTCAATGTTCTCGTACGGGAACTGATGGGACTTGGCGTTGATGTGAAGACCGAATGAGCGAACCGCAGGCGGAACTGGTCAGGTGTCACGGGATATTGATTTTGGGAGGTTCTCATGATAAAGCAGTCGGATAGCGGCACAAAGCGCGGGTTCTCGAAGATCTCGATCGGACTCGCGGCACCTGACACGATTCTCTCCTGGTCGCGCGGAGAGGTGACGAAGCCGGAGACGATCAACTACCGTTCGTTCAAGCCGGAGAAAGACGGACTCTTCTGCGAGAAGATCTTCGGCCCGGTGAAAGACTACGAGTGCCACTGCGGGAAGTACAAACGCATCCGGTACAAGGGGATCATCTGTGACCGCTGCGGCGTCGAGGTGACGACGAAGAGCGTCCGGCGCGAGCGGATGGGACACATCGTCCTGCAGGTCCCTGTTGTCCATATTTGGTACTTCCGCTCCACGCCGAGCAAGATCGGCTACATCCTCAACCTCTCGGCGAAGGAGCTCGAGAAGGTCATCTACTATGAGTCGTACATTGTCATACAGCCGGGCTCCACGGGGCTGCGCCCGAAGGACCTCCTTACGGAAGAGCAGTACCTCGATGTCCTCAACGCGCTCCCGGAGAAGAACCGGGAGCTCGCGGACACCGACTCGCGGAAGTTCATCGCGAAGATCGGCGGCGACGCGGTCAAGGACCTTCTCAAGCGCACCGATATCGAGACTCTCTCGGCGGAGCTCCGGGCCCTCGCGAAGGAGGAGACATCGGTCCAGAAGAAGCAGGATGCCCTCAAGCGCCTCCGCGTCATCGAGTCGTTCCGCGAGCGCGAGGACGGCGTCATGAACAAGCCAGAGTGGATGACCCTCAACGTCATCCCGGTCATCCCGCCGGAGCTCCGTCCCCTCGTCCCGCTCGAAGGGGGACGCTTCGCAACCTCCGACCTGAACGACCTGTACCGGCGCGTCATCATCCGCAACAACCGTCTGCGGCGCCTCATGGACATCCGCGCACCGGAAGTGATCCTCCGGAACGAGAAGCGGATGCTGCAGGAGGCGGTCGACGCCCTCCTCGACAACTCACGCCGGATCGGCGCAGTGCGAAGCGACAACAACCGCGCGCTGAAGTCCCTCTCCGACATGCTGAAAGGAAAGCAGGGACGCTTCCGCCAGAACCTCCTCGGCAAGCGCGTCGACTACTCCGGCCGTTCGGTCATTGTCGTCGGCCCGGACCTCAAGCTCCACCAGTGCGGCCTCCCGAAGGACATGGCGGTCGAGCTGTTCAAGCCGTTCGTGATCCGGAAGCTCATGGAACGCGGCTACGTGAAGACCGTGAAGAGCGCGAAGAAGCTCGTGGACCGGAAGGGGCCGGAAGTGTGGGACGTGCTCGAGCACATCATCGACGGGCACCCGGTCCTCCTCAACCGGGCGCCGACGCTCCATCGGCTCGGCATCCAGGCATTCCAGCCGGTCCTCGTCGAAGGAAAGGCGATCCGCATCCACCCGATGGTCTGCACGGCATTCAACGCGGACTTCGACGGCGACCAGATGGCGGTCCATGTCCCGCTCTCCTACGAGGCGCAGATGGAAGCGCGTCTCCTCATGCTTTCGAGCCACAACCTCCTGTCCCCGGCCAACGGTTCGCCGATCATCCATCCGACCCAGGACATGGTGCTCGGCCTCTACTATATGACGAAATCTCGCGCCGGCGAGAAGGGGGAGGGGAAGCTCTTCTCGTCGCCCGACGAGGTTATTGTCGCCTATGAGAACAGGAAACTCGGCCTCCACGCCCGCATCAAGGTGCGCGTCCAAAACCGCACAATCGAGACGACGACGGGGCGCGTCCTCTTCAACCAGATCGTCCCGAAGGAGCTCGGGTTTATCAACGAGCTCCTCAACAAGAGCCGCATGGTCCAGATCATCGCGAGCCTCTACCGCAGGGCCGGCGGGCTCACCGCGGTGCGGTTCATCGACGAGGTGAAGGAGCTCGGTTTCCGCTTCGCGACGCGGGGCGGTCTCTCCATCAGCATCGCCGACATTACGACACCGCAGGAGAAGCGAGACATTGTCGGGAAGGCGCAGCGCGACGTCGACAACGTCGAGAAGCAGTACTACAACGGCGTCATCACCGCGGGGGAACGTTACAACAAGATCGTCGATATCTGGCAGAAGGCGTCGAGCATGGTGTCGGCGAAGCTTATGGAGACCCTCCAGCGCTCACGCGACGGTTTTAACTCGCTCTACATGATGGTCGACTCCGGCGCCCGCGGCTCGAAGGAGCAGGTGCGTCAGCTCGCCGGCATGCGCGGCCTCATGGCGAAGCCCCAAAAGAGCCTCACCGGCAGCGTCGGGGAGCTCATCGAAAACCCCATCAAGGCGAACTTCCGCGAAGGGCTCTCGATCCTTGAGTATTTCATTTCCACGCACGGCGCGCGGAAGGGACTTGCCGACACCGCCCTCAAGACGGCGGACGCCGGGTACCTCACGCGGCGGCTCGTTGATGTGGCACAGGACTCGGTGATCACAGAGGAGGACTGCGGCTCCATCCGCGGCGTCGAAACCGGCGCCCTCCGTGAAGGAGAGGATGTGAAGGAACCGCTCTCCGAGCGCATCGTCGGACGAGTCTCGGTCCGTGACGTCCACGATCCTCTCGATGAGAAGAACATCATCGTGCGGGCGGGGGAGGAGATCACCGAGGACAAGGCGACGCGGATTGCAGAGACATCGATCGAAACCGTCGAAATCCGCTCGGTCCTTACGTGCGAGGAGAAGCGCGGCGTCTGCGCGAAGTGCTACGGCCGCAACCTTGCGACCGGGAAGATGGCCGAGGGCGGCGACGCCGTCGGCATCGTGGCGGCGCAGTCGATCGGCGAGCCGGGTACGCAGCTCACCCTCCGGACGTTCCACACAGGCGGCACGGCGAGCCTCATCGCTGCCCAGTCGCAGGTCGTCGCGAAGGCGAGCGGCTGGATACGGTTCAAGGACCTGAAGACCATCGAGCGGCAGTCGGGGAGCGACACACGCCTCATCGTCGCCGGCCGGAACGCGGTCATCGAAATCCTCGACCAGGACAACCGCCTCCTCACGAACTACAACGTGCCGTACGGTGCACAGATCGTCGTGAAGGAAGAGGCGGAGGTGAGGAAGGGCGAGCTCATCTACGAGTGGGACCCGTACAACGCGGTCATCATCTCGGAGCACTCGGGCCTAGTCCGGTACGTCGACCTCAAGGACAACATCACCTTCCGCCAGGAGCCGGACGAGCAGACCGGTCACATCCAGAAGGTTGTCATCGAGTCGCGCGACAAATCGATCACACCGAGCCTTGAAGTCGTGAACACGAAGGGGAGCCGTATCGCAAGCTACCCGATCCCGACGCGGGCCCACATCGTCGTCGGTGACGGCGAGGAGCTCAGCGCCGGCAGCGTCCTGGTCCGCATCCCGCGCGAAGCAGGACGGACTCGCGACATCACGGGAGGTCTCCCGCGCGTCACGGAGCTCTTCGAGGCGCGGAGCCCGGTCGAGCCGGCGGTTGTCAGCGAGATCGACGGCGTCGTCACCTTCGGGCCGCAGCGCAGGGGCACACGTGAGGTCGTTGTCACGAGCCACGACGGGAAGGACGAGAAACACTACGTCATCTCGCTTTCGAAGCACATCCTCGTGCAGGAGGGCGACATCGTGAAGGCGGGGACTCGCCTCTCCGACGGGGCCATCAACCCGCACGACATCCTGCGCATCAAGGGCGTGGCGGCGGTGCAGGAGTACCTCGTGAACGAGATCCAGGAAGTCTACCGCGTCCAGGGCGTGAAGATCAACGACAAGCACGTCGAGGTGATCGTCCGCCAGATGATGCAGAAGGTGCGTGTGTTGGATCCGGGCGACACGCGATTCCTCGAAGGCGACTATGTCGACAAGCAGATTTTCCAAGAGGAGAACGGGAAACTCCGGGACAAGGTCCTCATCACGAGCAAGGGGGACTCGAAGTACAAGAACGGGCAGCTCGTTGAGAAGAAGAAGGTCCGTGAAACGAACCTCGACCTGAAGAAGAAGACGAAGAAGGTGGCCGAGTCTCGTGATGCGTTCCCGGCGACATCCGAGCCGATCCTCCTCGGGATTACCTCGGCGGCGCTCGCAACCGAGAGCTGGATCTCCGCGGCGTCGTTCCAGGAGACGACGCGCGTCCTTACCGACGGGGCGATCCAAGGGAAGATTGATAATCTCCTCGGCCTGAAGGAAAACGTCGTCATGGGACACCTCATTCCGGCGGGGACCGGGCTGAAGAGGCACCGCGAGATCGTCGTGATGCCGAAGGAGGTCAAGGTCGCGGCGGAGGAGGAGGCGGGTGTGAGCGAGGAGGTGGGGGCGAACTGAGGGAGCCGAAGAAAGTGCCTGGAACGTGTTGATTCTTAGGTGGAAATTGGGTATATTTATTTTCTTGCTGCCTGAGAGAAAAGAATAGGGATCGAAGTGCCAACAGTCAACCAACTCATTCGCAAGGGGCGGGAGGCGGTGGTCACGAAGAGCAAGGCTCCAGCCCTCCAGGGGAACCCGCAAAGGCGCGGTGTGTGCACGCGTGTGTATACAACCACACCGAAGAAACCGAATTCCGCCCTCCGCAAGGTGGCGAGGGTCCGGCTGACAAACGGGATTGAAGTCACCGCGTACATCCCGGGCGAGGGACACAACCTCCAGGAACACTCAATCGTCATGATCCGGGGAGGCCGCGTGAAGGACCTTCCCGGCGTGCGGTACCACATCATCCGCGGGACGCTTGATACCGCCGGCGTCGCAGACCGGAAACAGGGCCGCTCCAAGTACGGAGCGAAGAGACCGAAGGCAGCTTAGGATCAGGATTTCGTATGCGTAAAAAGCGAGCCCCAAAACGGCAGACCACGCCGGACCCGAAGTTCAACAATCCCCTCGTTGAGCGTTTCATCAACAATGTCATGAAGCAGGGGAAGAAGCAGACCGCCCGCAACATCGTCTACACCTCCTTCGACATCATGGAGAAGAAGACGAAGACGAACGGTGCCGAGGTCTTCCAGAAGGCGGTAGGGAATGTCCAGCCGCTCCTCGAAGTCCGTGCGCGGCGGGTGGGCGGCGCCACCTACCAGGTGCCGACGGAGGTCCGGTCGGAGCGCCGCACGGCGCTTGCGATCCGCTGGATCATCCAGTACGCACAGGAGCGTTCCGGACGGTCCATGTCGGAGAAACTCGCAGAGGAGCTCATCGCCGCTTCGAAGAACGAAGGCGGCGCGGTGAAGAAGAAGGACGACGTCCACAGAATGGCAGAGGCTAACAAGGCGTTCGCCCATTTCCGATGGTAAGGGAGCGCCGATGCGCCTGAGGCGGATCGACGCAGCAGGGAAGAGACGGCACTAAAAATATGGCACGGGAATACACGCTCGACAGGATACGCAACATCGGCATCATGGCACATATCGATGCGGGCAAGACCACGACGACGGAGAGGATCCTCTACTACTCGGGTGTCCTCCACCGCATGGGTGAGGTGCATGAGGGCGCCGCGACCATGGACTGGATGGAACAGGAGAAGGAGCGCGGCATCACGATCACGAGCGCCGCGACGACCATCACCTGGCTCGATACACAGATCAACATCATCGACACACCGGGGCACGTCGACTTTACCGCCGAGGTGGAGCGCTCGCTCCGGGTACTCGACGGCGCCATCGCCCTTTTCTGCGCCGTTGGCGGCGTGGAACCGCAGTCGGAGACGGTGTGGCGGCAGGCCGACAAGTACGGCGTCCCCCGCATCGCCTTCGTGAACAAGATGGACCGTGTCGGTGCGGATTTCTCCCACGTCGTCGGGGAAATCCAGACGCGCTTTGGTGCAAACGCCGTGCCGGTCCAGATTCCGATCGGCGAAGGCGACATGTTCGCAGGTATCATCGACCTCGTGAACATGAAGGCGAAGATTTTCCACGAGTAGACGCTTGGCAGCACATTTGAAGAGATCGGGATTCCGAAGGACCTCCGCGCCCGCGCAAGCGAGTACCGGATGAAGATGCTCGAGGCGGTTGCAGACGAGGATGACACGCTCCTTGCGAAGTACCTCGACGGCAAGGAGATCACCCCGGCCGAGATCAATGCCGTCCTCCGACGCGCGACACTGAAGGTGTCCATCATCCCCGTCCTCTGCGGTTCCGCGTTCAAGAACAAGGGGATCCAGGACCTCCTCAACGCGGTCGTAGCGTACCTCCCGTCGCCCCTCGACGTCAACGGAGGAACCATCGAGGGGCACGGGCCGAACGAGTCGGCGATCCTCACACGCCGTGCCTCGGACGATGAAAACCTCGCCGCCCTCGCGTTCAAGATCATGTCCGACGCCTACGTCGGGAAGTTGACATACTTCCGCGTCTACTCCGGCACGGTGAAGGCCGGCTCGTACGTCTACAACTCCATCTCCGGGAAGACCGAGCGCATCAGCCGCGTCCTACGCATGCATGCGAACCACCGCGAGGATCTCGAAGAAGCGTACGCGGGCGACATCGCCGCCGCCGTAGGCTTGAAATACACGCGGACGGGCGACACGCTCTGCGAGAAGGACGAGCCGATCGTTCTCGAGAAGATGCAGTTCCCGACACCCGTCGTCGCAGTCGCGATCGAGCCGAAGACGAAGGCGGACCAGGAGAAACTCGGCGCTGCACTCCAGAAGCTATCGGACGAGGACCCGACGTTCCGTGTAGAGACGGACGAAGAGACCGGACAGACGATCATCAGCGGGATGGGCGAGCTTCACCTCGAGATCATCGTCGACCGGATGAAGCGCGAGTTCGACGTCGGGGCGAACGTGAGCCGTCCACAGGTAGCCTACAAGGAAGGTCTCCGGAAAACGGTTCAGTCGGAAGGAAAGTTTATCAAGCAGACCGGCGGCCACGGGCAGTACGGCCACGTGTGGCTTGAAGTCGGTCCGAACGAACCTGGCAAGGGGTTTGAGTTTGAGAACGCCATCATCGGCGGCGTCGTGCCGAAGGAGTACATCAAGCCGGTGATGGAGGGAGTTCGCGAAGCGATGAAGAACGGTGTGCTCGCCGGGTACCCGGTCGACGACGTGAAGGCGAAGCTCTTCGACGGGTCGTTCCATCCGGTCGATTCGTCCGAGATCGCATTCAAGGTTGCCGGCTCCATCGCGTTCCGCGAGGCCGCGAAGCGCGCGGAGCCGATCCTCCTCGAGCCGATCATGGACGTGGAGGTCGTAACACCGGAGGACTACCTGGGCGATGTCATGGGGGACCTCAATTCGCGCCGCGGAAAGATCCTGGGGATCAAGCCGCGGAAGAACGGACAGGTCGTGAAGGCAACGGTGCCGCTCGCCGAGATGTTCGGCTACGCAACGGCCGTCCGCTCCATGACGCAGGGGCGCGCACTCTTCACCATGCAGTTTGCACACTACGGCGAAGTTCCGAAAACCATCGCCGACGGCATTATCGAGAAGGTCAAGGGGACAGAAGTCGTTTCTGTGTAACGGGCAGGCACCCTGCGCTGTTCATCGCCAGAAGGGAATCACAAAGGAGAACGGAAATGGCAAAGGAGAAATTTCTGAGGGACAAACCGCACCTCAACGTCGGGACAATCGGTCACATCGACCACGGCAAGACCACGTTGACGGCCGCCATTACCATGGCGTTGGCGAAGAAGGGCCTTTCGTCGGTGCGAACGTTTGACAGCATTGACAACGCTCCGGAAGAGCGCGCGCGCGGTATCACGATCGCGACCGCGCATGTCGAGTACTCCTCCGCGAACCGGCACTACGCCCACGTCGACTGCCCGGGACACGCCGACTACATCAAGAACATGATCACCGGCGCAGCCCAGATGGACGGCGCGATCCTTGTCGTTGCCGCTAACGACGGCCCAATGCCTCAGACGCGTGAGCATATTCTCCTCGCCCGCCAGGTCGGCGTGCCGAAGGTCGTCGTGTTCCTCAACAAGGTCGATATGGTCGACGACCCAGAGCTCATCGAGCTTGTCGAGATGGAGCTCCGGGATCTCCTGAAGAAGTACGAATTCCCCGGGGACGAGATTCCCATCATCCGCGGCAGTGCCCTCAAGGCCATGGAGAAAGGGGCCGACCCCAACTCCAGCCCCGACGACCCCGCATTGAAGCCGATCTATGACCTCGTTGATGCCATCGACACCTACTTCCCGGTCCCGCAGCGTGAGGTCGACAAGCCGTTCCTCATGCCGGTCGAGGATGTCTTCTCGATCACCGGCCGCGGCACCGTCGGCACCGGTCGTGTCGAGCGCGGACGCATCCACGTGAACGACCGGATCGAGATCATCGGCCTCGGCCAGCACAAGGAGACCGTGGTGACGGGCGTCGAGATGTTCCGGAAGGAGCTTGACGAAGGAATGGCTGGTGACAACATCGGCCTCCTCATGCGCGGTGTGGAGAAGGACGAGCTTGAGCGCGGCATGGTGGCTGCCGCTCCGGGCAGCATCACGCCCCACACCAAGTTCTACGCTCAGGTCTACGTCCTCAAGAAGGAGGAAGGCGGCCGTCATACCCCGTTCTTCCCCGGGTACCGCCCGCAGTTTTACTTCCGGACGACGGATGTGACGGGCGTGACAACCCTCCCCCAGGGGACTGAGATGGTTATGCCGGGCGACAACGTCGACGGCATGATTGTCGAGCTCATCACACCGATCGCCATGGAAGAAGGGCTCCGGTTCGCCATCCGCGAAGGCGGGCGAACGGTCGGCGCCGGTGTGGTGACGAAGATTGTTGAGTAAGGATTGGCTGTCCGTCCGCCCACAGCGGATCGATGATCCGCCCACGGCGGGCGGACCATTATTATTGCCCTCGCGAGAACGAACGAAGCGAAGTCCAGAGGAGTAACAAGCGTGCCAGGTCAGAAGATACGGATTAAACTGAAGTCATACGACCATGATCTCGTCGACAAGTCGGCGGAGAAGATCATCCGTACCGCGAAATCCACCGGCGCGTTGGTCGCAGGACCGATCCCGCTCCCGACCCGGAGAACCGTCTACACGGTGCTCCGCTCGCCGCATGTTGACAAGAAATCCCGCGAGCAGTTCGAGATCCGCTCCCACAAGCGGCTCATCGACATCCTCAACGCGACGGCGAAGACGATGGACTCGCTCATGAAGCTCGAGCTCCCGGCAGGCGTCGACGTTGAGATCAAAGTGTAATCCCCACAGGTTCATGACGGACTGGAGCACATTTCGGTGAATGGCATTCTTGGCAAGAAGCTCGGCATGACGAGCGTCTTTGACGAGCGCGGAGAGATCATCCCGTGCACGGTGATCGAGGCAGGCCCCTGCGTCGTGACGCAGCTCAAGACGAAGGAAACGGACGGCTACGAGGCGGTGCAGCTCGGCTTTGACGAGAAAAAGAAGAATCGTGCGACGAAACCAGAGGCCGGCCATGCGGCGAAGGCGAACACCGTCCCGCACAGGCTCGTGCGCGAGTTTCGTACGGCACCCGAAGGGCTGAAGCTCGGCGCGAACATCACCGTCGAGATCTTCCGCAAGGGGGAGAAGGTAAAAGTCTCCGGCACTTCGAAGGGGAAGGGATTTCAGGGCGTCGTGAGACGGCACCACTTCGGCGGCGGCCCCGCCACTCACGGACAGAGCGACCGGCTCCGTGCGCCGGGTTCCATCGGCTCGAGCTCCTATCCCTCGCGTGTGTTCAAAGGCCAGCGGATGGCGGGCCATATGGGAAATACGCGGACGACCGTGCACAACCTCACGGTTGTTGATGTCATCCCCGAATCGAACCTCCTCCTCGTGCGCGGGCCGGTGCCCGGGGCGATCAACAGTTACGTACAAGTCCAGAAGTTGAGCCGAGATCGAGCATGGAAGTAGACGTTTACAAAATCGACGGGACGAAAAGCGGCGAGAAAGTGACTCTCGCCCCCGACGTCTTTGGGATCATCCCGAACGACCACGCCGTCTACCAGGCGGTCCGCGTGCAGCAGGCGAACGAGCACCAGGGGACCCACAAGACGAAGGGCCGCTCCGAGGTGAGAGGCGGCGGAAAGAAGCCGTGGAAGCAGAAGCACACGGGCCGCGCACGCGCCGGCACGTCGCGCTCGCCCCTGTGGGTCGGCGGCGGCACGATCTTCGGTCCCCGGCCGCATGACTACGTGCTGAAAATCCCCGCCAGGGTGAAGGCGCTCGCGCGGAAGTCCGCGCTCGCCCACAAGGCGCAGCGCGCAGAGATCATTGTGGTCGAGGATTTTTCCTTTGACCCCCCGAAGACGAAGTCGATGACGGCGCTTCTCAAGGCGCTCAACCTTGACGCGACACGTACGCTCCTCCTGGTCCCGAAGGCCGACGGGAAGGTGCTGAAGTCCGGCCGGAACATCTTCACACTCGATATCCGCGAGGCCGCCAACGCCTCGACGGTTGACCTCCTCGACAACGGGATGCTCCTCATCCAGCGAAGCGCCGTCGATGTCCTCAACACAATGTTCCATGCGGCGCGGGACTGAGAGGAGACAGCACGATGCATGAGATTCTGAAACGCCCCCTTCTCACCGAGAAGATGACGAAGCTCCAGGAGAAGTCGCAGTACGGCTTCGAGGTCGACATGAAGGCGAACAAGATCGAAATCGCCAGGGCGATCGAGAAGAAGTTCAGGGTCGTCGTTGAGAACGTGCGGACGATGCGGATGAAGGGGAAGACGAAGACGCAGCTCACGCGCCGCGGCCGGTTCACCGGGAAGCGGTCGGACTGGAAGAAGGCGCTCGTGACCCTCCGCGAGGGGGACAAGATCGATTTCCTTGAGAACGTGTAAGGCACTGAAGAGGATACAGAGGATTTCATGGCAGTTCGGAAACTGAAACCGACCACCGCGGCGACGCGCTTCTATTCGATTTCGTCGTTCGACGAGATCACAAAGAGCAACCCGGAGAAATCGCTTCTCGAGCCGCTCACGAAGAGCGCCGGGCGGAACAGCCACGGCCATATCACCTCGCGTCACCGGGGCGGCGGCCACAAGCGCCGGTACCGCGTCATCGACTTCAAGCGGAACAAGCGGAACATCGATGCGAAGGTCGCCGCCATCGAGTACGACCCGAACCGGACTGCGCGCATCGCGCTCCTCCATTACGTTGACGGGGAGAAGAGGTACATCCTTGCGCCGAACGGCCTCAAGGTCGGCGAGCTTATTCGCTCGGGCGAGGACGCGGAGATCAAGGCGGGTAACTCGCTGCCGCTCCGCCAGATTCCCGTCGGGAGCTTCGTCCACAACGTCGAGCTTCGCCCTGGCAAGGGGGGACAGCTTGCCCGCTCGGCCGGGACATCGGTGCAGGTGGCGGCCAAGGAGGGGAAGTATGCGACGCTGAAGCTACCCTCGGGCGAGACGCGCCTCGTCCAGGCGGACTGTTACGCGACGATCGGGAGCGTCGGGAACATTGAGCATGAGAACATCAGCATCGGGAAGGCGGGCCGGTCGCGCTGGATGGGCAAACGACCCCATGTCCGTGGCGTCGCCATGAACCCGGTGGACCACCCGCACGGCGGCGGCGAGGGCAAGTCCCCTCAGGGGAACCCGCACCCGGTCTCGCCGTGGGGCTGGCACACGAAGGGAAAGAAGACACGCAAGGTGAAGAAGCAGTCGAGCAGGTACATTGTTACACGGCGGAAGTAACTGAACAGGAAGACGGACTCGCATGGCACGATCGCTCAAGAAAGGACCGTACATCGACGCGAAACTTCAGAAGCGCGTTGATGAACTGAACCGGACGAACCAGAAGAGGGTGCTGAAGACCTGGGCACGGAACTGCACGATCCCGCCGGAGTTTGTCGGGCACACGTTTGCAGTCCACAATGGGAACAAGTTCATTCCGGTCTACGTGCAGGAAGCCATGGTCGGCCACAAGCTCGGTGAGTTCGCTCCGACGAGGATTTTCCGCGGGCACCCCGGGACGAGATCAGAGAAAACGGCGAAAGTCGCTTAAGGCAGGAACAACGTTCATGGAAGCACGGGCAGTTCAGCGTTATATCGGCTCTTCCCCCCGCAAGATGCGGCTTGTCGTCGATCTCATCCGGGGAAAGAACGTCGATCAGGCACTCTCCATCCTCCATTTTTCCCCGAACCATGCGGCGCGGGCGGTTGAGAAGACACTCCGCTCGGCGGTGTCGAACCTCCAGAACAAGGACGAGTCGGGCCGGGTCGAGATCGAGGAGCTCATCGTGAAGACGGCCACCGTCGACTGCGGGCCGACCCAGAAGCGGGTCCTCCCCGCCCCGATGGGCCGCGCGTACCGGGTCCGGAAACGGTCGAACCACGTCACGATAGTTGTTGCGCACCGGAAGGATGAGTGACGGTGAACCACGGCAGCACACGAACGGCGTAAGAACGGAGGGACTTTGGGACAGAAAACGCATCCGGTCGGACTTCGTCTTGGAATCACCCGGACCTGGGACTCGAACTGGTACGACGACAAGAGTTTCGGTCCGAAGCTCAACGAAGACCTGATGATCCGGAATTATATCCGGAACCGCTTAAAGAAGGCTGGCATCTCCCGCGTTGTGATCGAGCGGACGCCGAAGCAGGCGCGCATTACGATCCACACTTCGCGTCCCGGTATTGTGATCGGGAAGAGCGGGAAGGAGATCAGCCAGCTTGAAGAAGAGTTAAGAAAACTGACCAGCAAAGAAGTCAAGGTCCTCATCAACGAAATCAAGCGCCCCGAGCTCGATGCGTATCTGGTGGCGGAGAACGTCGCAAGCCAGCTCGAGGGTCGGATCTACTTCCGGCGCGCCATGAAGGGTGTCATCACCTCCGCGATGCGCATGGGGGCCGAGGGTGTCCGCATCATGTGTGCGGGACGCCTCGGCGGCGCAGAGATGTCGCGGACGGAGCAGTACAAAGACGGCCGCATCCCGCTCCACACGCTCCGGGCCGACATTGACTATGCGGTCGCGACGGCGCAGACGATCTACGGCGCCATTGGTGTGAAGGTATGGATCTGCAAGGGCGAGGTGCTTCGTCCCGCCTTTCGGCGGGATTAAGGAGAGCGTGAACCATGTTGATGCCCAAGAGAGTCAAGTACCGGAAACAGCAGCGGGGACGGATGCGCGGAAAGGCGACGCGCGGAGCGACAATCGCCTTCGGTGAGTTCGGCCTCAAGGCGCTCGAACCCGGCTGGGTGACGCAGCGCCAGATCGAGGCGTCGCGTGTTGCGATCACGCGCATGATGAAGAGAGAAGGGAAGGTCTGGATCCGCATTTTTCCCGACAAGCCGTTCACGAAGAAACCGGCGGAAACACGCATGGGGAAAGGGAAGGGCGCACCCGAGTACTGGGTCGCCGTTGTGAAGCCGGGCCGCGTCCTCTTTGAGATCGGAGGGGTGAAGCGGAACGTTGCCGAGGAGGCGCTTTCGCTCGCCGGTGACAAGCTCCCCATCAAAACGAAATTTGTGGTGCGCCCCGATTACCGTGAGGTGTGAAGGAAGGAGTAAGCAATGAAACCACACGAGATTCGGGAGCTTTCCG
>Ga0315282_10005687_pt1 | contig 21140 bp, 17 predicted proteins | sample YL17G07_20_MG_FD_203693 | JGI IMG/M metagenome (GOLD analysis project Ga0315282, IMG submission 203693) | Sediment microbial communities from Yellowstone Lake, YNP, Wyoming, USA - YL17G07_20 | ecosystem: Environmental > Aquatic > Freshwater > Lake > Sediment | place: USA: Wyoming | collected... | reverse complement strand
GGCCTTGCATAAGGGGCCAAGGGTGAGGCTGCTCGCCTATCAAAAGGGATCGTGAGCTGGGTTTAGACCGTCGCGAGACAGGTCGGTTTTTATCTACTGGGAGTGCAGGATGTCTGAGGGGAAAGGGCCTTCAGTACGAGAGGAACGAGGCGCTGGTGCCAATAGTTTACCGGTTGTCTGACAAGGCAGGCCGGGCAGCCACGCACCTGCGGATAAGGGCTGAAAGCATCTAAGTCCGAAGCCGCTCCCGAAAATAGACATCCGTCCAGACTTGATCTGGTGAAGGGCACTCGTAAAAGACGAGTTTGATGGAGAGGCAGTGTACGTGCCAAGACTTCGGTCGAGGCATTCAGCTGGCCTCCCCCAACAGCCCGAAAGATCAGCATTCGAACACTCGATCCTACAGGAGATTTCGGAACCTATCCACGGTTTAAAGCATTTTTGCCTGAAGTAGATGTGCCTCTGAAAGTGCTTATGTATGTGGCCTCTACCCATATGTACCCAGGTTAGAGGAAATGAAGCGTACCTAACAATATGACCTTGAGTGTGTATTTTTTACAAATTGAAAGCAGATTCAAGAATGTGAGCGTTATTTCTTAAATCCATCCTCATAAATCGAGTGCAGAACTATCTCAACGAGACGAGCCACGACTGGAGCAATTACTAAGAGGTTTATGAGTGAGACGCTGAATAACGGTAGAAAGTTGTAGAGCAACGCTGAAAGCTGGTTCTGGCCAACAACTAGTATCAGCCCAACCAGATATGTTAATGACATTGCTAGGAATCCAACTGCGATGAACATTATCAGTTTTCCAAGTATCCTTCCATTTGAGAATCCTTCACCCTCCAAATAGTGAGGTATGCCTGCAATGAATCCTAGTATCCCGTAGGAGAGGTTTATGACTCCAAAGGCAATGAATTGGTGAACAAAAAAGGCATCGGCTCCAAGCGTACCAAGAAACCCGACAAGGAAGCCGGCTAGTGGCCCGAGGAAAGCAGCTGCGATTGGAATTACCAGTATTGCTAGGTTAATCTGTATTGTAAAAAGCCCCATCAGTTTGTAGCTTGGCATTTTCACTTGTGACAGAGCTATGTAGCTTATCGTTCCTATTATGGCTCCAATAATAGTTCGCAGAGCCTCATCCCATGTTTGAATCCGTATAATGCGCTCAACCTTTTGCCTTACACTATTCTTGTTTAGCATCAAACTCACCTATATTATCACGAAAGAGTACACTCCCGGGTTGAGAGTAAGTGCCATTTTGCTTCCATTCTGGGTCCAACCCGTATAAGCACCCTGTGAAGTATATACTCCCTGAACATTAGGGAAATTCTCGAATGTAAGTGCAGTATAGTTTGCTGCTTCAACCGTCAGGATAAATGCCCCTCTTGAGCTATCATAGTAAGCTTGGTTGATGAATAGCTCCTCCTTAGTCGACTCATCTTTGATAAAGGGGTATTCGAAGTAGGCGTCATCTCTTTCTCTCATCAGGTCGCCTAGGGTTGATTCAGAGTGAGCCCACGCCCATGCGAAGTTGATGACTGGGAACGCGAAGGAGCTCTGGCTGCCTAGAATACTAGTATCGAACATATACTTGTCACCACGCCAGCTTCCCTCGAAAGGGCTGTAGAACCAGTTCTCAAGTTTATTGTTTAAAACGGAGTCCCCCATCTCTGCGGAACAGAAATACGCAAACAGGTTCGACACCAGATCGTAAACTCCGAACTCATGGGGGTAATAATACGACTCTACGACGTATGCTGTGTCGCTTGAGCTGTAGTGGACGAACTGTTGCTTCCAGCTGCTGTATAGTTTATCAGCAAGCGCTGTCATGCCCATGCCCTTATAGAGCATAATAATCCAGGCTGTTCCGTAGGCAGATACCTTTGGAGCTGATATCCCCTTGGTCTCAGCATATCCAGGGTAGGTTTGATCAGAGCCACCCTGACCTTTGTGTTTGTCGAGGGGCTGTGCTACATAATAGCCATCGATCGGGATCCCATTCATGTCTACCATGTTCTTCTGCCACCATTCTATGCCTGGAAGGCTTGCCTTCTGGTAGTTTGTGCTATGCAGGTTATCGTATAGACGCATAGTGTAAAACGGGATACTGTTGCATTGCACGAAGACGATGTAAGGCTCACATGGTATCAATCCGGTTCCCCATCTTCCAAGACCTCCTGATGGGCTTCCATCCCAGAGTGTACTCGATGTCAGAGAACTGTTCCATTGATCAAGGTATTTCTGGATCTCTGCATTGTATCGGTCATCATGGAATAGGCTATAGTAGAAAAGCTCCATAAGGGTATAGTGGCCTGTCCACATGATGTTAGTCGGTCCGTTGAAGCCATTTCCAAGGCTGGAATATGTTTGGTCAGAGAATCCCGGGTTGAACCATTCATGTTGCTTCATCGCAGAGCTGTTCATCATGGCGATGAGCTTATGGAATATTTCCTTGTAGTAATCTGTTCGATAACCCGGCGTCGAGTCAGCGATCTTCGCCATACCGTATGTTGTGAAGGCAAGGAAATAGTGGGTGAAGATGCTTGGTAACATGCTTAAGTCATTAACGCTTGAGTTTGAGAGATCGGTTACCCTGTAGTAGTCTCGGAACAGGTTAACAAGCCCGATTACGCGTCTATCTAGGTAAGGGTAAGCGTTCAGGTCAAAGTCACCTTTACCCGGAACATTTATGGTTACAAGCTGAGAACCCGGGCTCTGAGTCGGAGCTAAGACGAAGGTTGAACCCGAAATCACTATTGTTAGGATTAGTAGAAATGCAAAGAGCTTGTTCTTAGAAATCATTGTAGCATAACTTTTCGCCAAGAAGTCTCACAATGTTTAGGTATCTCAATCTATACTTATTAGTTTTAAACGCTAACTCATGCCTTATTCCGAGCCTAACTCGCTCATGCACAATATCCCTGAGCCTAGGGTTACTATCAGGTCTTCAAATCGTTGATGCCTATTGCGTTGGAAAAAATATCTGTATTTATTAGCTTAGAAAACCTGAATAGTTAAGATAATCTGGGTTTAAGTTGCTTTTTCGTAAAAGAATACACTAAAACACCGATCACTAGACCGAAACCTATAGCTTCCAGAGGGGCATTAGGTATGCCTGAGCCTGTTCCAGAGCTAGTCTTCTCAAGTATTATAAGTTTCTCTGTTGTTATGCCTAATTCCAGGTTGGCTGTATCTGATTTGATTTTGTAATCTGTTTTTGACACTGTTATGTTGTAGGTGCCTGATTTAATGTCGCTGAATGTAACTGAGCCATCCGCCCCAGTTGTTCCACTTAAGGCATTTTGGCTGCTAGGCGTTTTTGTGGATATGACAGTTGCTCCGGCTACGGGTGCAGAGTTAGCGTCTTTTATGGTTATTTTCAGGTTAGATTTTGGTGGTGGAGGCTGTGTAACTATAAAAAATAGTTCTACGCTTGTGAAGCCGTTATGTGCTGAATCTCCTGCCCATGATGCCTTCACTTTCCAGGCTCCAGCATCTGACGGGTTAAATTGGTAGATGTAAGCGCCTGTATCGTCTGGGTATACCTCGTTTGTCTGAACCGTGCCATCTGGCTTAGTTACTATAAAGGTAAGCTTTGCAGTCGCTACTTTTGGGTCTAGGCTAGCAGTTATTTTCACAGGGTTATTGATTTTTACTGTGTTGTTTACGATAGAAATTGTTGTCGTTGTATTAGTTTTTGGGGGAGCAGGAGCCACAACTACTTCTAATACTTTACTTGAGCAGAGTGTATAGTTCAAGAGTTGGTTTCCTGGAACGCCTCTCTTCCACCATGCCTGTACAATCCAAGTTCCGGTCTTTTTCAGAGCGACTTGTGTTGTGTTATATGTCCCATCCGGTTTCGCGTTCGCTCCTGCGACAAAATATGTTCCATCATAGTTCAGGAAGAATACTCTGATTGCTGCTTTATCCACCGCTGGCGTAATGCTTCCTGTTACTGTTATAGGCGTGCCTAAGACTGCTGATTTGTAAGAAGCTGTAGCTGTTATTGCAGTCTTTATTTTGTTTGTACCCTCCCAGAATAAGACATCTGTGAACTGGTTATAGTAGCCATTATAAACTGACTTTGCGATTCCTTTGACATCTTCGTAATCAAAGAAATTATAGTCAGTATTTACTCTGTCTCCGTAAAAATCCATTTTGCACCATCCACTGATCCCGATGTAGTTCGCAGAAGTCTCGAGAAGTTTTGGATTCACATGTTCAGCAGTTGAATCCCCTGCGGCTACAACGGATAACGCGTATAGCCAGTAGGCATCGTACTCGGTTGCATCGTAGTAGGTGAGGTCGGTTCCCATCCTGCTTGAGTACCGTGTTTTAACAGCGTCGTAGAGGTCTGATGGATATATTGCTGGCGCAGGGCTGATTAAGTGAAGCTTCTTCGCCTGATCAGGGGCCTGTGTTATTATTGATTGCTGGTTTGCGCTGTTATCCGTCCCAAACCACATCAAGTTATTTATGGTCTGGTATCCTTTCGCCTGGTTGAGGATGCTTGCCACTTCATCGTAGCCAAGTAACACTATGGCTATGGGGTGTTGGTAGCCCATACTGGGGGCGGAACCCTCTGCGGCTTGCAGTTGACTCGTGAAATCCGTTGTTGACACTGAGTATTTAATCTGCATCGGGGTTGCTCCTGTTCTGGTCTCGAACTCACTTTTTAAAGCATCATAAAGGGTGTTACCCCAGTCGTCGTCCCTCTGAATAACTATTGCATTCCAGATCCCCTGCTCAACCATCATGTAGGCCAAAGCAGTGGCTTGCCTCGGATCTGTGGGGCATGTCCTGAAGAAGTTATCATTCACATTAAACGTCTGAGTTGTTAATACGGGACTGATCAGTAATACTCCATTGGAGTTGATGTATGCAATGCTGTTACTGACGAAGGAACTCCATCTTCCTCCTATGATTAGATTTATACCAGAAGCTTTCAGGGCTTTGATTTTAGCCAAGTGGGTATTCATTGATCCTTCAGCTGATGTAATGTTAGCTTCAAAACGCCAAGGTAGGTTATTCTTTGCCATGTAGTCGTTTATGTCGCTAATCGCAATGTCAGAAATGGCTTGAATTCTCGGAAGTTCACTGTCTGTGGCTGCTATATCTCCAATTATTACCGTTTGGGCATCCTGCACTTTTTGGTAAGGCGTAAAAGCATTTACCATAGGAGTGGCGAGGAGAAGAAATGTTAAAGCGAATATTTTGATATTTATTCTATAAATATTATTTAGAATAGCCATTTTTATCATGTTAATATAGGTTAAAAATGATATAATAGTTTCTAACCCAATTATTTCCAGATACTGTTCACCATGTTTTGAGGTTCTTCACCTTAAAGAAGTAAATCAACCAAATCTATTTTATTTCTTTATACCATATGATCCCTTGATCCTGAAATGGTAAAGGTAACCAATTAATAAAATAACACCCAGCCACTAAGATTAACAAGGGTTCACTTGAAATTAACATGGATTCTTATCATCCTACCATGCTTAATAATGCAAACTTTTCCCCTATTTAGTTTACAGGAATCAGGGATCAATCTAACCTGTGATTGGTCTAGTTCAGAATATTTTCAAGGTGATAATGGTTCTGTCAAAATGATCATACAGAGCAGTTGCAACGAGGAACTTGAGTTTCCTTCAATTGGAATACATTTTCCCTGGATGCAAAACGGATCCTATTACCGGCTCGACTTAGCTGATAATCCGGCTAGAATTCCCCGTAGTGGAAACATCACGTTTGACCCCATAGGTTTCAATATAGCTTCAAACGCCCCAATAGGTCCAAATGATTACGAGATAAGGGTCGAATACAAAGAACATCAACAGTATGGCTGGGATAACAATACAAGTATAATATCCATAACAGGGCAAATTTACGTACTGGACGTTTCGCAGAAAACCTATCAAAATCTAATCAAGTCTGTTCAAATGGATCTAATTAATGCACAAGCCACGAATTATGAAAGCCCTTCAGCAAAATCATTGATCACACAGGCTCTGAATGAATTCAATTTAGCCACTTCACTTTCAGCTCAGGGAGAATATTCAGAAGCTCTGAACCATCTACAGAATTCTACAAGTCTAATAATGCAGGCACCAGAAAAAGAAGAAGAATATAATACAAATATTTGGAAGGAGAAAGCTCAGGGAGCAATGTATACAGCCAATCAAAAGATTGATGCAGTAACAAATTGCGAAGGACCGGATTCCAAATCCCTGCTTCAAAAGGCTCATCAAATGTACACATTATCTCAAAATTCTTACATTGAAGCCACTATAGAAGGGTATCAAACAGCATATAATTCAGCCAACCACGCAGCTTCCTATGCTGACCAGGCAAAAATAGCTGAAGAACAGTATCAAAAGCAAAAACAAATAAACATGATTATCGCTGGAGCTACCATAATCATAGTCTTAGGCGTTGCCTGGCGCTTCTTTCGTACCCATAGATCCATAGATTGATTAGAATTGGATTTTTCCACGCGGAGGAGCCACAAGCTTATTCTGAGGCTGCGTTGGATTCGCTGATCTGCATAGAGGCCGTAGGGTAAAGCGCCACTTTGGCATTAGAGCCGTAAATCGTCTCCAAGATCCTTAAAGCCGCCCCCCAATCCTTGACCCATTTTGAGCCCTCTCCATAGTAATGCTCGTCGCTTTTCATGATGCCACTGGGGGAGACACAGATGACGTGATTCATCTTCCATGGCTTCTTTACATAAACATCTGGTTTCCAACCCTCACCTCCGTAATCTGTTCCAAACCGACCATTATAGAAGTGGACGCGGCACCCCTCAGGGGTGTAGAGGAGGTAAATGATTACGCCGCCTTTCTTAACGGACTCGAAAACAATGTGGTATGCCTTGTAGCCCTCGTTTGCCATTGGATAAGTATTACCAATCGCTATATCAGCATCAGGCACTATGTTGGTTACGTAGTGAATACGAGCTCGCCTCACGCCTTCACGGTGGGCTTCTACCATATCCCCGGCGACTAGTTCACAGGCATCTGAGTTGACGTTTAGGAGAGAATGTACAACAAAGTCCAAGCCTGCTCTCCTCGCAGCCTCCTCTGAGTCGAGGCGACGTTCGTTACCCTGAATCCTGCCAGGATCCGTACCCTTATTGATTGCATGGTTGGGACTTATGGATTCGACAGCAGCGACGCCAGGGAGTATCATTTTACTTCCGCCACCAAAACCGTATCCAAAGTGAGGCATTATGCTACTGACAGCAACCTTGATGTCGCAGCTCATTACCTCCTTATTAATCCTAATGGGGGTACCCCAGCTGGTTTTACCAAGATCTATAAAGTTCTCATAGGGATTATGGTTAAATACGAGGTATCTCTCGCAGATCTCTTCGCCAAGCTTCTTCTGAAAGTCGAAGAGCATCCTACCAGTATGGGCGCCAGAAGCCATCATGAAGACGATCTGGTTGTCTGTCAGACCTCCTCGATGTAGTTCCCCAAGAATGGCTGGAAGCATCTGACTTGTCTTAGTGGGGCGAGTCATGTCGTCGAAGATGATGACGCATTTCCGTTTACCCTCTGCAAGTTCACTTAGGCTCCTTGAGCCAATTGGCTGCTGTAGCTTCTCCTCAATCTGCCTCAGATTCAAGGCTGGCTTGGCGTAGCCTCTCATCCTCTGCTCGTGGACCTCCCAGCTCTCTGGGAAAGCTATGGTTTCAGGTTTCCATCCATACCACTCCCAAGCTGGGACCTTAATCATCTTCATTTCTTTGACCTCACCGTTGAGAATAATAATGGTGCATATTAAGGAGCGTATAATTAGGGCTTTGGCATTACCCGGAGATATGTACTGCTCTCTACAAAAGACCTATTTTCTTCAGATAATCGTTGAAGCTCTGATACTCTTTAAGGAACTCTACCCCTTTCTCCGTCACATACACACCCTCTTTATCAGTATGGCATAATCCCAAGCTACTGAGTAAAATAACAGTTTGTTTGAACCTTGTATATGGCATATTGACATATGACGCAGTTCTCGCGAGGCTGGGATTCCTTTTCCCGTTAACCCTCATCTGGCTATACAGTGCCTGTAGGATGTCATTGTATATCTCTAATTTGTTCCGCTTCTCCGTCCGCCCATTTTGAGCTCTACCGAACTTATCTAGATCAAAGTTACGGTCGCCCTGGCGGTTGAGATATACATTACCCAATTCCATGCGTCACTTTATACTGCGCAATTAACCGTTGTTTGATACTTTAAATAGAATATGGAGGTGAAATAAATATTTGAAAATCATTAAGCCATTCATCTGGATACAATTTGTTTTAAAAATGATTTAAAATCCTGATCTCTCTATTTTCTAAGCAAATAGCATGAGCTTAAGCACCTTCAAGCAAAGAAATAGAGCCAAAAAGCATAAACAGCTATGTTAAGCAATGTAACGATGATTCCTTGCTTCAGAAAATATAGGAAGCTGAAGGATTTTCCTGTTCTGTTCTCAGCCGCCTCTATTATGATCACGTTACTAGCCGCGCCAAGGATTGTTAAGTTTCCCGCGATAGTTGACCCAGAGGCTAGAGCAAGCCAGGCATATTGGTGAGCTCCATTAAAACCGAGACTCTTCATAACATCAATATACAGCTTCACAAGTGGCACGTTGCTGAATAGCTGACTGAGTAAGGTGCTAATTAACATGATGTTCATAATAGCAGAGCCTTTGTCACCTGGGCTAGGCGAAGGTATCACGCCTAGGAAGATTTTAGCGGCACCCGACTGCCATAGACCTCCCATGACGATAAACATCATAATGAAGAAAATAATGCTGCTCCAATCCACCTGTCGCAGCAAGTCTCGCTTCTCCTTAGCGAATACATATAGTGGAACCGATGCAAAGAACGCAATTATCCCAAGGTGTTCAGTGTGCGGAAGCCTGAGAAGCCCAAACAGATCATTCATCAGAAAGCCCCCAACTGCTAAAAGAAGGCACATGCCAGAGATCTTGGCTAAACTCTGGTTCGTAATATGCTCCTCCTCGATGACCACCATTGGTTTACCATCCAGACTCTTCTCCCTTCTATTGAGGGAAAACCATAGAAACCCAGCTACGATGGCGAGGTTGATCAGAGTCGGGATTCCAAGCACAGTAACAAAGCTTAGAAACGGAGTTACGATGCCTGACTGGCTGGCTATGAGCATATTCTGCGGATTCCCGATCGGCGTCATAACACTACCTACTGTAATGGAGAAAGCCAATGCAACCAACACGGTGTCTAGCGGTAGAATCATCTGCTTGGCAATCGTTATCACAACTAATGTCCCAACGACAGCCATCGTGTCATTTACCGTTAGAGCTGATAAGAACCCCATAAGAAACACAAAGGCGATGAGTAAGGTTCTCAGGTTTTTAAATGGTGAAAGCGCCCGGTACATCACATAACCTAGAAGACCGGACTTCTCAACACCCGCAACAATACTGAACATACCAATTAGGAAAAAGATTACATCGAAGTCAATCGTCTTATACGCATCTGAGACATCTATAACCCCCGTAAGCATCATCAGAGCAGCGCCGATCATCATCGCTGACCAGATCGGAAACTCGTAACCCTTAACTTTTCGAACAATTATCAGGGTCAACACAAGCATAAAGATGACGAGAGCTAAATTGCCACTGCTAAGAGGAATATTGATGGTGCTCACCCAGATATACCGTTCATACAATCTTAGCGAATAAAAACAATCTCTCTGAAACCCCTACTCATGTAGACTAATCAAGCTGGTTTGCCTCTTTAGATATAAGAAAGTGAAGTTGTTGTGGGATGAAGTATCAAGCATGTTAAATAGATTTGTCGATTTGCATATTCAACAATAGAGATTCCAATCATCCATATATGATGAGGAGAAGTTGTCATTGAGAAGGATCAGCTTATGACTTTGAAACGCTTAAAAGACATAGTCCTCGGCTCTCCGCTGAAGACTAGTGAATACGGAGAACGCCAACTGAACAAGGTGCGAGCCCTCGCAGCCTTCTCGCCAGATGCATTATCCTCGATCGCCTATGCAAACCAGGAAATTTTCCTTGGACTGGTTGCTGCAGGTGCGGCTGGGCTGTCTATGTCCTTCACCTTAGGGTTAGTAATAGTTGCTATTCTCGGTATGTTGACTATTTCATACTACCAGACGATTCAGGGATACCCCTCTGGCGGAGGATCATGGATAGTTGCCCGTGAGAACCTTGGCAAAAAAGCTGGTCTAATAGCAGCAGCGGCTCTTCTGATTGACTATCTTCTCACAGCAGCAGTAAGTCTGACAGCTGGAGTGGAAGCTATTGCTTCAGCGTTTCCGATGCTTTGGCCACACCGTGTATCAATCTCTTTACTAATACTTGCAGTGATAACTATAATCAACCTGCGGGGAACTCGTGAAGCAGGTACCGCGATGTCGATTCCAGTCTACATCTTCCTTTTCACCTACATACCAATGCTAGCTTATGGTGTTCTACGTGCAGTTTTGGAGGGTCCGGGTAACCTTGTGGCAGTTTCACCTGTAGCAATTGAACCGTTGACTCTGGTGCTATTGCTACGCGCTTTTTCATCGGGATGTACAGCACTCACTGGGGTTGAGGCCATAAGTAACGGAGTACCGGCTTTCGAGAAACCGAAGTCAAAGAATGCAGGTAAAACATTGATAGCAATGTCCTTGTTGGTGGGTGTGTTATTCCTCGGAAGCATAGGACTGACGCAGTACTTTGCCGTGATGCCTGGACAAGATGAGACAGTTCTCTCGGCCCTGGCTCACCATATCCTGGGAGATGGTCCATTATACATACTCATACAAATTTCTACTCTACTTATCCTTGCAGTAGCTGCAAACACAAGCTTCTCCGACTTTCCACGTGTAACAGCTCTACTCGCATCAGATAGCTACCTCGCTAGGCAACTAGCAAATCTTGGAGATAGACTCGTATTCGCGAATGGCATGTGGCTGCTTGCATTAACTACAGCCCTTTTGATTATTGTATTTAGTGGAAGCACACATGCCCTTGTACCACTATTCGCAGTTGGTGCATTTCTCGCTTTCACCCTCTCACAGTCAGGCATGGTTATCCATTGGTTGAGAGTCCGCGGAAGTCATTGGCAGATAAAGTCCATAATCAATGGTATAGGTGCTTTTATGACCGCATCTGCTCTAATGGTGATTGGGATCAGCAAATTCTTCAACGGAGCATGGTTAACTATACTTCTGATACCGATCTTCGTTTACGTGTTTCTCCGCATAAATCAGTACTATAAGGGCTTCGATTTGCAGATGTCTCCACTCAGCATTGAACTTCGCACTGAAGAGGAGAACCTGATGTCTCTACAGCGTGCCGCAATACCGGTATCTCATATAAATCAGGGCACAGTAGCAGCAGTCTTCTTAGCCAGAAGGGTTGCTAAGAGCGTAATGGGTGTTCATGTGGAATTAACTGAGGGCGACGGAAAGGATCTCATGGATGAGTGGAAGAGCCTATGGCCTGATGTACCTTTGTATATCATACCTTCCCAATATAGATCCGTGACGGAGCCTCTGATTAGTTTCCTTGAGGAAACGGATAGAAAGTATGGTGGAGAATCCACTGCGGTAGTCCTCCAATCGTTTGTTCCGGCAGAGTGGTGGCAAGCCACTCTACATAATCAAAGAACCAGATGGATCAGACAAGCAATAATCAATGCCAGCCGCGATTCAGGCGTAGAAAGAATCATAATTGAGGTTCCCTATCTCTTAAAACTCTGAGAAGCATAAACATTCAAGCCTAGCTTCGTTTATCTACGTAGAGCTATAAGATTTGTATTAATTTTTATCCTTAATCCAAAAATTTCTTGACGCACACACGTAGACGCATGAACTCGACTTTCACCATACCCCATCATAAAACACCTAACAATTTTTAATGGAGATAGCAACGATCCGGAGCTAACAGAGGTATCATATGGTCGAGTCTCGCGAGCATAACCAACTCAAAGATATTGCATTAATCTGGCTGCTTAACCAAGGCTGCTTCCTAGTTGACAAGGAGGTCCCATTGAGTCAGATTGGATTAATAAGATACACTAATCTCGACATGCGCACCGTAATCGACGCATTAGGAGTAGGGATGAGGCACTCTACCTTAAATGGCCATACTGAAGGATCTGATGACTTTGACCCATCCGAATTAAACGGGGTTGAGGCGGGGGAATGTACTCTCCGCGGTGTTGAAGTCAAAGTTACCCGGAGCGACTTTCATGCGGGCTTCGCGTGTAGTGGCTGCAACTACCATTACCTCCTAACACCTCTCCGCCTCCTATCCCCATGGGAAGTGCCTAAAGGCATTGGCTTAATCGAGTATAATAAACACAAGTTCACATGCGAATATGACGAAAAACTGCTTGATCGACCATACAAGTTTGATGGTCTCCGAGTTGTAAAGCACGCAACATATCGCCAGATTCCCCGTTTCATTATAGATTGTGCAATAGCCAATATTGCCCGACGAAACCTCAACCTGACAAGGCGGAGAATAGTAGATGAAGTGATGCAGGGTTCAAGTTCACCTCCCTTAGTGAAGTTAAACACTTGATAATTCTCATGCATAATCATCAAGTGTGCGAGAAACGACAGTTCCACCGTCTAAGCAAGCTTCAGCTACGAACGGGTCGAGGAGACTCATCACCGTCCTCTTCGTGAGCTCAATATACTTCCTGCGATCATACTTGGCGTCTGACTTGCCTACCATGAATGAGGGTTTCACCCTGAGGAACGGGTTGCTGCTCTCAGCGTTAGCAAATATGTAGCAAGAGTTTCCCTCCTCCTCTGCGCCAAGGAGGGCAGCGACCACGTGAGCCTGAAGGCTACGATAATTGGAGAGTTCCCTGGAAAGTCTCTTCGAGATCACTAATTCTCTTGCATCCACCCTTCCCCTTCGGACTTCTTCGACGGCTCTGTTCGCAACCGCCAGCGCCTTTGGCAACCCCTGCTTTAACACAACACTCGCATCCTCGGCGTCGAGCAGTGTCTCCATGACTTTCTCCTGAACCCGCTTAAGGTAGATGGGTGAGTCGTGCTTTCGGAGCTCTATGCCACGGAAGAAGAGGGAGCCATCTGTAAGCTTACCATAGCATCTGTTAGACGCGCCTTGAAGGGAGTCGGTGACCTTGCTGAGGAGGACGAGGAACTTGAAGTGCTTATCGAGCTTTATGGGAAGCCCGGTGGCTTCTGCAACCTCGACAGCCAGCTCCTCGTAGTCCTCTTCTGTGGCATCCTCCTTTTTCACGTATAGGGCATCCGTGTTTCCGTAGACTATCTCGAAGTCGCGGCTCATGGCGATGTTTAAGCCTTTGACAAGCGCCTGCCTAGCCTGCCGATTGATCTCCTGGAAGACTTGAACATTCGCGAACCTGTTAGCGTAGCAGCCGCTGTATCCATAGATGACTACCAGCATCAGCTTGAGGCTACTCTGCCTCTCCTCACACCAAACCCATTCGCGGCTGCCTACCGGATATTTCTTCCTAAGATGCTTGAAGCGGAACCGCCTCTCCAGCGTGGGGCCTGTGAAACACCCCATAAAACCAGGTTTACTCGTGTCGACGCTCTCTTCGTTAACTGTCTCGTAGCTCACGTTACGCCGGCTTATTATACTGGGAAACATGGACTCGAAGTCGATGCAACCCACGTTCTCGTGGAGGCCCACTTGGGGAGTAAACAGCATCCCTCCGCGGTCCCGTTTCACCATATCCCAAGCGTTGTAGGAGGAGACGTATCCACCCTTCATCTCGGGCACGAGAACCCCCTGCCTGTAGGCTTCATAGCACTGGCGACTGTCGATCGTCTTACCTGCCTCCCAGTCGGAGCTCACACCCATGGATGAGAGCGTAAAGAGAGATCTCTCGGAGAGGCCCGCTAACCCCATGTCTTTGAAGCTGTGGTAGCCGAGGAAGATCCGTCCGTGGCTGCCCTCTCCGCCCCTTCCCCAGCTGAAGTCAACCGAGTGCTGCGTGACTCTTTCAGCCACATGCCTCAATGAATGCGTGTCATCAACGACGATGACATCTGGGTCCTCTACTTCAAGAAGAGTTTTAAGCTCGGCGAGGACGCTTCCCTCGTCGCCTCTTAGGCTATTGCAGGGTTTCTCGTTGACATCAAATACGTCAACTTCGACTACATTGGTTGAGTCGGGAAGCCTGAGGAGAAGGGTCTTGAATGGTGGAGGAGCGATCCCATCGTCACCCTCGATAACCTTGACGCTCTTAAGGACACCATCCATAGCCTCGAACTCGCAAAGACTTGTAGGTGCCACGCCTCTCTCTACGAGGTACCATTGGATCGGTGATAGGCCTACGTCGAAGACCTCTTTCACCTCCTTGAGGCTCCTCGCATATCGGATCACCTTGTCGAGGCACTGAGCAGAGTCTACCCTGATCTCGACTACCGGCTCAAGTTTTTCCTTACGAAGCGTGGGGTACCTATGAACCACCTTCACGGAGTGGACGAGAGGGTGCTCCTCAAACATGTAGATGACGTTCTCTACTTGGAACCTCTCTTGTGGCTGCGCGATGAAGCGTGGGTGGTATCTCTCAGAGAGATGGATTACGTCACCTTCAACGGTCTTAAACCAGAGGTGGGCGTGCTTTCCCCTGATGTAAGGGTCGAGAAGCCATCCTCTGTGCAGCACCTTCTGTCACCAACTTCACCTAGCCATATCAGCTACATGTTTCTCAAGCTGAGTTAGTCGAAGGTTCAGCTCCTCCGAGACTCGCCGGTCCTCGACGACGCCTGTGAGGAGGATCAGGTCCATTAAGCTCAGAGACTCGGCGTAGCTTATTGCCCCAAGCTCAGCGGACCAGGCCTCGACGAGGCGGTCGAAGGCGTCCCGCCTTCCCTGCTTGACGAGGGCTTCCCTGTACTCTGCCCTTAGCCTTGATAGGAGGTCCTCGAAGCTCATTCTTATCGGTGGAGTTGTTCTTCCCATTTTTTCATCCTCATAGCTATACTCCCGCGACTTCTGAACGGTTAACGGCGACTTCAGGACGTAAGCTCTATTGAACATCACGCCCTTCTTGCGGCGCCTCAGGTAGACTATGATGCCAGCCAGATGGTCCAGGTAGCTGCTTGCCTCAGGCATCGGTACCCTCTTTCGAGCCGCTTCCCTCGCCGAAGCGACCAGCGGCACACCCCTAAAGGCGCATATCTGCCTCATCGCCGTGATGGAATGCTGCACCTCCTCGACGACCCGCTCCCTATGCAGCTTCCTTGCATCATCCCTGTTGAGTTTGTAGATGCCCTTAACCAACACTAACCTGATGCGTTTTCTCGACAAGAGCCGCTCAAGCTCCACGGTGAGGTTTGCCTGTTGGTCGGCGGAGGAGGCGACAAGTATATGCACGCGTTTTAGGGTATCCTGCAGCTGCTGCCCCGCGGCCTCTAGAAGCCGTATCAATGGCTCCGTGTCTAGGACGATGCGCTCCATCCGGTAGTTGCCGCAGATGACGTAGACTATCTCTGGCTCCGGGTCAGCGTAGGTGGGCTTCAGGCTGTTAACTAGTAGGTGCCTGAAGAGGGATTCGATTAGCTCATCTTCGCCGTAGAAGAGGTAGAGCGTCTCAGCTCTTATTCCCCCGGTTAGCTCGTCGAGCTGCGGGCTGCCCGTGGGTATTACGCTGGCTTGAGAGCTGGATGCAAGCTTCTGGGCATCGACGAATTGAATCATAAAGCATCGTTCCCGTGACGTCTCGGGATTTAAAGAAAACCTACAGTAGCAGAGTGTGGAGGTGCCTGAAGATGAAAATAAGCAAAGTGGTCAATAAAATAGGTATCAATGCAGGGAGTATCTAACGCGTTACCTCGTATGGTACCAGGATGAGCATAATGATAGCGATGATTTGGGTTGCTGCGAGGAAGTAAAATACGCTTTCCGCAAAGACAAAAGACCACAGGTAGCCACAGATTATCGGAGATAAGATGCTTACTACTCCCCTGCAGAAGCCTTGAAAGCCTATCCAGCTTCCGAGGCGATAAGAAGGCACAAGATCAACCGAGATAGCCATCATGTTCTGACCAAAAGACATGCTGAAGCCGCTTAGGAAGCCTGAGAACAGCAGAATAAGATTATTTGGGGCAAAAATCAGCACAACATATGATAAAACTGAGAGAAAGGCGGCTGATACGGCTACTTTTTTCCTACCAATAGTATCCGAAAGATGTGCAAGGGGGATAGCGAAAAAGACCAGCACAATGGTAGACGCAACACTCATGCCACCGATGATAAACTGGTCTGCACCCTTGACCTGGGCTGCGAATAAAGTCGTGTAGAACGCAACTTGGTTTGGAATCGAGGCCATGATTACAAGCAGAAGCCAGCGCGGGATCATATGCCCTTCACTGAAAAGACCTCTAATGTCAGCGAAGATGTTCTCCTTTTTACTCCTCATCTGTATCGCTGGGTTATTGAACCAGAACTGCAGTATACCTAAAGCTATGATCAGGCCAGCAACCTGAAGATAGAATAGAGGCCTTATTCCCTGAGCATTCAAACCTCCGAAGAACGTGATAAGGTACGCTCCAACCATTGGAGCGATGAGTTGAGGGAAGAAAGATATAGTGTCACAGATCCCCATCCCCGTCACCCTTTCAGCCGTGGAAAGAGAACCACAGATCATTGGGCACACAGTGCCACCCAGGACATAAACTGAGCTTGAGAGAACAAGCGCAATAGCGGCAACTTCCCAGCTGTAAGCTAAAGCGAAGATCGCGGTACCAACGATTGAGAGAAGCATATAGATTATTAAAACACGCTTTATACCAACCCGATCCGCGGTGATGCCAATTGGTATCGCAATCACAGTATTCACTAAGCCAGAAATGCTGTTCAGGTACCCGAGAATAAGGGGTGAGGCTCCTAAACTTGTAAGGTATAAAGGCTGATACTGGGATGTTAGGTTTGAGGCGAAGCGTTGAGCCAAGTTACGCAGAATGTTTACTTTGAAATAGCTTTCCTGCCTCCTTAGAAAGTTGATCCAGCTACTAACTAAATTAGACAGTTTTGTTACTGATGAGGGCATAATATAATTTCACCATAATTTAAGCAGGCTTCATGTTTGTTTCATAGTACGATGCTAACTCGTCAATGATGTACTTACGTTTCAAAAGGGATTCGATCCCGCTTCTCAAAAATTCAGTGCCTTCAGGGGTAATTCTATAAACTCTCTTATCGGGGCCGCCCTCAGTCTCAACCCACTCGGATGACACAAGTCCATGATGCTCCATTCTACGAAGTAAAGTGTAAAGTGTCCCAGCCTCTAAGCGATCATTTTTTATTAAACCTCTTTGGCTCAGCTCCTCCATAATCTGGTATCCATGAATTGGCTTCTCATGGATTAGCCTCAGGAATAGTAATCGCAGCCAACCATGTTCTGGGCGATGCCTCTCTTGGCTATGAAGTGGTCCGTGCCCTGTTACTTGATGATCAAACATAATTTATTTGATATATATAACAATGTAATATATATCTTCTTTTATGAAATTAAAAGCACCTGCCATTAATCCTATATTTCAAAAAAGAATAATGCAAAGTCGAGTCGATTTAAAATACGGTTTACTGGTTTAGAATGTTAATATCCCACCATAACGATCAGGAATTGAACCCTAGTGACCGGCAAATCTCCGTGATGAATATGAAGGCGCAGAAGGAAATCACGGGAAATACTCTCAGAGTCTACCTATACCTAATTACACATGGTCCAAGCGAGCTCAGGGAAGTCCAACGAGGATTAGATCTTTCAACGCCCTCGCTGGCGTTCTACCACTTAAGCCGACTCATAGAGGTTAGTTATGTGAAACAGGATGAGGAGGGAAGGTACTTAGGCATAAAAGATGCATCAACAGAGATCCTTCAGGGGTATTCAAAGGTTGGAAACGCTCTGGTTCCGCAGCTATTCTTCTTCACGGTCCTCTTCACAATTCTTATAGCCTTCTTCAGCTTCAAGTCTCTTTACCAGGTTGAATTCACACCCTACTTGGTAGGTGCCTCTCTGACACTTGTTGTCCTGCTGTGGTATGAGACCTTTAAGCTATGGCGTAGACTCGTTGTGGAGTCAACTAAAAAGTAACTATTAACCTCAAACTGAATCCTTTCAAGGTCGTTGAAAGCTCCTTCAACACATTTGAACATTTATTAAATTGTGTAGGATTAAGTAGCCATTATAGCCCCATATATAACTGTGTAAAACATGGCGACAAAGAGTTTAACATTAAAGTACGGAGTTGTAGCCGTTATCCTTGCTCTGGCAGTGATCGGCACCTCTCTCCACGTGAACCCCATGACTGCAAATGCACAGACAAACTTCGCAGTCATGCTCACGGACCCACCAAATGTTCCAGATGGAACAACGAAGCTTGAGGTAACCTACTCAAATATTCAACTTCACGTAATCTATCAGGACGGAACATCAGGTTGGGTTCCAGCTCAGGATTCAGGTACAGTCGACCTTCTCACACTTGTAGACGTTTCACAGACAATAGCTAACGTAAAACTGCCAACAAAGTCAGCCGTTGATAAACTTCAGTTCACGATCTCGTCAGCTGAGGCTACAATAGACGGCGAAGTACAGTCGGTGAATATACTATCAGATCTGCTTGTAGTCAACATTAAGAGAACCGTTCTCAATGGAACTGGGGCGGGTGCAATGATCGACCTCCGCCCAAGCCTACTCCGGATCAGAGCTGTCGACCCTGACGGCAACCCCATCAGTTACTATGTACTCGTCCCAAGCGCTACTGCAGTAATTCAGACAGATGTAACTGAAGATTACAGTAAAGTCGGCGGAAGACATGGACTAAGCAGTGATGACCATAAGAGGCTTGATGATGAATTCAATAGAGCTTCGAAGGACATCATAATCACAGATGCAACCCTTACTATCGATGGAACCACGACAAGCCTCAGCGTGACCCTCAAGAACACAGGCACCAAGGATGTCGTGATCCATGGAATAACGGTTCAGGGGGACTTCGACTACTCCAAGCCAGTGACGCCAAGCGCGCAGGGTAATGAAGGCAAACAAGGCGGTCAAGACGATAACCATCCTCGGGATATCCCCTTCCAAATCAGCGGTGAAAACCTGATCCCACGCATGGGTGACAATATCAACCATGACGGAATCAACAAAGGATTAGAAATCAAGCAAGGTGAAACAAAAACACTAAAATTCACAGGAGTCATCCAGCTGAAGCCCAATGAACACAGCAAGGCATCCCCAATAACAATAACCCCCATCAAGGGTAACAAATACACGATAAGAGTCGAAGGCGAAGGATCCGAGACATTCGATGTGACAGTCCCCTAAAAGAAATACATACCCAAATTTTTTTTCTAGAATTAATATATGTGGAACAGAAGTGATGATATGGCAAACAAATTTCAAAGAAATATAATAGAAAAACCGAAATGCTTCGGGATGATGGCAGAAACCCTAGACGAAGACAAAATCGTTAAGAGATGCATGAATGGCTCATGCATAATGAATGGGCTTAACCACCTTTGCCTAGAGATGTCTCTCAACAGGAAAATAATACAATCATGTATGCGTTAAAACCATGAGACACATTTCTAGCTCAAATAAACAAATCCATTTGAATAATTCTCTTTAGGTTTCGAGTTTGTGTATGAAGCCTAGTGTATTTTATGGAAAAGATAGTTTAATTAAAATTGGATAAATTAGGGAAGCAGCGCTTCTTCAGGAAGATCACTGCGATTCCCAGACCGATGAATAGAGCCACTTCAGGGATAGGAACTCCACTAGTAGCCTGCTTTACCGGTGGAATATAGGCAGTGTAAACAGGGTCATGTATCACCTCGTATCCGCCGTAGCTTGGATAAGATGTAATAAACAGGTAGTCTGACTTTGTTGCGTTCATCCAGAGCTTAGCCATCTCCGCGTATTTCACAGGGGCAATATGAGCCATCAGGGCGTTTGAGTAGAAGAGAAGAGCGTTCTGCAAGTTGAGAATCGGGTTCTTAGCATAGTAGGTTACGTCAGCTGTCCTTGTCACAGCGTCGTATGTTTTCTCCCCATTAGCTGTCTCCAGCTTGTAAGTCTTTTTCTCTCCGAAGGTAACGTCGAGCACCTTCTGACCATCAGCAGTCGAGGATTGGATTGATCCAGAGCTTACATCTACTCCCGCAGAAAGGGTGTTTGAGCCATTTACCTTGTTGGTAACCTCCTTATCAGCTACCCAGGTTCTCTGACTCATCAATATACTCATACTGATCTTGTTCTTTTCTAGAAAGCTGTAGATTGTTTCTGTCCCAACTTTCTGGTCCTTAGCATTATATGTCGCAGTGCTGTTATAGTGCATGATGACTGGCAGTAAACCAATGTGGTTAAGTGTCCAGAGGTCACGCATCTCCCCTATCGTGTATGTCACATACAGCTTCGCGGTGCCCTCAGATGGGTTGAATACTAAGCGGTAGTTGAATCCAAGTTCATCGTAGATACTCAACGCGGTTGGCAGAAGCTTTAGACCGGATCCTGCTATATTCCACCAGACTGCTGCAAGGTCCTTGTATTTCATACTCCAAGTGTACTCATCCCCATTTTTCATCAATGGCGTGGTCTCAACACTTGTCACAAGTTTTGGCAGCTTTCCCTCGGGCATTATTTCGCTGTAGTCAGTTCCCATCGTGAATGATACCCAGAGGTTATCATTCTTATCCGGAGATTCAGGGTATAGTGAGGCCTTAGTGTCGTTGAATGTCATCAACATAAGGAAGCTTGACGCAGTCATAGCGAGTTCTCCTTTCGTCGTGTTGAAACGCTCAACAATTGATTGAAGAGGCACCTGGAATTTGGCTTTTCCAAAATCGACGCCAGCGAGCCCCATGTAGAGTAGCTTCACCTCAAACTGGTTGATGTAGTTAACAACAAGGGCACTCGTCCAATTAGCGGGAGGTGGTGTTCCTCCAACCGCCTCAGCATGCTTCCTCACATAGTCGAAGAGGTCAATTGTCTTCGAGAAACTTCCAAGGGTAAAGTCAGCTGCAGTTATTTCATCGCTTGCCTGGGCGATGTTTAAGCTAAATGAGTTAGCTACTAACAATATTGTGATGACGATGGATAGTAACTTGATCCTCATA
>Ga0315282_10005686_pt1 | contig 21142 bp, 21 predicted proteins | sample YL17G07_20_MG_FD_203693 | JGI IMG/M metagenome (GOLD analysis project Ga0315282, IMG submission 203693) | Sediment microbial communities from Yellowstone Lake, YNP, Wyoming, USA - YL17G07_20 | ecosystem: Environmental > Aquatic > Freshwater > Lake > Sediment | place: USA: Wyoming | collected... | reverse complement strand
AATGCGGACGGCTCTGAGAGCGACGTCGTCCCGTATGCAGTCGCCAGCTACTACGCCGAGCTCAAGAAAATCCATATCGTCATCAACGGAATAAGACAGGTTAGCGACGACCTGCAGGTTAACTCCGAACCATGGCTGTTTCCGAAGGATAAGCTGGTCGAATCCATATCAAATGAGGTGATCGAGGACGATCAGGCCGTCATGTACGTCATAAAATTAAAAGAGGGTAACGATTTTAATCTATTCGCCCTAAAGAACCCAGCCAGACTGGTCATCGATATCTTCAAGAAATGATAATGACTCCTTTGAGAAGAACTATTTCATGCTGACTTGCTCTGGTGCTCTTTTGCTTCATTGATTTCCTTTATTTTCTCAGGACCGATGCACTGATCTGCGTACTGGCACCAGAATACGCACGAATTTTCTTTTAAATCCCTATAGACAGGAAGCTTGCAATTGGGACATCTCACCCGCATCTCGTCACTGAATATCTCTATTTCATATCCGCAGTTGGGGCACTGAATAACCTCTACTTTTAAGAATCTCCCGTCCTGCCCCGGACACTTGGTCATTCCCCTATACTCCATTACATTATTATTAATATAATTATAATAGTTATATATATTTATGCAATATTGAACTCTAATTTTCTCTAAAAACTGTTGTAGTGAACTATCTCTTTTGCAGATTTCCGGCCTCTGACCCTTGGCTCATCATCCGGGTAGCCCAGAGGTGTGAGAGCAACCACCCTCAGATCTCTCGGAACATTTAATATCCTCTTGACCTCTTCCTCCTTAAATGAACCTATCCAACAGGTGCCAAGTCCTTGTTCCCATGCTGCCAGGACGAGATGCTCAAACGCAATCCCGATATCAACAAAAAGACTGCTCACATATCCACCCATCCCGCCATATGCGTTCATTTCATCACCAATAACCGCGATGACTATGGGAGCTTCCGAGATAAAAGTCTGATTATTGCAAGCAGGGACAAGCTTATTGATGATGTCTTTATTATTTACAACAATGAGGTGCCATGGTTGAATATTTTTCGCCGAGGGCGCAACCCTGAACGCTTCAATCATATAATCAAGCTTTTCTTTTTCGACTTCTCTGTCTGAGTATCCCCGTATGCTGTGTCTCGATCTCATTAACTCAAGAAGCTGCATCTCTTATCCTTTCCATTAACATTATCATTCAACAATATAAATCTTGATCGACCGTTTGCCCCATCTATAGCACTCTTCAAGTGAATTAAATACAAGGTCAATCCTGTTCCCCTTAATCCAACCTCCAGTATCAGCGGCAAGCGCAGGACCGTACCCCGGGATAAAAAGCTTGGTGCCGAGCGGGATAACTTTTGGGTCCACTGCAGCAATCCCATATGTTGCCCTGAGTCCAGTAGCGGTGATCCCATCCCCATTAATCCCGCCTCCCCCTGCGTAGTATGCAGTAGCCACTATGTCCAGTTCATCAACCAGTATCAGAGCTGATTCCCCCTGGATCTGAGTCATTCGATCGCGGATTGCCTTCGCTTGTTCGATTAAGTCTGATTTTTCAACTTTTATGGTGGCAAGCAGTTTATTCTTTTCTTCGTATTCCTTCTCAAGGCGTTCCTGTTTTTGTTCGACTTCTGCAAGTGATTTCCCTAATTCTTCTTTTAAAGCCCTGAGGTCCTTATTCGCGTTTTCGTAGGCTGCTTTTTGCTCTTTCAGCGCAGTAACGAGCTCGGCATCCTGTTCCATCAATATCTGAAAAAACTCCGCATTGCTCAATAGTTCGTTTACATTTTCTGAAGAAAACAGGAATATCAATCCGCTGGCTTGACCATGTTTATATATACTCACCGCGCGGTCGTTCAAGACTACAAATTTGTGATCAAGCTCTTCCCTCATAGCTGCCACCACCTTTTCGTAATTTTCATAATCATCTTTCGCCTTGGCTGACTTCTCCTGCAAGAGTTTTAACTGCTGCATATTCCTGTCTATGGTGGTCTCAAGCCCAACAAGATCGCGCAATAGCTGTTCCTGTTGTGTGCTCAGACCAAGGATTTTTTCATTGAGTTCGTTTAATGCTTCCGCTGCAGTGTATTCAAAAGGAACAAGGATAGAAAAAAGCAAAATAATAGCAATAAATATTCTCTTGATGCCCTTCAAACAACACCCCTTAGATTTGGAAATTAATTATAACAAAAAAGACTCTTTGGAATCATTACAGAAGCAAACTAGGATTGGTTGCTGATGAGATATATCGCTATACCTGCGAAAAGATTTGGGGCAACTCTCACAAGAAGACCTGTGTTCTCGGTATCCTGATTTTTTAAATATATTTCCCTTTCTATTTTTATCCCCATCTCGGAGCACAAAATCCTGAAATCTTTTATCGTGCAGAGATGTATATTTGGGGTATCATACCATTCAAAAGGAAGCACGTCAGATTTAGGCATCCTTCCGGAAAACAGTAAATCCAGTCGAACCAGCCAATTACCAAAGTTTGGAAAGCTTACAATTGCCTTCTTTCCCGCGCGCAGCATCTCCTTAATCACAAACTTTGGCCTGTGGACAACCTGCAAAGTCTGACTTAGCACAACATAGTCAAAAAACCCGTCCTTATAATCCCGGATACCCTCATCTATATCACCGTGAAGCACTGAGAGACCTTTTGACACGCATATCTCCATGCCCTCTTCGGTGATTTCCACACCTCTACCAATTACCGATTTCTCCGTGACAAGAAACTTAAGCAGACTTCCATCACCGCACCCAAGATCCAGCACTCTGGATCCGCTGTTTATTAACTCTGCAATTATTTTATGGTCAACTCTGATCTGATTAACTTCCATAGAACAAGTCTAAATCAAATTGGATTTACCACATGATGCAAAAAACTTCTAATGAGTCGGGCCTGCTTCTCGTAATCCATCAAAAATGCATCATGCCCGTAATTAGATTTTATCTCAAAATAGGTTACATCTATATTATTTGCTTTCAGAGCACGCACGATCTCCTTCGACTGGTATGACGGATACAACCAGTCGGAGGAAAAGGATATTACCAGAAATTTCGCTTTCACGTGCTCAAATACTTTGGCGAGGCTCTTGTGCCCATTTGTTAGGTCGAAATAATCAATTGCTTTCGTTATATAAAGGTATGTGTTCGCATCAAACCTTTTTATGAAACTGTCCCCCTTATAATAAAGATAGCTCTCAACCTGAAATTCGGGCAAAAAAGAAAAACTGTACTCTGATATGTCTTGCAGGTTTCGACCAAACTTTTGATGCATGGATTCATCGCTCAAATATGTAATGTGACCGATCATGCGCGCAAGTGAAAGCCCATCTTTGGGTATCTTCTTGCCGTAATAGTTCCCACCATTCCAGTTCGGATCAGACATTATCGCCCGCCTGCCCACCTCATCAAATGCGATACCCTGTGCTGATTGCCTGGCCGCAGTTGCCACTGGGATGGCAGATCTCACCTTCTCAGGATACGATACAGTCCACTGCAAAACCTGCATCCCCCCAATCGATCCACCTGAAATTGACAAAAGCGATTTAATTTCCAGATGATCTATGAGATGCTTCTGCGCATTGACTATGTCTCTAACGGTTACTATTGGAAAGTCAAGCGCATAAGGCTTCCCAGTTTTGGGGTTTATCGACGAGGGACCCGTGGACCCTTTGCAGCCCCCAAGAACATTAGAGCAGATAACAAAATATTTGTTGGTGTCAAAAGCCTTTCCTGGACCGATCATTATATCCCACCAGCCTGGCTTGACATCCTCGCTCGAATGATAGCCAGCAGCATGCGCATCACCCGAAAGCGCATGAAGTATCAGTATTGCGTTTGACTTTTCTTCGTTAAGCTCGCCATAAGTCTCATAAGCAAGAGTGATCGGCCCCAATTTCGCACCCGACTCAAGCACCAACTCATCGGGGGGCTCAGCAAATGTAAAAAATTTAGTTGAAACTATACCTACACTATTTTTACTCATGATTTATTAATAAGAAATAAAGCATTATAACACTTAAGTATTTCTTATAAAGCCCCGACAGCAGTATTCCTCTGCGTAGCTAACAGAGCCTCATCGATATCAGCAATAATATCCTCAACGTCCTCCAACCCGACGGAAAGCCTTATAAAATCTTCGCTTACGCCTGTGCTTAACCGTTCTTCCGGAGTGAGTTGCTGATGAGTAGTAGTCGCAGGATGTATTGCCAGCGATTTGGCATCACCTATATTGGCAAGATGTGAGATCAATTTCAAATTCTCAATGAATTTTTTGCCTGATTCCCTACCTCCTTTAATGCCAAAACCAACCAGAGCCCCGTAGAGATCATGCTCATGATACTTTTTCGCCAATCTGTAATAGGGATGATCGGGGAGACCGGGGTAATTAACCCAGTCAACCTTCGGATGATCCTTGAGAAATTTGGCAACCGCAAGTGCATTTTTGCTATGTCTTTCCATTCTTAAATGCAGGGTTTCAATCCCTTGCAGAATCAAGAATGAATTAACAGGTGATAGTGCTGCCCCAATATCTCTTAACAGCTGCACCCTTGCCTTAATTATGAAGGCTATGTTGCCAAAACCAGCGAGATCACCGAACACATCCCAAAATCTCAATCCATTATAACTGGGATCGGGCTCCGTAAACTGAGAAAATTTGCCATTAGCCCAGTTGAACTTACCACTATCTACAATAACACCACCGATGGATGTCCCATGACCTCCCATGAACTTGGTCAGCGAATGAACGACTATATCCACTCCGTGCTTGAACGGTTTCAACAGGAACGGAGTCGTTATCGTATTATCAATGACCAACGGAATGCCGACATCATGCGCAATTCTGGACACCTCCTCGAAATCCAGGGTGTCAAGTTTTGGATTACCAAGGCTCTCTGCATAAACAGCTCTGGTCTTATTGTTGATGGCTTTTCTGAAATTATCCGGGTCTGATGGATCAACAAAAATTACCTTTATCCCTAATCTGGCAAATGTATGCTTAAACAGATTGTATGTACCACCATAAAGGCTTGTTGACGAGACTATCTCCTCTCCTGAATTTACGATATTAAACAGGGCAAGCGTTATGGCTGACTGGCCAGAAGCAGTCGCCAGCGCTCCTGTCCCGCCTTCCAAAAGGGCAACTCTCTTCTCAAGCACATCTGTGGTAGGATTCATTAACCTTGTGTATATATTGCCAAACTCCTTAAGCGCAAAAAGGTTTGCCGCATGCTCGGTGCTCTTGAACTGGTACGAGGTAGTTTGATAAATTGGCAGTGCCCTCGCGCCCGTAGTCGGGTCGGGGTCCTGACCACCATGCAGACACAAAGTTGCAAACTTCGCTCTATCATCAAATTTTTCAGTCATCTCGCTTATCTCCTTTAAATTACAGATGCGAACAAACCAATAATGTCACATTACCCGATAGATTTAGTCGAGACTTTATCCATATTTAAAATGCATGTCAAGAAGTTCGCTCTTTGCGCTTCCGGGTAGATATAAGATACGCTATTAAACCTACCAGATTAGTAATCAATACAAAAAATCCCCAGAGGAGTGCTGACTCCCCCCTTGCGCGCGAATCAAAAAAGACCCACAACGACAACCCTAACCAGTATGCAATTATGCCCAGAGGTATAACCAGAGTTAAAATTATTGCGGTTATACCTGGTGGTTCACTAACATAAGGGTTCACATCATAAGCCAATGCAATTAATGCAACTACATCGCCGTCTTGATTATTTATTGGATGAACAAGATGCCTGAAGACATCGTTATGCTCACCCTCAGAACGAATCGCCCCAATAGTAAACAGCTGTAGTTTCTGCAAATCCGAGAATGTACCTTCTTCAATCGACTCTAAGACCCTTGCCGTATCCCCTCTATTAATGTCTTTCACGTTCTCACCTTGCTTACCCGGACCCTTGACGTGAAGCACAATCTTCCCGTTCCTGTCTACAACCCATACAGAGGAAATATAAGGCTCACCCTCAAGTTCATTAGCAGCATTAATAAGACTCTGGTCTTCAGCAGATTTCACCGTCTGGGGTAATATCTGATTCATTGAAGATGTAACAGATAAGCGCGTCTCACCCGTATCAACAAGCATCTTTGAGCGATTCCAACCGGAAAAAATAAGAACAGATACTGCTGCTATGATCCCTACGACGGAAATTACTAATATCCACTTTTTATTTACCAACATTTAAAGACCTCCTCACTATTATTACAAGTGCAGCTACCGAACTGAGAACGAGGTTTATGGCTGGAATGGACATTGCAAGAGTTCTTAATGCAGGATGCATGTTCGTCATTAACTTAACACACCAATTGCTACCAGCAAACCCAGGCATACACTCGAAATCCCGACCACCCATAAAATCTGCCCTCCCATCGTTTCTCTTCTAACAGGAACCAGCCCCGCTATAAAACGAATTCTTTCATCATTAATCTGGGGAGCTCCACCGGTCATCGCTGAAATACCTCGAAATGAGCACCTCCTGTCTTACATCCTCAGCAGTTTCCCTATTTCTTCCCGTCCTGTAATATGCATAGCTATAGAGAGCATCACCGTATCGATGGCAGTACAGGAGATGTCTCTCGCGGCCCAATGGAGCACCAGCCAACAGGATGATCTTTCCACTCTCTTGAATGTTACCGGCTTAAATCGCAACCCTCGAACTGGCACCATTTCAGAGACCATCCGATATCCTGCTCGTAAAAAAGCATCATTAAATCTTAATTGTTTAACAAAACCCCATCTATAAATACGTCACCCAGTTCCGGATCGAACTGGGTGCCTGCATTTTTCTTCAGCTCCAGGATAGCCTCTTCCTTATTCAGGGCTTTCCTGTAATGCCTATCATTTGTCATGACATCATAGGCATCCATTATAAATATCATCCTTGATATTAAAGGAATCTGTTCTCCCTTTAAGCCCTGCGGGTAACCATTACCATCCCATCTCTCATGCGAATGCAATATATACTCGGCAATATGAGCTGTCTCTGGGGTTGCCTCTGCAATCCTGTAACCCATCTCGGGGTGTTTCTTTATTATCTCAAACTCTTCTTGTGTAAGTGCTTCCACCTTATTCATCACCTGGTCGGGAATGACAACTTTGCCGATGTCGTGAAGTTCGGTTGCAAGAACAAAAGCCTTCATCTCTGTCGGGTTGAGTTTAACAATATCCCCAAAAGCTGCCGTGGTGTCTCTTATCCTTTCCATATGTTCTTCCGTTATGAAGTCCTTCTCAAGCATGGTAGTTCTAAGAACATTTAAGATTGATCTTCTCACATCTTCCCTTTTAGGGATCTTATCCCTTAAGAGCATATCGTCTGCCTCTTTAAACGTCTGCTCGGCCGTCTTTGAGTTATCATTCTTTATCGAATAACCCAGAGAAATATTAATGGGACTTCTATTACCCTTTAGAGACTTGTTGTGTACATTCAAATTACTCCTGAGTCTCTCGGTAATGCTCCATATTTTGAATTCATCAACGTCTCTAATCAGAACTCCAAACTCATCCCCGCCAATACGGGCAACTACATCAGATGGCCTGAATGTTCTTGTAAGGATCTTGGAAAAAGCTAAAAGCATCCTATCCCCTTGCTGATGGCCAAAAGCATCGTTTATATACTTCAATCCATCTATATCGATGACAAGTATTCCGGTGCTTACTTTCCTTTCCTTGGACAGCAGCCTCATCTCCTCCTCAAAAAACGCCCTGTTGTAAAGCCCGGTTAGAGCATCATGTGTCGCGAGGTTTTTTAGCTCGTCCTCCATCTTTTTGCGATCAGTGATATCCTCATGCTGTATTACTGCGTTTACCACTTTCGAAAAATCGTAATCGATCACAAACCTCACCGTATCCCCGTCCTCAAAAACGCTTCTAATCAAGCCAGCAAAACCTTGCTCTTTTAGAACAGGATCGGCAAAGAGATTGTATTCCCCAACAGTCTGCTCATCGCGGTCTATCCCAAATAGCTTCCTGCAAGCAGCATTCTGCCTTAAATTGGTCCCGTTTGCGTCCGCTATCCATGTAGAAACAGGGCTCTGGTCAATAATACTGGACAACAGATTTTCGTGAAGTTCAGCTATTTTGTCCATTTTTTAAATCGCAAGATTGAGGATCTCGATTACATCTTTTTTATTCAGCTTCGAAATATTACCAATGGGACCATAAAAAGTTGCTATATCCGCAATTTCATCAAACTGATTTCTATCGATCTCAACATCCTTAAGTGAGTCGGGCATCCCAATACCCTTGAAGAAAGTCTCAAGTCTCTTGATTCCCTCCAGCGCCACTGCTTCCTGAGGACCAAACGATGGCTCAACGTTCCACACCCTTACAGCAAACTGCGCGAAGCGGTTGACATTTGCTTTATAAACATACTTCATCCATGCTGGAAATATTATTGCCAGACCAGCACCATGAGCCATGTCGTTGAGCGCACTTATCCCATGCTCAATATTATGCGAGCTCCAATCTTCCCCTCTCCCCGTTCCCAGCAGATCATTATGCGCAATAGTACCAGCCCACATTATTTCCGCTCGTGTCGCATAGTTTTTTGGTTCCGCTAAAGCAATGGGCACAAACTTTACCATTGTTTTTAAGGTCGCTTCGCATAACCTGTCAGTTATGTCAACATCCTTGGTTTGCGTAAAGTATCTCTCCATTACATGAGCCATTATATCAACACCACCGCATGCAGTCTGATAAGGGGATAACGAAAAAGTAAGTTCCGGATTCAATATGGAAAATCTCGGCCGTACCTCCTCGATACCGGTATTGTGAAGTTTGAGGTTTTGTTCTTCGTTTGTAATAACCGTAAACCTGCTCGTCTCACTGCCTGTAGCTGGGATTGTCAAAATTACCCCAATTGGCACTGCTTCTTTCTCAACAGCCTTATGGGTAAAGAAATCCCATACATCACCATCGTAAAGCACGCCCATAGCAATTGCTTTTGCAGAATCAATAACACTTCCGCCGCCAACAGCAAGAATGAAGTCAATATCGTTCTCCCTGCAAATCCTTATCCCTTCCCTGACCAGGCTCAACCTTGGGTTAGGTCTTACACCGGAAAGTTCAATAAAATCGACATTCGGCTTTCGAAGAGATTTAACAACCCTGTCATATAGTCCAGTCGTTTTTATGCTTCCAGTCCCGTAATGAAGCAATATTTTCTTACTGAACCTGGAGGTTTCTTCACCAACCTGTTCTTCAGTCCCCATGCCAAATATAATTTTGGTAGAATTTTGAAAAGTAAAATTTTCCATCCTGACCAAATACTCCTTTCAATAATAAAAAACCTGTCTTCCTTTTATGATTCCATCAACCAATGTGGTACTAAAATACCTGCTTTGCCTCAATCAGAACGACTTCCAGCTGAACCTTAGATTATCCGCGCTAAATATTATTTTTTCCTTTTGTATAGTTTCATCCATAGATATTTAATTTGAATACCTTCGATTAACTTGAAATACCATCTAAAAAATCCTCAGGATGGGGAGGGCATCCTGGAAAATATTTTCCCTTGCCCGGGAAAATCAATTTAGCGCAGGTCCCAAACTTCACCACCCTGGTCTCGATCTGAGTCTCAAGCTCAGCTCTCTTTCCAATATCCGACCCGAGAACAAATGTAGCGCCGCTTATTTTTGATATCTGGCCACCTGTAATAATTTTATTCAGCCCAGCCGTAAGTGTATTCCTGCATCCGCTGCACGCTCCCACATCTATTATTTCTATCCCATATCTAGAAAGATTAAGAGATTCAAGTGTTAGGATCTGAAATTTTCTTTTTACATCTTCGATATTTAGACCGCGAACATCAATTTCTGAAATATTTCCACAGCCAAGGCCCTGCTCCGATGCCAGCTTGAGGTACTCAATTGACTCGGGCTCTATACCCATTAAAAGAGATGCGACGACATCTATCGCAACAGCATCAAAAGAGGAACACAAAATTCCAAAATTAACAGGAGTTCCATTAGCCGGACCTAAACCTTCCATGGCAATTGTCCCATCAATCACCGTGATTTGCGGTAAAACTAACTTGTTTAAATCCACTATGCACTGGGCTAACCCCCAGGTGTGAAACCTTTTCTTGTCCTTTTCCTGAATTACTCCCTTCATGTTCTTTAAGCCAAGAGTTGCGGGAAAAACATCATGCGTCTTCATTACCGGAACATTTATTACTATGTCTGATTCAAGCAAGATCCTGGGCAATTGTATCCTCCTGATTACTTTTCCATTGGGAATGCCCATTGGGATAAATTCGCTCTTCTTGATATCGACAAGCTCAACCTTCTTCTCCTTGGCGAGATCTGTGTATCCACCAATGTCAAATGTTTTAGTGGTATCCGTACCAACACATGAACCCTCGGCAATTATTATCTTCTTTGCACCGACTTCTCTTACCAGATCAATAATAGCTGCGACAACATTTGGATTGGAAATTGTTCCAGTCCGATAATCCTGTGCATCGACCAGGTTTGGCTTAATTAATACCTGATCCCCTCTGCGCAGAATGGTATTCAAGCCGCCAATCAGATCAAGGGATTGAGCGACCGACCCTCTCACCTCGTCCCGGTCATCTGTCTTCTCACATCGGACAATTGAAACTACCGGTTTGCTATCCAACGAGACTCCTTATCCAAATTGATAAACCATTTACTTCTATTTCACAACTAAAGAAATGGAGTCCCTGGCCGGACTCGAACCGGCGCACCAGGCTCCGGAGGCCTGCGCTCTCTCCACTGAGCTACAGGGACACAATAAATGCTGATTCTAACAGTACTACTTTAATCGTTGCTGATATTTTAATACTTTTGGTAGGATAAAAAATAAATCAATAATCCCGTCCTGTCCTCACTGAAATTGCCAGGATAAGAGCAAATCAAATCTGCAATAGCTCTGAATTAAGTCACTCTAACTCGGATGGAAGCACTGTTTTCGATCTCCTCGCAAGTTATGGGATAAGCTTTATGGCAGCAGGTGAAGACCTTGCCATGGGCACGTTGAGCATAATGAGCGCAGAAAACACAGTCAATCTCTGGATGAACAGCCCTGCACACAGGCATCATCTATCCGTTTTTTGGAATTCTGCTGAACCCGATAGTTGCCTCAGCGGCAATGGCTTTCAGCTCAATCTCGGTGGTGACGAACTCATTATTGTTAAAGCGGTTCAAGATCAGAAATCCTTCGCGCGATTAAATATCAGTTAGATAGATATCTAACCCCATCCCTGTTTCGCGAAAGCCAAAGTCTTTATATAGTGCATTAGCTTTCTCGTTATCAAACTGAGTGTGGATATTAACCCTCTGGACGCCGTCCGCCCTCATTTTATGCAAAACGGTTGCCAGCATCTGCCTCCCAATACCAAGCCCCTGAAAATCAGGTAAAACTGCAATCCTTCCAATATTACCCTCTTCCCTATTTCCGCCTCCCATGATATATCCAACATATCTTTCCCCATAAATGGCTAAGTATGCATATACTTTTCTTTTTGGATCATTGAATATTCTTTTAATGTCACCACCAGATACCTTCCAAAACTTCAAGAAACATTTATCATCTATCTTTAATATTGTGGGGAAATCTTTTTTTCTGATCTTTTTTAGTTGTGCAACATTATTAAAATTGCTTATTGAAATGCACTGGCATTGAAGCATGCTTACTGAATTAAATAATTTAAAACCTGATTTCAGCAATATATCCACAATCTCAGCATGAGGATCAATTATCGCTATGCTCTTAGCATTATATGAACTTGCTTCTATTTTCAAATATTTAACCCATTTGACTATGTAATCCCGATAGTCTAAAAGATCCCATATTGCTATTGTATCTTTCTGATCCTTCCAGAACCCGATAACAGCATTGCCCCTAATATCACCTTTATTAACATTTACAAACACAGACCTGCACTGCTTCCTGTGATAGAGTTTGAAGTTGTCAAAAGAAGTAAATATTTTATTGAGTTTTTGTGAACTATCCCAAATTTTGATGAGTTCGGCGCTAGTCGCTTCTCTAATCAAAATCGCCCTATCCTAACAGATGTCCTTTATGTTCAGATCCTCTCCACAGTTGGCACATCTTCCGTTTTTGACTTTGTAGGAGCTCACGTAAAATCCTTGTCTTCGAACAGCAACCTGCCCACAGTTGGGACATATTGTATTCTCACCCTCATTGCCCGGCACATTTCCAATATAAACGAATTTCAAACCGCTGGTCATTCCGATCTCCCTTGCCTCAACAATCTTATCAAGAGGCGTTGGGGGTAAATGCGAAAATTCCAGATATGGCATAAACCTGGTTACGTGCCATGGCGTTTCAGGACCGAGCTCGCTCACTATCCACCGTGCTATCTGTCTTAACTGTTCAGCATCATCATTGACGGTCGGGATAATGTTTGTCACAACTTCAACATGGCAGTTCCACTTAAACTTGGCGCGCTTTGTCGCGATCAAGATAGGTGTAAAATCTTTAACTTTGGCTATCTTAAAATACGCCTCAGAGGTAAACCCTTTAATGTCAACCCTGAAGACATCAAGGTACGGACCGATCAGGTCAAGTGCCTTTTCTGTTATGTATCCGTTGGTAACAGCAACCGTATAGAGGTCATTTTCCTTACATAACTTTGCACCTTCAACAACGTACTCGAGCCAGATAGTTGGCTCGTTATACGTCCACGCCACTCCTTTACTTGAGGTCTTCTTTGCGAGCTCAATAAGCTTGAACGGCTCCACAACTTCAAGGCCTTTGCCATCCTTGAGCGCATCAGCATGAGCGATCTGCCAGTTCTGGCAATGCTTGCATCTAAGATTGCATCCAAGCGTACCAAGTGAGAGAACTATGCTCCCGGGGCAAAAATGAAAAACGGGCTTCTTCTCTATTGGATCAGCAGCAATGGAAGAGCACAGGGAATAAATCAAAGTATATAACTTACCATCAATGTTCTGCCTGGCTTTGCAAAGACCAAGCCTGCCAGGAGCTACAACACAGTTTCTCGGACAAACCTCACAGCTTACCCGGGACTTTTCTAATTGTTTATAAAGCAGAGCTTCCTTCATTAAATCTAACTACTGGACTCCTTTACGAAAGAAAGTTTAAGATTTGCTGCAGCGGCCTTATAATTTGACAGTTCTTCTGGCTTCAGGCTTTTTTCGCATGCCTCAATCAGGGCAGAAAGACAATCTATGGCTAACTTCGCCTGGGCGATATCCTTTTTCGCAGCGTTGGTCTCCTTCGGTAATCCCAGCTTCTCATACCCAAGGCTGGAAAGAGAAACCATCATCTGAAAAACAATGTCCTTAACCGTGAGTTTTTCAAGCTCTTCCTTTAGCTGCCTGAGGATCTCTTCCTGCTTTTTTCTCTCGTCCTCATCATCAGATTTTGCTTCTTGACTTTTTAAATCCTCTTGCTTTTTATCTTCATTCTCAGCCAATTAAATCCCCTCTTCCTCAGAAGAAAATTCAATTAACGTAAAAATATCATAGCCCCTCAATAGCTCCCTTGGCTTTAAATATGATAGCTCTATGACAAACGCAATTCCGACAACTGTTCCGCCTTCCTGTTCGACCAGTTTCGTTTTAGCTTTTGCGGTACCACCGGTTGCGGCCAGGTCATCTATTATCAATATTCTATCGCCAGGCTTTATCGCGTCATAATGGATCTCCAGCGCATCAACCCCATATTCAAGTCCATACTCCATGCGTCTTGTCTTGCATGGCAACTTCCCAGGCTTTCTTGCAGGTATAAACCCAATTCCCATTCTGTATGCACATGCCGCGCCGAATATAAATCCTCTGGCTTCCGCTCCAAGTATCTTATTTACCTTCTTATCATTAAAATGTTCCGCTATCTGGTCAACAGCAAACCTGAACGCCTTGCCATCAAGCAGAAGTGGTGTTATATCCCGAAACACAATCCCCTTTTTTGGAAAATCTGGAATTGCTCTTATCCTCGATTTTAGATCCATAAATTCTCCTTCTCCTACCTTTTACTTCAAATGATATAATTTCCGAGCGCTAATTAATTATACCAAATGTAATTGATCTCCAATGAAGATAAAAATATGAGCAAAATCAAAGAGCATATCATTAAACTATCAGATGAGATAGGACAGAGAACCGCAACGTCCAGACAGGAGGGGTTTGCTGCGGATTACATTTTTAATTTTCTTGGCTCATTGAACTTAAATCCGGAAATGGCTAAGTTCAGCTCATTCCCGGATCAAACCATAATCTGGCTGATCCTGTTCTGCCTTTTTCTAATCTCAGGGCTTGCCTATATCAGGGAACCGTATGCCGGCTTTCTCATATCGATTGCCGCGCTTATATCTTTTGCTGCGGAGAACAGCGGAAATCCGATAATCTCGAAAATCATGAAAAGGGGTTTCAGCCAGAACGTCATTGCCTCAATAAAGGGCAGGCGTGAAAGAAAAGACGTAGTGCTGCTGGCAAACTATGACAGCCCGCGACCAAAGATCATATTTGAATCTCGTGCAAAAAAGCACTTTAGCTTAATATTCAGACTTCTGCTCTTCTCGTTGGTAATGGTGACCCTGCTGTATGGGTTAAGCGCATTATTAGTTTTTAGGAGGGTCTACTGGTTATACAAGCCACTTCACTGGACATCATTCATTTTTCTGGCGTATATACTCTTCACTGCTATTATTACTGCGGCGGACCTGATTCGAAAGAACCAGTCTCCTGGAGCGAACAACAACGCATCAGGCGTAGCGGTGTTGATGGAGCTTGCCAGCTATTTCTCAAAAAAACAGCCAGAGAACCTAAACCTTACATTTTTATTCACAGGGGCCAAGGAGTGCAGTTCAGCCGGTATAATTAACTTCATCCAAAAAAATAGAGCTGAGCTTGAAGATAAAATGTATATAAATATTACTGGAGTGGGGACAGGCAGGATCGCATTTACTTCTGCAGAGGGCAACATCTTCAAATATGAGTGCTCCCAGGAACTCCAGGATATAGCATATCAAGCATCAAAATCCATCGGCTTTGACGAATTAGGACCAGTAAAATATCAGGGGCCAAATACCGATTGCATGATAGCGCTATCCAGTAATTTAAAGGGCATCAGCATAATTGGACTTGATGATAACTGTCCCGCCAATATTTTTTCCATACAAGACTCAGTGACAAATATCAATCATGAAGTACTGCTAAGATCCTTCAGCTTGATTAAAGAAATGATCATACTGCTGGATGATCAAGTTCCCTTAGAACAGAAAGACCTCATAATAAGCGCCAAAGAAGAGCAAGCCTAAAATTATGATTGCCAACAGCACATAACCGAGCGGGTGCCTGTCCCTCTTTACTTTTATTATCTGCTCCTGCGCAAAATGCCTGCCTGCATACTCCTTACGCTTGATTAAGGAGGTCCCTGCTGTGATTGCAAAAAGCCGATAAGTTGATTCAATTGCAATCAGCGTAAGTATTGTGGCTTCAATAGCCATCCCGTGACGAAGAGGTCCTGTAAAAAGAAGCAGTGAAAGCACTATACCAAGCAATGTACTGATGGCAGGGCCAACCATCAACCAGCCAAGAAAAAAAAGACAGACAACGGATACAAAGTTAGTCAGAAGCACGACCTGAAGCATACTCCAATTTGACGCAAATTCTGCTGCTGGTTTTATGCCAAAAATGCTCTGAACATATTTGTACCCCAGGATCGTGTCGATACTTTGAGTCGGAGTGAAATAATAAATTATGAATCCAATTCCAAAACCCAGCACGAAAAATAGAAGATTTTTAAAAAATATTTTTACTACTTTCTTAAACATCATGACCTCTGCTCAATTTGACTTTAATTATACATTCCTAAGGCTTTTACTGAACATTCCAAATAATCCATTTAACACCATTATAAAGCCGGCAATGATAAAAATTATACTTACACTCATTCGCTGAGCAAGTGCACCGGACAATAACATGGATATCGGGAACATGATATTTGCCATGGTTAGCTGCACGCTAAAGACGCGTCCCCTGATATTATCGGGGGCATAGTCCTGCGTTATGCTGACTCCAAGCACTTTAGGAGCGGAGAAAAAGAATCCCACAATACATATTAGGAATAGAGATAGGATCAGATTTTTTGAAAGAGCGAACAACATAAACGATAATCCCATCAATATAACATTTAAATATATCAGTAGTCCTTTCCTCAGCCTTGACGCAAATCTACCAATCAGGAACGCTCCCACAAGCAACCCAAGCGAGAAAGATGACATTATAAAACCAAACCCCCTGGGTCCAGCATTAAGCACTTTCTCCGAAAAAACAGGCACAAGCACATTAAGTGGCCCCAATGCTAAATTCATGAACGCCATCATCAACGTAATTATCAGTATAACCTTATTAGTATATATGAACGACAGCGCTTCTTTCAGCCGAATGATAAATTTCTCCCTCAACTCCTTAATTGAGGACACAGCACCCGATCTCCTTGCGGCTAAAATACAAAAAGCAGACAATAGGTAAGAAACCGAATCAATAAAAAACAGATTAAATATTCCTATCGAGGCAATTAAGACTCCAGCAAGCGCAGACCCGAAAATGTTGGTTATCTGAAAAGTCGCCTGATTAAGCGAGTTCGCTTGAATTATCTCATGCCTGCTCACGATATTCGGTATGAAAGAATTAAAAGAAGCCTCGAAGATAACGGTGAGTCCCGAGATTAGAAAAGTGATTAGAAATATTATCCAGAGCTGCAACACTCCAAAAAAATATAGTAGAGGCAGAAGAAAAACTAGAAATGCGCGGAACAGATCAGTAAAGACCATGATTTTTTTTCTGTCCCAGATATCTATATAGATCCCCATCAAAGTAGCAAATAAAACGGGTGGTAGATAGCTGAACGTAAGCACCAACCCCATCTTTAAAGGTGAGCCGGTTAACTGATAGACAAGCCACATAAGGGCAATGAAATGAAAATCATTGCCAAGAGTTGATACTAGCTGACTGCTCCAGATTAACGAGAAGTCACGATTCTTAAATAATGTAAGATAGCTCCCAGCTCTATACGAAGATCCCATAAAAAGTCAAACTAAATGGAAAGATTATTCTTTCCTGCAACCTTAAGAAATGCTTTAACAACCTCTGGATTGAACATTTTACCACTATTGTCAATAACCTCCTTAATTGCATCTTCCTGGGTCATCGCATCACGGTAAGGCCTTTTTGTCGTCATCGCATCAAAGGCATCTGCAACAGTAAGTATACTTGAAGTCAGCGGTATCTGATCGCCGCGGAGACCACTAGGATAACCCTCCCCATCATATCTTTCATGATGGTACAGAATAACATCAGCAATCGATCTCGTAATTGGAATATCCCTCGCAATATCTGCTGAGATCGTCGAATGTTTTTTGATCATATCCCAATCGGACTTTGCAAGCGGGCCCTTCTTATGCAATATACTGAGCTCAACCTGCACCTTTCCAGCATCATGCAGATACGCTGCATTTTTCAGCCTGTCCACTTCATATTCATTCAATCCAAGTTCTCGCGCTATCCTCTCTGCATACTCAGCAACCCTCCTTGAGTGACCGGCTGTATATTCATCCTTCGCCTCCATGATTCTCACAAGGTTAATGATGTTCTCAAGTACAGATTTCCTCTCCTTTACAGAGAGCAGATATATATATTGAGCTAGGATTAACGGAAGCACAGTGAACAGCAGCGAAACCCAACCATATCTTAAGTAAAGCAATGACGCGCCAACTGCAACAAACGTGACTATAAAGTGAAATGGAAGTATCCATAAAAAATTGTAAATCCAGAGGTTAATCGGTGAAACTCCTTCTGAGATTGATATGGCAATTGCCGTTAACCATGTGTTAAAAAGATAGTAAGCAAGTGATGAACAAAAGATAGCAAGTGCCATAATGAACGAAAATTTCTCAGTGATGTTCTGACCGAAGAGCCAGTAAATAAAACCCGCAGCAGTAATTGAAACTAATAATTGACCCGCGTTGAAAAAATATTTATACCACGCTTTTTTAGCTCTGATATCGGAGATGTTTAAGAGCTCAAGTAGCGAAATCAGGGAAGCGGTAGTTGGACCAAAAATAAACAGACAAGCCAAAGCCAAACCATTTGCGACAGAAACTGATCCAGCCCTCGGGAGTGATACGGACATATTATTTGCAAAGATAAGAAGAAGTCCGAAAGCTACCGCTCCGCTAATCGAAAATTTGGGGTTAACCTCATATGAGCATACGAGCATTGCCGCCCCACCCATAAATACCAAGGCTATGTATATGAAGAGTTTTTTGCTTATATTTAACGAACCTGTAGAAGCCAATTACTTAATTCTCTTCATCCCCATAATTAATTAATGATTCAAATTACCATCTTACGCCAGAAGCTATCCCTATTACTGACGCCAGAGCTAGTAATATACGAATAATATTCTTCATTTAACTCATCTCCCTTCTTTTTTGATTTTGTTTTTTGCACAAATTACCATCTTACGCCGGAAGCAATTCCAATAATGGATGCAAGCGCCAGCAGAATCCTGATGATGTTTTTCATGTGTATTCCCTCCTTTCTCATAGCTATTAACAGCTGCCGGAAGGAAAAAGACCTGGTACGGTTACCTGAAGAGTCAAAATAAAAAAACCGACCCCTCATGGGTCGGTTTCACTCCTAGCTCCGTGAACTTCAAGTGTCCAAATACGAAGCTCACATCATAGCTCCCCAAATAAAAAAATGCGCTTTCTATATTGTAGAAAAAATGTTTTCAATGTCAATTAAAATCTTGATGATTTTTAAAAATTTTTTATTACGTCAATGTATATTGCATACCAACTTCTGGCAGGACAACATCTGGGGCTAGAGCAATGAATGCCTCTGGGTGCTCTGTGTGGATAGGGAAAACTCTTTTGGGACTTATTGAGTTAATTGCCTCTGCAATCTCCTTTCCGGACGCATGGCCTGAGGCATGTGCCTGGAATCTCTTCAGTCTGAATAGCTCAAGCCAGTTATTCAGGAGCCTGTCGTCCAGCATCATCTCCTCACTAAAAGGCTCACTTCTTGAATGGATATAATAAGAATCCTCTGGCGGATGAATATCAATTAACTCTTTCAAAGAATAGAAATCAAGATATACAAGAAATTTTGCGGGATCCTTGCTTAATTCTCTTGATGTTATGCTATTTTTGTGACTAAGGTAAATCCTCTCCCAGAGAAAGTAAGCGGGTTCTTCGATCTCCGGCCATCTTCTCCTTGGTACATGAACGAGCATCTCATCGTTGTTGAGTGAAGGCGAGGGGTATTCCTTTTCTCCCTCGAGCAGGTCCAAAAGATAAGCTTGCTTCATTGATATCACTAATTTCCTGCCAAGGCTTTTAGCTATCCTGTAAAAAGTATTAAGCCGGTCAATATCTCTTGCGGGAAACACGGTGAAAACGGTTTTATCTTTGATCCGCTCATTACTTAAGAAATCAAGCACCTTCCTTTCGACGTCCGCTTCGCTGTCCCTCTTCTCCTCATCTATATTTGTGCCCTCTATGATAAGAACATCAGGTTTAGCTCGTGCTGCCTCCTCAATAAACTTCCTTGTCAGCTCTGAATGTGTGCCGTGTAGCCTGATGTCACCGGTATACACAATCGAACAATCGGAAGTCTGAATAATATACCCTGCTGCCCCAGGCAAAGAATGATCTACGCCAAATATGAAAATCTTAAATGAACCCACCGTAAATTGATCCCCAGATAGATGAGTGGTTATGTCTCTCCGTTTTTTGACATATTTTGAGGCACCCTGTTTTCGGATGGAAACTTCAAGGAACTCGGTTTCAAGGCCGGAAATTCCTGTGCTCTGGAGCGTATCCAGAACATGCTTTGTCAAACGCGTCATATGGATAGGAATATCAGGGTCACAAAGACTTATGAAAGCGCTGTGATCAATATGACCATGCGACAACAATATCGCACCAATCAAAGACTGTCCTGAATTCAAGCCGTAATCCCGGTTCTGGAGGTCCCTTCTATACAGGCCTTTTATCGATGGAATCAAACCGGTTATCAGATAGTCGCCTATGCCGTTCAGGCATCTCGGCTGCAGGAATTCATCAAAATATTTTCCTGCCTGCGTAAAACTCATGCCAAAATCCAGCAATATTCTAGTTGAACTATCTTCAAGAAGGATCTTGTTACCACCTATTTCACTAACACCGCCATAAAAAGTCAAACGAGTCATCTCTTTGCCATCTTATTATCATACAAGTTCTTATCAGCTTTCCTCAGCACTCTGGCCATATCAACACTTTCATTCTGTCTTATTGAGTATCCGTAGGAGATATTTATCTTGCTAGTATTATCATTTAACTTGTTTTCCTCGGTTAGCTGCAATTCCAGCCGTTCTATGACGGACCTGATGACCAGCTTATTCACATTGGGTAATATTACCGCGAACTCATCTCCACCAATCCTTGCCAGTATCTCAGAAGCCCTGAAGATAGTTGATAATATCCTTGCCGTCGCTTTCAAAAGCTCGTCACCCTTTGCATGGCCTAAAGTATCATTAATATGCTTCAGGTTGTCGACATCAAACATCATCACACCAAGCGGTAAAAACCTGTTATCCGAGTGCCTCAATAACTCCTCTTCAAAAAAAGCCCGGCTGTAGAGGCCAGTCAGTGAGTCGTGCGTTGCCATGTGCCTCAGATTCTTTTCTAACTCCTTCCGCTCGGTTATATCAACCCTGGAGACAAGAACTTTTGATAATGTGTCCTCATGTCCTGGGATCACCGAATATGTAGCAGCAATACACAAAATCCTCCCATCTAAAGTGCGATTAATTATCTCCAGTTCCACATTGATTTTGCCTTCTGCAATGACGACGATGCCTTCTATCATCTCATTAAGCGATTCTTCTGGGTAAATTTCAGTTATCCTGCTGAGAAATTCATCTTTGCTTTTCGCATTATATAAAGAAAGCGTTTTTTGGTTTACATCAATAATCTTTATCTTAGTAATAAATTTTTTAAGCTCCTCCGGATTGTTTTCGAAATATCCCTGAAAATCTACTACTTCATATCCCTTTAAATAATCAATATAATTCTTTACTTCAGAAAGGTCTTCTTCCCAGAGGGAGATCGGTGA
>Ga0315282_10005685_pt1 | contig 21142 bp, 24 predicted proteins | sample YL17G07_20_MG_FD_203693 | JGI IMG/M metagenome (GOLD analysis project Ga0315282, IMG submission 203693) | Sediment microbial communities from Yellowstone Lake, YNP, Wyoming, USA - YL17G07_20 | ecosystem: Environmental > Aquatic > Freshwater > Lake > Sediment | place: USA: Wyoming | collected... | reverse complement strand
TATTCCCTGGGTATTTACTTGTAAATATGGATATGGATGATGAGACATGGCTGATTGTAAGGAATACCCCAGGGGTTACTGGTTTTGTAGGTATAGGAGGAAAGCCTACATCTATACCTGAAGATGAACTTGATACTATAATGAGAAGAATAAAATGGGAAGATATACATTACAGGACTTCTATTCAAGTTGGAGATGTTGTACGGATAAAATATGGGCCATTTGAAGATTTCGCCGGAACGGTCGAAGAGATAATACCGGAGAGAAAGAAGGTAAAAGTGGCAGTTTCTATCTTTGGTAGAGAGACTCCATTAGAATTAAGAATAGACCAAGTAGAGAAAGTATAAGGAGGTAATAATGCCTAAGAAGATAGTAGGGATAGTAAAGCTTCAGCTTCCAGCAGGTAAAGCTACTCCAGCTCCCCCAGTAGGACCTGCGCTAGGTCAATATGGGGTTAATATAATGGAATTTTGTAAATCTTATAATGCTCAGACTACGAACCAAGTAGGAGAAGTTATACCAGTTGAAATTACTGTATATGAGGATAGGAGTTTTACATTTGTCTTAAAAACCCCTCCTGCATCTGAGCTTATAAAAAAGGTTTTAGGAACAGAAAAAGGGTCTGGAGAACCCAATAAAAATAAAGTAGGTAAACTTACAACTGCCCAGCTTAGAGAAATTGCGCAGAAGAAGCTACAAGACCTTAATACTGATAATGTAGAAGCAGCAATGAAGATTATTGCTGGGACAGCAAGAAGTATGGGAGTAAGTATTGAAGATTAAGGAGAAGGGATAAAATGCCTAAGCATGGTAAAAAATATTTAAATTCACTTAAACTTGTAGATAGAAGAAAAAGATATGAGGTAGATGAAGCAATCTCTCTATTGAAACAGGTGAGTTATGCTAATTTTGACGAAGCAATAGAGATATCTATCAATCTAGGGGTAGACCCTAGACATGCTGAACAGAACGTAAGAGGAACTGTAGTCTTACCCCATGGTATAGGGAAGACAAGACGGGTCATTGTATTTGCTAGAGGAGATAAAGCACAGGAAGCGATAGATGCCGGGGCGGATTATGTAGGTGCTGAAGACCTTGTAAATAAGATTAATGAAGGATGGACAGACTTTGATGTGGCTATAGCTACACCTGATATGATGGGGCTAGTAGGTAGATTAGGTAAAATTTTAGGGCCTAGAGGCTTAATGCCAAACCCTAAAGTCGGAACAGTTACTACAGATATAGTCAATACTGTAAAAGAACTCAAAAAAGGAAGAGTAGAGTTTAGGGTAGACAAGTTTGGTATAATTCATACTGTTATAGGTAGAAGGTCCTTTGAAGAAAATAGACTAAAAGAAAACTTCAGCACATTGATAAATGCAATATTAAGAGCAAAACCTGCAGGAGTCAAGGGACAGTATATAAGAGGGATTACTTTTGCTACTTCAATGAGCCCTGGTATAAAAATAGACCCTCTTAAAGCTACAAGAATAAGTACTGTATAATTAAAAAATACACTAATAAGTTCCTAAGAAAGTAGGTGCCGCTAAAGCTTAATATCCTACCGAGGAAGGATGACCCTTCCTTAGTTATGGAAGGGTTTGTTTATAGGAGGTGAATAATGCCTTTAAAGGAAGAAAAAACAGTAGTAATAGAGAGTACTATAGAAAAGTTAAATCAGGCAGGAGGCTTTATTATTGCTGAGAATCGTGGACTTGTTATAAAGGATACCGAGTCCCTAAGAAAGAATATAAGGCAAAAAGGTGGGGAAGTAAAGGTAATTAAAAATACCTTATTTAACATTGCCCTAAAGAGAAAAGGGATCAACCTAAATGGAGGTAGTAAATCCCTTTTAGAAGGGCCTAATATGTTTATCTTTACCTATAAGGACGAGATAGAGCTATTAAAAGAGGTAATAGCGTTTTCAAAGGGTAATAATAAATTCGTCCCAAAAGGAATATTTATAGAAGGTCATATATATGAAGGTCCTCAACTTGAAGAATTAAGTAAACTTCCACCTAAAGAAGTCCTTATATCCATGGTAGTAGGTGGGATTGCAGTTCCACTTACAGGCTTAGTAAATGTATTACAAGCGCCGCTAAGGAACCTATTATTTGTCCTTAGTAATATAAAAGAGAAGAAGTCTTAAAAGGAGGTCAAAAATGACAAAAGAAGAAATTATTGGAGCCATCTCCCAGATGAGTGTACTAGAGCTTGCAGACCTTGTAAAGGCTCTAGAAGAGAAATTTGGAGTCCAATCAGCCCCTGCAGTAGCAATGACTCCTATGGCAGCTGCTCCAGCTGCAGAAGAGAAACCTCAAGAACAAACTGAGTTTGATGTAGTACTTCATTCTGCAGGTGATAAGAAGATTCAGGTCATAAAAGTAGTAAGGGAAATTACTAGTTTAGGGTTAAAAGAGGCAAAAAATTTAGTTGATTCTGCTCCAAAGGCTATAAAAGAAAAAATCTCTAGAGAAGAAGCTGAACAGATAAAGGCAAAACTTGAAGAGGCAGGAGCAGTCATAGAGATAAAGTAGGGGGGACCCTACTTTATCTCTATAAAACTATAGAGGAGGAATAAAAGAATTGAGACAATATGAATTGATGTGTATCCTTAATCCAGACCTAGAAGAATCTAGGATAGATACCCTTATTACAAGACTTCAAGAAGTAGTAACTTCTGCAGGAGGGGAATTACAAGAGGTAGATAAATGGGGTAAGAGGCACTTAAGCTATCCAATAAAGAAGTTTTACGATGGATACTATCTAGTAGTAAACTTTAAAGGAGATAACTCTATGCTAAGAGAATTGGATAGAATATTAAAGGTAGCAGAAGAGAATATAAGACATATGATAATACGGAGAGATTAAAAGATGAATTATGTAGTATTGACTGGTAGACTTACTAGTGATCCAATATTACGTTATACTCCTACAGGTGTTCCTGTAGTGGACTTTACACTAGCTGTTGATAGAAGAAGCAAAAATCCTAAAGGAGAAAAAACGACTGACTTTATAGATATAGTAGTCTGGAGAAAACAGGCAGAAACTTGCGCAACATACTTAAAAAAGGGAAGGCTAATAGGGGTAGAGGGTAGATTAGAAATAAATAAATATCAAGGGTCAGATGGCCAAGCTCACAGACGAACTAGAGTAGTAGCATACAGAGTAGAATTCTTAAGTAGCAAGCCTAAAGAGGCAGAGGAGGGGGCACCAGAAGGAATAGTGTCATTTGATGAGGATGCATTTGTTGATGACCTAGATCAAAAGATTGACATAGATTTAGAAGAGGGGAAATAAAAAATATCGCCTAAGGTGAAGGCGAATATTAAATTTTCACCTACCCTTATTAGGGTTCCAAGGAGAAATATGCCACAGGAGAGAAAAAGAGGGACTGGTAGACGTTTTAGAGTTCAAAAGAGAAAAATCTGTGCTTTCTGTACTGAAAAGATAGTTATTGATTATAAAAATATAGAGAGATTAAAACGTTTTATGTCAGATAGGGGGAAGATTCTTCCCAGAAGGGCTACTGGTACTTGTGCAACCCACCAACGTAAGTTAGCCAGAGCTATAAAAAGAGCTAGAATAATAGCATTATTACCATTTGCGAGTGATTAAAAATGGACGTAATCTTATTAAAAGATATACCAGGATTAGGTAAAACTGGAGATATAAAAGAGGTACTTGAAGGGTATGCAAGGAATTATCTTATCCCTAAGGGGCTAGCAGCTAAATCCACTAAAGGCAGAATAAAAAATATAGAACTTCGCAAGAATGCAATCTTAGTAAAAGAAACCAGAGAGAAAGATGTTGCATCAAAGTTTGCTGAAAGATTAAATGAGACTCATCTAGTATTTAAGGTAAAGGTAGGAGAAGAGAATAAACTCTTTGGTTCTATTACTTCTAGTGATATAGCTGAAGCACTAAAAGCTAAGAATTTTAATATAGATAAACATCAGATTATACTGAAAGAACCTATAAAGTATCTTGGAACCTACGAAGTTATAGTGAAATTAGGTTATGGGGTGAGTACACCTATTAATATCTCTGTAGAGCGAGAGTAAAGGTATGAGTATTGAAGGAGCATTAAAGTCTAATGTTCCTCCTCATAATCTTGAGGCAGAAGGATCTGTCTTAGGGGCGATGCTTCTATCAAGAGATGCAATCGCCCGAGTTATTGAGATTCTGGACTCTAGAAGTTTTTATCGAAAGGTACACAGAGACATATACGAAGCAATACTTGAGCTATTTGAAAAAGGTGAACCAGTAGACCTTATAACTGTCTCTGACCTTCTCTCAAAGAAAGGACTTCTAGAATCTGTAGGGGGGTACACGTATCTTTCCTCTCTATTAGATAAAGTTCCCACTCCATCTAATGCAGCATATTATGCGAAGATAATCCAAGAAAAAGCCATATTAAGAGAGCTCATAGAAGCAAGTATAAAGATTAAAGAATTGGCTGAAGACGAGAATGAAGAAGTCCCTCTTATTATGGATAGAGCAGAACAACTTATATTTGCTGTAACTCAACGTAAAGTGTTTCAATACTTTATCCCTCTTAAGGAAGAACTCTTTAGCGTCTTCGAAATGATAGAAGTCAGGTCTCAAAAACATAGTTACCTTAGTGGTATCCCTACAGGTTTTGATGAATTTGATAAAATTACTGGAGGATTACAGTACTCTGATTTCATAATAATAGCCGGAAGGCCTTCTATGGGTAAAACAGCTCTTTGTCTAAACATTGCCCACCATGTTGGGGTTAATCTAAAGCTTCCTGTTGCAATATTCAGCTTAGAGATGTCTTCAGAGCAGGTAGCAATGAGGTTGCTCTCCGCTGAAGCGGGTATTCCTTATTATAAATTAAGAGTTGGAGACTTAACAGAAGAAGAGTGGAGAAGAATTACTACAGGGATAAATAATCTTGCAGAGGCACCTATATATATAGATGACTCTCCAACTATGACTGTCCTAGAAATGAGAGCAAAAGCCAGGAGACTCAAATCAGAAGTGGGATTGTCTCTTATTATAATAGACTATCTCCAACTTATGAATTCAGGTGGAAAAATAGAGAACAGAGTACAAGAAATATCTAAGATCTCTAGGGACCTAAAGACTATGGCGAGAGAATTAGATATACCTGTAATTACACTCTCTCAGCTGAGTAGGGCAGTAGAGCAGAGACAAGATAAGCGCCCTCAGCTTTCAGACCTTCGTGAGAGTGGAGCTATAGAACAAGAGGCTGATTTAGTATCATTCTTATACAGAGATGAATACTATAATAAGGATTCCCCAGTCAAAGGTTTGTGTGAGATTATCCTATCTAAACATAGGAATGGTCCAACAGGGACAATAAAACTTGGATTTAATAAAGAAATTATGAAGTTTGATAATTTAAAAGGAGGACTAATAAAGGAATGAACCAAGCTCTTCTTATTATAGATATGGTAAATGACTTTGTACACCCTAAAGGAGTCCTCTATTCCCCTCTATCGAGTAAGACTATCCCCTTTATAAAAAGACGACTAGAAGAAGCAAGAACAGAAGGAACAAAGGTATTCTATATATGTGATACCCATATTCAAGAAGATAGAGAGTTTAACCTTTTTCCTCCTCACTGTATAGAAGATACATGGGGAGTAGATATAATAGATGAATTAAAACCTAAAAATGGAGAAAGGATTATACATAAGAGAAGATATAGTGGCTTTTTAGGGACAGATCTTGATATCTTATTAAAAGAATTAGACATTACTCAACTTATTATTACAGGTGTAGTTACCAACATCTGTGTACTCTATACTGCCTATGATGCCAGGATGCTGGGTTATGAGGTTATAATTCCTAGAAACTGCGTAACTTCTTTCTCTGAAGAAGCTCATCAATTTGCTTTAAATGAATTGGAAAAGACTCTAGGAGTAAAAATTATTGAGTAATGGCTGAATATGATAGATTCGCATGGCTCTATGATATAGAGTACAGCAATAGAGTAGAAGATATTCCTTTTTATATCGAAACATCTAAGGATATTGAAACCCCTATTCTTGAATTAGGCTGTGGAACAGGAAGGCTCTTACTTCCTCTTGCGAGGAAAGGGCATAAGATTACTGGAATAGATATTTCTCAAAAGATGTTTGATATCACTAAGAAGAAATTAATGAGAGAACCTCCAGAGATAAAAGAAAGGGTCTCCTTGGTAAAAGGAGATATGCGTACCTTCGAATTAAATATCCTATTTGGCGGTACACTAATTGCATTTAATAGTTTTATGCATCTCTTAACTATAGAAGACCAAGATAAATGTCTAGAAAGTATTTACAAGCATCTGGTTCCTAGAGGTAGACTTATAATAAGTATAACCAATATGAGCCCAGAAGTAATAGAATCTTCTAAAAAATGTTACTACCATAACTCTCTCTTCTGGATTGATGAATGGCAGGGCTATTTTCAGAAATATGAGACTAGATTTATTGACCCTGTTCATCAACTTATTAAGTTAAACACTTTTTATGACATAATTGATCGTTCTGGAAAGGTAACCCGTTATGTAAGGGAGATGCTCCCAAGATATTTCCATAGGTATGAGATGGAAAGAATATTCGTTATGCATAAGTTCAAAGTAGAAGCATTATACGGGAACTATGACTTTCCCTCCTTCAAAAATGAGAGCCCCCATATGATTTGGGTAGTAGAAAAAGAGTGATATGGAAATAATCCTCGCTGAAGAGTATGGATTTTGTTTCGGGGTAAGGAGAGCTATAAGTCTAGCAGAAAAGGCTATAACCTCTAATACAAAGGTTGCTACATTAGGAGCTATAATTCACAATCCTCTAGAAGTAGAAAGACTTGATAGAATCGGGTTAAGGACAGTAGATAGTATAGAGGAGTTAGAACCAAAAGAAATAGTACTAATAAGGTCTCATGGAGTTCCTATAGAGGTATTAAAAGAACTAAAGAAGAGAAATATAAAAATTATAAATGCTACCTGTCCTCTTGTTGCAAGGGCACAGGGGATGGTAAGCTTTCTGACATCTCACAACTATAATGTAATTATCATAGGAGAAAGAGGACACCCGGAGGTTGAAGGACTAGTCAGTTTCGGAAAGGGGAAAGCTAATATAGTATCTTCAAAAGAAGAGATAGACCCTATCCTTTTAGATAGAAATATTGGTGTAGTTGTACAGACTACATTCTCCATAGAAAGATTTAAGGAGATATTAGGTGAAATAGCTGGCAAAGGTTGGGAGATAAGAGTCTTTAACACCCTTTGTGATGCCTCCCGCAGAAGACAGAGAGCAGTAGAAAAACTTTCAGAAAAGGTAGATGTTATAATTGTGATAGGGGGGAAAAATAGTGCTAACACAAGAAGGTTAGCAGATATTGGGAAAGGAAGAGGGATAGATACGTATCATATAGAATCTTGGGAAGAAATTAATCCTGAATGGTTTTCTAATAAGGGGAAGATAGGAGTTACTGCTGGAGCTTCTACACCAGACTGGGTAATAAATAAAGTTATAGAAAAGATTAGAGAAATATGCTCCCTATAATAGCTATTGTAGGAAAGCCTAATGTAGGTAAATCCACACTTTTTAATAGGCTGACTGGTAAATGGAAGGCGCTTACAAGTCCTATTCCTCATACTACTAGAGATAGACTCTATGATATATGTGAATGGAATGGAATATCTTTCACTTTGATAGATACCGGTGGATTTACTATGGAAAAAGAAGAAGCCTTGCAGGAAGAGATAAATCTTGAGTTAGAAAAGACTTTAGAGGAAGCAACGAAGATTCTATTTGTAGTAGATGGCAAAACACCTATCATTAGTGATGATTTAGACCTTGCTCAGATGCTAAGAAATTCTGGTAAAAAGGTCATCTTAGTAGTAAGTAAAGTAGACAACTATGCAAAAAAGGACGTAGTACTATCTGAGTTCTTTTCTCTTGGTTTTGAAGAAGTAGTTCCAATATCAGCCCAACATGGGATAAATACAGATGAGCTCTTAGACAAGATTGTAAATGATTTGTCAACTTATAAGGTGGAAAAAACTGAGTATCTAAAAGCTACACTAGTAGGAAATGTAAATGTAGGCAAGTCTTTTATATTTAATAGACTCTTAGGAGAAGATCGGGCTATTGTTGATGAAACTGCTGGAACAACTAGAGATATAATAGAGGAAGAATTAACCTTAGACGGAGAAAAGATTGTCATTGCTGATACAGCAGGAATAAGGAGAAAATGGAAAGAAGGTTCTTTACTAGAGAAATTGGCTGTCTCAAATACTCTTAGGATGATAAATAGAGCTGATTTGGTTTTACTTACTCTGGATATAAAGGAGGGACTAACTGGTTTCGATAAAAGGATTGTTCATAGCGTTTTAGAAATGGAAAAGCCGATAATAGTAGTCTGGAATAAGTTAGACCTGGTAGAGAAAAACTTTTATCTTCCTGACACCTTCCATCTCATTCCATATGCCCCTGTATGCTATACCTCTTGTATTACTGGCAAAGGTTTCAAAAAGTTAAAAGAGACTATAGTATCAGTAATAGAATCAGGGAGAAAGGTTATTGGAAAGAGGGAATTAGATAGGGCTTTAGCCGGATTAACATTTCCAGGAGAAGAAGGGAGAATGATAAAGGTTTACTATGGAAAACAAATAGAGACATTACCTCCGAAGTTCTTACTCTTTGTAAGTAATTCGAAAGCTATAAGTACTCGGACCATTCAAGAGATTATAAAGAGAGTAAGGGAAGTTTACCCATATTATGGTAACCCAATAAAAGTAGAATGGAGGGAGAGTTGAAGACCTTATTATTATATCTAGGAAGTTTTTTATTAGGAGGAATACCGTTTGGGTATCTAATAGCTAAAAGGCTTTATAAAATAGACATAAGAAACCAAGGTAGTGGAAATATAGGAGCTACAAATGTCTTAAGAACCTTAGGAATTTTACCAGGATTGATAGTTCTTATAACTGACCTCTTAAAAGGAGCCATACCTGTAACTATTGGAAGAGCTATGGGCTTACCAAATGGACTGTACCTCCTAGCTGGTGCTATTTCTGTCCTCGGTCATTGTATTTCTCCATTTCTTAAATTTAAAGGAGGGAAAGGAGTAAGCTCTACATTCGGAATGATGGCGGCATTTGATCCATTAACTGCTGTTCTTTCTTTTCTTGTAGAAGCATTGTTTGTAGCAATATGGAGATATATCTCTTTAGGCTCTATTGCAGCAGTTATTTCGATGGTAATCTTCGTCTTTTTAAAGGGATATAATATCTATGTCCTCATAATAACCAGTCTTGTAGCTATTCTCGTTATAATTCGTCATAAAGAAAACATTAAAAGGCTGCTAGAAGGAAGAGAGAATAAGTTCTCTATAAGAGGACATTGATAAATGCTTCCCAAATCTCTAAGGTCTAAAATAAATGCCCTTAAGCTTAACATAGGAAAGATAAGCGAGAAATATTTTCTTGTTGAAGGATGGCATATTATCGAAGAGGCTATAAAATCAGGATGGCAGCCAAAATGGGTTGTTATAGAAGAAGGTTATTTAGATAAGTATAAAGAGACCCTTTCTATCTTAGATTCAAAGACTGAAGTGTATACTGGAAATAGGAAAGAGATGAGAGAACTTTCTAGCCTGGAAAGCCCTTCTGGTATATTAGGGATATTCCCTCGTAAAAAGATAAAATTCCAAGAAGGAGACTTTATCATAATAGCTGACAGTATTCAAGACCCAGGTAATCTAGGGACGATTATTAGAGTGGCAGATGCAGTTAGTGCGGACGGTGTAATTGCCCTCAAGGGGACTGTGGACCCTTATAGCCACAAAGTAATAAGAGCAAGTATGGGTTCTATATTCCACATATCGGTAATAAAAGAAAAAGATACAGAAAAAATCTTCTCAACCCTTAAGGATAAAGATTATTACATAATAGGCACAAGCTCTCACTCTGGCACCGTCGTATATACACGTCTTGACTGGAAATTTCCTTTAGCTCTGGTATTAGGCAATGAAGGTAGAGGTATATCAAAGGAAATAGAAAAATTCTGTGAAGCTACTGTAAGGGTTCCAATATTAGGAAAAGCAGAATCTCTCAATGTAGCTATAGCTTTTGGAATAATTGCCTACGAAGCGATAAAGGATAAGATAGACTAGTTTTCCTGCAAATTTGAGACCCCAAAATACCTAATGAGGTCATTAGATACCAAGTTTTCTGTGGCTGAAAGGCTTTCCTCAGGAGGAGTATATGGGTCAAAAGAAGCATAAACAGATTCAAGTATATTTAACCTTGAAAGTCACATATGATTTGGAGTTCTGCCATCCAAATCACCAAAGCACTTAGTAGCTATTACAATTAGTTCAAAACAATCAAATAAAGTTTAGAAGTTTCACACAAAGAGGTAGATTTATGATAGAATACTTCTTAAAAGAATTCTAAATATTAGGAGGTTGTTATGGCAAAAAAGGTAAAATATATAAGCAGAGAGGCTAAAGATTTACCAGACCTTTATTCAGTAATCCCCAATAACCATCCATACGTATTTGATAGCCCTTCCCAAGCGAGGCAAAAGGCAAAGTCGCTAACTCTAGAAACAGATGAGAGTTATATAGTAGTAAAACATCTTGGATATATGGAGGTCCTCCCTGAGACAAAAAGAAGAGGCAGAAAAAGTAAGGAATAGATTTCCACACTGTTTTGCCTGTGGGAAAGAAAATCCTATCGGCCTACATCTAGAATTTATTCCCCAAGACTACTATGTAGAAGCAGCCTTCTCTCCAAGCTTTTTCCATCAAGGTTATCCCAATATCGTCCATGGAGGTATAGTCACTACCCTTCTAGATGAGGCTATGGCTTATGTATTAGAATTCAATAACTATAGAGGAATTACAGCTAGACTAAATGTGAAGTTTATTAAATCTCTAAAACCAAATGAGGAATATAAGGTTACAGGATATTTAGACAAGATTAGGGGAAAGGTTATCAAAGCTCACTCTGAGATAGTAGATAAAGAGAATAGAATTATGGCAAAAGCTTATGGAATATTTGTAGCTGAAAAAATATAGGAGGTCATAAAATGACTAAAAGAGAAAGAATCCTAATTACTTTAAAAGGAGAGCTTGCGGATAGGATACCTTTTAGTTTCTGGTATCATTTTAGGTGGCTTGATTTTCCTTCAGGGGAGCCACTTGCTAAAGCTGAGTTTGAGTTCTACAAAATGTATGACCCTGATTTTCTTAAAGTAATGCATGACATACCATTTGAACTTTCTCAAGGGGTAAGTAAAATAGAAAAGCCTGAAGATTGGTATAAACTCGATATCCTTACAGAAAAGTCATCCAACTCCAGTGCCCAGTTAAAAACCCTAGATATTATAATAAAAAACCTTCCTGACGATGGCTTTGTGATAGATACAATATTTAATACCTTTTCATATGCTGAAAAACTTACAGGAAAGAAGACATTATTTCATTTAAGAGAAAATCCTAAAGCCCTCCATTATGGATTGGAAATGATGGCTAGGTCAATAGCCAACTTCGTTAAGGCTGGAAAAGATATAGGTCTTTCAGGTATATATATGGCTATTCAAGGAGCAAACACAGATATAATGGATGAGGCTACATATAGAGAGCACTTCTTACCTTACGATATGATAATATGGGAATCAGCAAGAGACTATCCTTTTAACATCATTCACCTCCATGGGAATAACTTGGTCTTTAATATAGTAAAGACATTCAACCCTAACATTATTACTTGGAGCAATAGGTTAACTCATCCCACATTAACTGAAGCAAGAACACTCTACTCAGGATGCATCGCAGCTGGGTTAAATGAAGAAAATATCATAAAATATACACCTAGTCAGGTAAAAAGAGAAGTGATAAAAAGTATAGTGGAGGCAGGGGCATCTAAGCTTATCATTACTCCTGGATGTGCTGTCCCTACTGAAACTCCAAAAGAAAATCTAAATGCCATAAAAGAGATATTAGAAGAGATGAGATGAAAGCACAAGAAGAGCTTGCGGATATCTATGAATTTATAATTAGTAAGAAGAAAAAACTAGCAGTAATTGCATGCGAGGTTTTAGCTAGAGAATTTTGTTATGCTGCATTGATAAATCCAAATATTATACATCTAGAATTTAAAAGAAAGGGGCTCCACGATAATCCAGAAGTTATGAGAAAAGAACTACAGGATGAGATTGATAAAATATCCTTTTCTCCTAAGGATAAATATTTAGGTATTATCTTAGGATATGGACTCTGTAGTAATGGTACGATGGGAATAAAAGCAAGAAATATCCCCCTTGTGATTCCCAGGGCCCATGACTGCATAACTCTTTTCCTGGGCTCAAAAGAAAGATATATGGAAGAATTTACAAAACATCCTGGCACTTATTATTTTACTACTGGCTGGGTAGAAAGAGGAAGAGAGAGTGTAGAGAGGATGAAGGCAAGTGGCTATGGTCTAGGTAAGACATATGAGGAATATGTAACGCTCTATGGAGAGGATAATGCCAGATATCTCTCTGAACTAGAAAGTTTATGGAGTAAGAGATATACCCAAGCTACATATATAGATATGAATCTTCCTATTCCGTTCACCTATGAAGAAGAGGTGAAAGAGGAAGCAGAGAAAAAAGGATGGAATTACAGAAAAATAAATGGGGACATGAGGCTATTTTACAATGCTTTAGATGGGGAACGGGATGAGAATGATTTTCTTATAGTCCCTCCAGGATACTCAATACAGCCAAGTTTTGATGAAGGAATTATCAAGATAGAACCTACAGATGAATGAACATGATACCTTTTCAGAGAGACAAAATAAGATAAATTTTACTCTAGGGTTTATTCAGTCAGGGCTATGGGGGCTAGCGATGACTTTTTCTTCTATTACTACAGTCATCCCCACCTTTCTCAAAAAGCTTGGTGCATCTAATCTAGAGATAGGGCTCATTCCTAGCCTAGTGAATCTTGGGTTTACTTTCCCTAGTATACTTTCAGCTCCTATAGTAGAAAGAGCAAATTCTGTAAAGAAGTTTATTATCACTGTGACTTGGATAGAGAGACTTCCTTATCTATTTTTAGCTCTACTGTCATTCTTTATAGCCTTTTCTAATCCTAGATTAACAATATACACAGCCTTAGCCCTCATCGGTATAGCAAACTTTGGGACAGGCTTCATTATGCCAGGATGGATGGACTTCGTAGCTAGAATTATACCTACAACTAGTAGGGGAAAATTTATCGCTGTGGGAAATGGGCTTGGGGGGATATTAGGAATAATAGGAGCTAATATAGTTGGAAGGATCCTAGGTAAATATCCTTTCCCCCAAAATTTCGGCATCTGTTTTAGTGCTACAATGATAATTCTTGTAGTAGCCTATACAATACTTCTATTTATAAAAGAGCCTAAGTATATAAAATCCAATGAGAATAATAGCAAAAACTATTCCCCGGAGATTTCTAAAATTCTAAATAAGGATAGAGATTTTAGAAACTACGTCCTGGCAAGGACCATCCTGAGTTTTGGAAGCATAGGAATAGCGTTCTATACGGTATATGCAGTGAGTAGATTTTCCCTTTCTGATAGCTATGTAGGTATATTTACTATGTTTCTAGTTGGAGCACAGCCTTTAGCAAATATACTCTGGGGACCACTGGCAGACAGGATAGGACATAAGTATGTGCTTTTAGGCGGTGTATTTTGCAACCTCCTAGGGAATCTTATCGCCTTGTTAAGTAAGTCTGTCACTCCCTTATATTTAGCATTTGCCCTTTCTGGAGCAACTTACAGTGCATTTATGATCTCTGGCTTGCAAATAATATTAGAATTTGCTCCTCCAGAGAGAAGACCAACATATATAGGGATCAATAATGTAATTATATCGCCTTTTCTTGCTCTCAGCCCTATATTGGGAGGATATATAGCTGATAGATATGGATACTTACTAGTATTTACAGTCTCTCTTATTGCTAATGCAATAGGACTTGCTATTCTATATAAAAGTGTAGAAGACCCAAGAAAGAGGATAACAGCATAATTATATCTTTTCTAACTTAGCGTATTTAGCAAGTAGATGCCTCTTCCCTATCTCATTAAAGACTATTACAAGCTCTGTTTCTCCATCCTCTAGAGGATGTACCTCCTGGATTATTCCCTCTCCCCACTTTTCATGCCAAACTCTTTCTCCCCGTTCAAATATACTCTCTCCCTTTACGACAGTCTCCAAGCAATCTTCTGGTATCTCTTTTACAAACCTAGAGACTTCATTACTGTTTGTATGACCATAAAGAGTCCTTATCTGGGCAGCTGTTAGATATAGATACTTTTTTGCCCTAGTCATACCTACATAACATAGTCTTCTCTCTTCTTCAAGGTCTTCTCTCTCTCCTAGAGAAAATGTATGAGGAGAGACACCCTCCTCCATTCCAGTAATGAAAACTACAGGAAATTCTAGCCCTTTTGCACTATGTAATGTCATTAAAACGACAGAAGAGTTAGTATCTTCAAGAGTATCTATATCTGATATAAGTGAGGTATGGTTAAGGAAACCTTCCAGAGAGGTATCTTTTGAGCCCTCTATATATTCTTTAGCTACCGAGATTAGTTCTTTGACATTTTCTATTCGCATCTGGGCTTCAGAGGTCTGTAAAGAAGTTAATTCCTTTATATAGCCTGTCTTTTCTAGAACTTCTTCCAATACTTCTTGAGTAGAATGTAGCTTAGAAAAGGCTATAAGTTCTTCAATGAGATCTATAAAGTTTTTTACTCCGTTCTTTACTTGTCCACTAAACTCTTCTTCAATAAGATGTGTCATTGCCTCTAAAAAATCTATGCCATTCTGATGGCTATACTCGATAATCTTTGATAAAGTGGTGTTTCCTATACCTCTTCTAGGAGTATTTATTATCCTCTTTAGACTTATACTATCATAAGGATTAACTATAAACCGCAGATAACTTAAAATATCCTTTATCTCTTTTCTTTGATAGAATCGTATTCCACCTACAATCCTATAGGGAATACCCCTTTTTACCATTGCTTCTTCTAGAGACCGTGATTGAGCATGGGTCCTATAAAGAACTGCAAAATCCCCAAAATTTAAACCTTCTTTCTTCTGTAGAGTAATGACTTCTCTTACAACAAAATTAGCCTCAGCAATCTCATCCTTAGCTATATAAAGTTTTACCTTATTACCAACCTCATTCTGGGTCCATAGATTCTTACCTTTTCGGGATTTATTATGGACAATCACCTTATTTGCAGCATTAAGAATATTTTTAGTAGACCTATAATTCTCTTCTAATCTAATAACCTTAGCTCCTGGAAAATCTTTTTCAAATTCTAGAATATTTCGTATATCTGCCCCCCTCCAACTGTATATAGCCTGGTCATCGTCCCCAACTACTGTAAGTCTACGATGAGCTTGGGCAAGCAAGAAAACTATAACGTATTGGGCATAGTTAGTATCTTGATATTCATCAACAAGGATATACTTAAACTTTCCTTGATAATAAGAGAGAATCTTCACATTCTCTCTAAAAAGCTTAACCACATACACAAGCAGGTCATCAAAATCTAAAGCCTGATTCGTTAGAAGTTTTTCCTGGTATTTTTGATAGACCTTAGCTACTATGCTCTCATAATAACTTTCTACAAATTCCCCAAAAGTTACTGGATCTATTAGATTCTCTTTGGCTTGACTTATCCTTCCAAGGAGAGCACCTGGAGCATAACGTTTACTATCAAGATTCAGTTCTGAGATAGCCTCTTTCATTAGAGAAACCTGGTCATCCTCATCCAATATGGAGAAGTTATTATTTATGCCAATGTAATGAGAATATTTTCTTAAAATTCTAGCAGCTATAGAATGAAATGTCCCTAACCATACATCAGAGATGTGTTTATCCAACAGAGTAGAAACTCTTGTTTTCATCTCCCCTGCTGCCTTATTTGTAAATGTAACTCCAAGTATATCCTCTTCTGGGACTTCTAGTTCTTTAACTAGGTAAGCAATCTTATGTGTTATTACACGAGTCTTCCCACTACCAGCTCCAGCAAGAACCAGAAGAGGAGCTTCAGTATAAAGGACAGCCTCTCTCTGTTGAGGGTTCAATTCATCTAAAAAGTTCATTTCCCTTTTTACGTTCTTTTTCCAACTGAGGAATAGTTATAAAAGCTAAAATTCCCCCCAAAAGTGTAGCAAAGAAAAGAGCAATACTATCGAAATAGACAATCTGATAACCCTTTATGAGCTTAACAGTAGACTGAGAGATAATAAGATACCTAGTTAATGTTCCTAGCAGAATTCCTATAAGACTTACCCATCTCCCTTTATTATAGAGGAGGGAAAATACTACTATAAGAGACATATTCCCCAACATAATAAAAAACAAAAGGTCTACAGGCTTAAACATCTGGAGTTTCAAAAGAAACCTTGATAGAGGTATGCTTATACCAACAATCAAACTTTCCCATATACCTACTAAAACTGGTAATAAAAAGTAAAAAAATACTGTAAGAGTATCCCCTATTATATAAAGGAAAGAATCTCTGAAAAGAACAGGGATTATAAGACCAATGATAATCAAAATTAAAACTCTCTTAATCCTATTTCCCCTCAACTTTCTACTATTTCTTCCTCTAGATATATCTCTTTACTATCTTCATCATATGCAAAAAGCTCAGCATATCTTCCCCAATCTATTGCAATCTCCATCTGGTCATGGGCTTCGCTTTCACTAAACTTAGTCTCTAGAAGTTCTATAAAAAATTCTACAGGCATACGATGATTAGATTTATTGTTAAGGACTTGAAGAATCTGTTGAATAAATGGAACATGGGAAAGGAGAAGTTTTTTAAATATCTGCTTTTTCTCCAAGACATCAGCCTCAGCAAAGATTTTACCTTCTTCTGTAATTATAATGTCTCCACCTGTGGTATCTATAAATTTCAAGAGTTCAGCCGCCTCAATAACTGGTTGAATATCAGCTACATCCATTTGTAAATCTTCAGCAACTTTATAAATATCTACTCTGGTATCTACTAAGTCAGATAAAAGTTCTATAAAACCTGCTATTGCTCCTACTCTCACATGAGGAAAAGGGGTAGTATATCTCTCAGGACGAATAGGCTTGGTAACTAGAGCCTTCCCCATCATAATTCCATATATCCTATCAACAAACCTAGTAAATGCCTCATCATCTCTATCTCTCCAATGAGGCAAATCTACGTAGATTTCTTGTTTTATCCTACCAGGGTTCTTATCTAATATTATAATTCTATCAGCTAAGTATACTGCTTCTTCTATACTATGTGTTATAAGAAGTATAGACTTTGTAGGGATCTTATGCTCTATCCATAGATCAATGAGGTCATTTCTTAAGTTCTCAGCAGTAAGTATATCCAATTCAGAAAATGGCTCATCCATAAGTAATACTTCTGGTTCTACAACCAAAGCCCTTGCAAAACCCACACGTTGTCTCATTCCACCAGAAAGTTCCTTAGGATAAGCACTTTCAAAACCGTCAAGTCCTATAAGATCTATTATTTGAATAGCCTTTTCCCTTCTCTCTTTAGGGGAAATGCCTTTTGCCTTTAACCCAAGTTCTACATTTTCTAAGACAGTAAGCCACGGAAAGAGCGCTGCTGACTGAAAGACCATAGAAACTCCTAAATTTACTCCTTCTACAAGCTTCCCTCGATATAAGACTTCCCCATGAGTAGGGGTTATGAGACCAGCAGTAGCTCTAAGTAGAGTAGATTTCCCTGCCCCTGAAGGACCAAGGATCGCAACAAACTCTCCCTCTTCAAGAGTAAAACTTATATCCTCAAGAACAGTAATACGTGTATTATTAGGCATATCAAATATAACAGTAAGGTTTTTAGTCTCTATAATCGCCATAGTTCTATTATATCACAAAGAGTGATGTTCTTCTGAAAGCCAATAGAGCCTGCGCCAGAAGAATCTATTAATAATTGTTACAGTAATAATCATCACAATTGTACTAGCTGCCAAAACTCCAAAATCACCTTTATCAGCAGAACTACTTATCATAGCCCCTAGCCCTTTTACAGAAAGAGTAGTACCTCTAAAATGAACATATTCGGATACTATAGAAGCATTCCATGCCCCACCAGTAGCAGTAATAGCACCTGTAACAAGTTGAGGTAGGACTGCTGGAATAATAAGTTTTCTCCACTTATCCATACCCTTAAGACCAAATATATAAGAGGCTTCTTTTAGTTCAGCTGGGATAGACATAGCCCCTGCAATAATATTGAACAACAGATACCATTGAGTTCCCAACAACATAAGAAGGATGGAGGCAACAGACAATCCTCCTTTTAAATTCACTAACCACATAAGGATAATAGGGAAAATAGCTGTGGCAGGTATAGAAGCAAAAATCTGAACCAACGGTTGCATTACAGCAGAAAGTCTTGGGTTCATCCCTATATAAACTCCAAGAGGCAAAGTCCAAAGGATAGAAAGCAATACTGCTGTACTGACCCTTAAAAACGAAAGGAAGTCACTAAGTAAAATTTCTCCCCATCTAGAAATAGGTATATTGGAAATAATTATAGACAATCTAAAACATCCGTATACAATGACAAGACCAAACAGTCCAATCATAATAACTCTTGTTATAGATGAAGCCTTACCTCTAGAGCTAGTATATATTCTTGATGGAAACTTTTTACTTATCTTCTCCCAAAAGTTTTCTAAAGTCCCTCCAACTAAATGGGTAATGGTGGACCTCTGAAGAATAGTAAAAATCATAGAACGAGGGACAACTTCCTCCGAGGAAAGTTCAACCTTAAACTTCTGAGCCCAAGCAATAAGTGGTCTCCAAACAAGTTGGTCTATTACTATTATTATCACCACCATAACACCTAAACCTACAAGCATAGCTCTAGTATCTCCCCTTATAGCAGCAAGCTGGAGGTAAGACCCTAATCCAGGTAATCTAAAGTCTCTTTTTCCTAAGGTAAACATCTCGCATGCCATAAGGAAGAACCAACCACCAGCTACAGACATCATACTGTTCCATACCAATCCTATAGTAGAGTACGGTAGCTCTACATAGAGGAACTTTTGAAAAGAGGTAAGATTAAATACATTGGCAGCCTCATTAAATTCCCTAGGGATAGAACTCATAGACCCATATACGCTAAATGCCATATTCCACACCTGTCCAGTAAAGATAAGGATTATACTTCCCAGTTCTACCCCTACCCTTCCATAAGGGAATAAAACTATTAGCCCAAGAATAACTCCAGGCATAAAAGAAAGAACAGGGACAGACTGTAGGATATCCAAGAGTGAGATCATAAATGGCTCTAACCCTTTATTGTGACTTGCAATATACCCATAGATTATTGAAAAATTAAGAGAAAGGATATATGCAAAAAATTGCCTTAAAAGTGAGAGCCAAGCATAATATGGTAGATTAGAAAATGAAAGGGAAATATTAAGTGCATAGCCAGGTGATTCTCTCCAACCCTTAGCGGTACTTACGATACCATATATAAATGCAAAGAGGAATAAAATTATACCTAAATCAATTACAGAGATTTTTATTCTTTTTATTGGTATTGTTTTATAGAGCAAAAGTTCCCTCCTAAATAATCTTAAAAAACCTATCTATTATAGCATAGAACCAATAAAAATGGTAAGCCCCATAACAAGAAGATAAAAGATACAATAAGGAAATATGTATTTCATTAAAGTTCCTTCTTCTCCACTTTTCCCTATACCAGAGGCTGCCAGAGTAAGATTTTGTAGCGAGATAAGTTTTCCTCCTGTTGCCCCTGTGGCATTAGCACTAGCCAACCATACTTCAGATACCTTTATACTCCTACCTGCCTCGACTTGTAACTTTCCAAAAAGTACGTTTGAAGTAGTATCACTTCCACCTAAGAATGTTCCGATGGCACCTAAAAAGGGTGAAATAAAGGGGAAAAATCTTCCAAAAGTATGAACTAAGATATTAGAGAGAAGTTTTGTCATCCCTGAATATCCCATTATATTTGACATAACAACCATTGAGACCATAATTAAGACTGTAGGAATCATTTGGGAAATTGTCCCTATAAAAGCTCTTTTAAAATCTGAAAATTTAGCCTTCAGTACTAACCCACTGATGACAGCAGAAAACATAATAAGAGTTCCAGGAGTATAGATAAAATCTATCTTTATAGTCTTCTCTAGTGCATCTAAAGGATAAATAATAGAAAAGGGAAAATTGGTAAGAGCCGTAGTGAAGCTAGGACTGAACCTCGTTATAAGGATAAAAACCACAATCAATATGTATGGTATCCATGATAATACGTCTTTTATCTCTAACTCCAAACTCAATTTACCCCATTTCCCTCTCATTTTTGAATAAAAAAACAAGAAGAGAATTGTAGCAATGGGAGCTAAAATTGCAGGAAGCTCAGGGCCAATATACCAAGCAACAAGTATTTGAGATAGAGCAAAGACTATACCACTTCCTAAGACAATAAGTAAGTTACCCTGTATTTTAAGTTCTCTCTTTATAAGAAATGGGATTATAACTGTAACTGGAAGGAGCTGAACTGCTATCGTCCTAGTCAAAAGTTTCAACGGCAAGCTAGTAACTCTTGCCAAAGTTATAATAGGTACTCCTACTGCGGCATAGACTACGGGAACAGTATTTGAGATTAGAGGAATGAGAGCAGATTGGAATAGAGGGAATCCTAAGGAAATTAAGATTGCAGAAGGAACAATCACTGAAGTCCCAAAACCTGCAAGACCTTCAAGTAGGGAACCAAAACAGAAAGCTACTACTAAAGCTTGAACAAGTAAATCTTTAGAGATTATGGATAGAGTCCGTTTTATTCCTTCTATCGCACCTACTTCGCATATCAATCTATAAGTAAAAAGGGCTGAAAATATAGTCCAAAGTATAGGACAGAAGGAAAAGATTATTCCATCAATTATACTCCATAAAAAGACATTATTCGGCATCTTCCATATAAAGATTGCCCCCAGGCTAGTAATAACTAGAGAGATTAAGCAGGCAATATAAGGCTTAACAATCTTAGATACAAGGGCATAACCTAACCAAAGAAGGGGTACAACTGTAGTTAGAATCAAAAGGATAT
>Ga0315282_10005684_pt1 | contig 21144 bp, 20 predicted proteins | sample YL17G07_20_MG_FD_203693 | JGI IMG/M metagenome (GOLD analysis project Ga0315282, IMG submission 203693) | Sediment microbial communities from Yellowstone Lake, YNP, Wyoming, USA - YL17G07_20 | ecosystem: Environmental > Aquatic > Freshwater > Lake > Sediment | place: USA: Wyoming | collected... | reverse complement strand
TAAAGGTCACCAGCACAACAAACAGTGCATGTAAAGATACCAGCAATGGAAACTTTACTATCATTGCCCCTTTAATTGTCTCTTCTCCTAATGGAGGGGAAAGCTGGCAAGCTGGTACAACCCAGCCTATCAGCTGGACATATGCAGGGAATCCTGGAGGTAATGTGAAGATCCAGCTCTATAAGACCGGGGTGTTAAATAAAACGATCATTCCAAGCACCCCGATAGGAAGTAGTGGAAATGGTTCTTATGACTGGACGATTCCTCTTAATCAAACCCTTGGTAAAGACTATAAGATAAAGGTCACCAGCACGAGCAATGGTTCCTATAAGGATGCCAGCAATGGGAACTTTACTATTAGTCGGTAGCGATAGAGCCACCTGTTAAGCATTTAAGATAAGGGGCTGGGATGAATCGGCCCCTTTTTCTTACCTATATTTTCTTTTATTTACTTTTTAAGTTCAAAAACTTGCGAGCAGAGGAAAATTCATTAAATTCTTGGCAGCTGTTCAGAATGATACTGATGAGGTTCAGGTTTTCCAATTTGCTACGAAAGTAACTCTGCCAAATGGGAATACGTATCCACCCTCTGGTTATCTCCTCGGACCTATCAGGGTCACTTTAGATCCTCAACATTTCAATCTAAAATCTTCAACTTCTATGATTCATGCGCATGCAACATTTGTAGGTGAATTCGTTACACAAGATTTAATAATTCCCTGTCTGCAAGGTCAAGTCTCTTCACCACACTTACATCGTATCAATTTCTGACCCACTATAAAATAATTCTCAGATTGCCCAGGGATGCGTTGATTTATAAGCTGGACCAGAAGAGAGGGTTCAAGGGGAGGTCTAACGATAACACTTACAATCGCTTCTGTACTCATTTAATCCTCCCAAACAAAGAGTGGCAAAATGCAGCTATTCCTATTTTTATTTTAAAATTAAAAATAAAAAAATGCCTCAGACGTTGCAATTATTCATGTCCAGGCTCAATTGTACCCATAGTTGGTTGGTCAGGATTTTCATTTAATATGTCACCTTCTGTCTCGTACTTCATGGAGGAACAGGAAGCAATGAACATCATAACAATAATTATAAATCCGAACAATGACATTTTCATATTCTCACCTCTTTTTATTTGATTCCACAAAGCCGGAATCTGTATGATGATTAAAATCTTACCAGTAAATTAACTCATGAAACAAAAATAAACTATCGGTATAAGTCTGATTTTTTTGTAAGACTTTGAGTTGTTATTTGTCAGTATTTGTCTTACAGAGCCTTCTCCTGCAGCAGGTTTTTTTCATTCAGAAATACTAATGCTTTTTTGTATAAGATCCAAAAGATTCTTTGTCAGCTTAAAATCAGATACTGTGTCGCGTCACGGATAATTCTGACCCGTGGGACGGATCATGATTTCGTTGATGTTGACATGAGGCGGAAGCGTGAGCAGCCAGTAAATGCCGTCGGCAATAGCCTGGGGTTCGAGTAATTTGCCGAAGTGGGCGATCCCCTTGCCAAAGTTCTCCTCATTGTAGCCGGCCACATTCTGGAATTCGCTAAGCACGATGCCGGGCATAACCACTGAGACGCGCACGCCGTGTGGGCAGATTTCGCGGCGAAGGCCTTCTGCGATTGCGCCGATGGCGAATTTGCTCGAACCATAAAATCCGCTGAAGGGCGAGATGTTCCGTCCCACCACCGAACCGATGACCACAATGTCTCCGCATTTTCGTTGGACCATGTATTGCCCCGCCCGGCGCATCAGATGGGCTGCGCCAAGAACGTTGACGTGGTAAAGCTCCTGCCACTGGGATTCGTCGCTACTGAGGATGCCGCCCGCCAGTCCGCGACCCGCATTGACAACAACGATGTCATACTTGCACCCTCCTTCATTCCAGGCCAAAGCGCGATTCAGAAGCAAATCAATGTCTGCCTGAATGCTTGCGTTACCCACCACAGCCAGGGCTTTACCACCCTGGTTGGCAATTTCCGAAGCCAGTTTATCCAGGCGGTCTTTGCGTCGGGCGTGGATCACCACCGCAGCGCCTGCCTGCGACAGAGTCAAGGCTGTTGAGCGTCCTATGCCGGAACTGGCGCCGGTTACGATAGCGGTTTTATCAGAAAAAAGTTTGTTCACCGTCCTTTCAATTTCTTTGTCATAGCTCATTCTTTTGTCTCCTTTTTGTTATTGTGCCTAACTATAATTATACGGACCCAGTATTTGGGGGATTTATGACAAAACTATAGCATACTTTTGATGCGATGAAAACGTATTCCTCAATGGTGCTATCTTGCAAATGTTGTTTCTTTGTCGGTGGAGCAGACAACCTGAAATGCAAAGTCTTTTCGCCTCTTCCTTATAGTAAACTGTAATAGGTAACATGAAATATGATAGGGGAAACGCATGTCAGAAGTGATTTGCATCGTGCTCCAGATTCAGGTGTCCAATCGAGATATAGGGGGAATGGTCTAAGACCAGGTCAGTTGACATTTGAACTTGTAAAGGAAGTCTACAGATGGTTTGAATTTGAAGATAATTTAATACCCTATACTGAACAGATAGAGGATCATTTAGAAATTAGTCCTAATCAAATTAGAAACATTCGCTCTCATTGAGATTTCAGAATGTGAGCTTTGACTTGGTCCCACAAAAGATTATAATTTCGATACACCAACCATTTCTTTCTCCTCGAAATCGTTACGTCAAATATAACTTTAAAATATAGAATTGTAAGTGTTATCGTTAGTCAAGGCTTAATCTGTCACTGTCTGTCAGGTCAAATCCCAATATTTACACTATCCTACTTTCTATTCAGACTCTCAAGGTTACGCCTGGAAGTTTTAACGTTCTTTTCCGATTTCTCACTTTTCAGGATCGATAAGCAGATGGGGCTCTAAATGAACCTCAACATTTTTAACGCCTGGAATGCTTTTTGCGATTTCCTCCATTTGATGAACCAATTCTTCCTCTTCAGGCTCTGTCGCCTTGGCTTTAATTGAGACAGTCCCATCTCTAGCAAGCACCTCAACGTCAGGTTTCAGGTCTATCAAGGCAGCCTTGACTCTGGCGGCAGTTAGCAGTTGATCTACTGCCTTTTGTGATTCCTGCGTAGTTTTGAAACGCTCCAACCCAACAGTGTGCCAAATAATATCTACCGCATCATCTGCTGTAATTTTCTTAATGTGGATAACCAAATCATAGAGATTTGGATCCCATGTGTCAATTCCATAAACGTATTTGCTCCATTTTCGTCTTTCTCTGTCATCATTTTTCAGAATACGCAATGCCTCTCTTTTCGAAATTCCTTCACGCTCCATCTCGAGCTTTACGCGTTCCTCCATATCGGCAATGATTCTAACTTTTAGCACGTGAGAGATACCTTTGATGAAGAAATGGCCAGCAAGACCGTGGTATACCACGTTGTCTTTTTGAAAATGCTCCAATAAGGCAACCTGCAAATAGGCAAGATATCTTTCTTTTGAGTAGCCAAATCTTTCCAGAATGGAAGGGGCATCGTGAATAGCCCGAACTAACTTGATTTCAGAAATATTGAATTCTTTTGATGCCTCAATGATAACGTCTCTTGCAATGCACTCATAACCTAATTTTTGGGCTACTTTTTCGGCTACCTCTTTCCCTTTGCTGTAAGAGCCTCTCGAAATAGTAATAATGGACATCGTAAGCCTCCTTTAATGTTCTAAGTAACTTATTATAAAAGTAGAAAATAGAATAAAAATATCAGTCTATGTCTGATTTTATTGTAAGACCACGCCTTATTACATTGTCAGCATTTATCCTACAAAAGTTTACAAAATTGATTGTATACTTACTTTTAACCGAGTCATAAAATTCACTATAGCTTAACCTTTTAATACCCTAAAATTAGCAAGTTGTGTTAAGATGTAATATCTTAATCAGCTGCCAAACTAATAAATCCTTCAATTTCCCTCCTGTTGTCAAAAACAAAAGGGAGTAATCATATATTTGGGGACCTTGTGTCATGCTGAAATTAACATACTTATTTAAGGAGAACTATGAGAGGAAAGAATGAATTTTGAAGATTTTAATCTAACTGACGAGACAATAAAGGCTATATCAGAAATGGGATTTGAGGAGCCAACACCTATTCAGGTCTCTACTATACCACTCATAATGGGTGGGCATGACATTATAGGACAGGCACAGACTGGAACAGGAAAAACTGCTGCCTTTGGCATCCCTATTGTAGAAAGATGTCAGAACGGGAGAAATCCCTTTGCCATTGTACTGGAGCCAACGAGGGAGCTGGCAGTTCAAGTTGCGCAGGAGATTTACAGAATAGGCAAGTTCAAAAAAATTAGTGTTCTGCCTGTTTATGGGGGTACATCTATTGAGAGACAGATAAAGATCTTACAGCGTGGTGTCAATGTAGTTATTGGAACACCGGGTCGTATTATAGACCATTTAAGGAGGAAGACCCTTTCTCTTTCAGAGGTAAAAATTGTTGTTCTCGATGAAGCGGATGAGATGCTCGATATGGGATTTATTGAGGATATAGAGACGATACTCAAGGCAATACCTGCAGAAAGACAAAACCTCTTATTTTCAGCCACAATGCCGCAGCCAATAGTTAATATTGCGAGGCGATATATGAGAAATCCCGAGAAGATAAGGGTCAATACAAAGGGTATTGTTATTCCAAAGATAAAGCAGATATTTTATGAGGTCAGGGAAGAAGACAAAGTTAATGCCCTTTCAAGACTCCTTGATGTGGAAGATCCACAGCTTGCCATTGTCTTCTGCCATACAAAGAGGGATGTTGATGAGGTCTCCACGAAACTCAGTCAGATCGGATACAATGCAGCCGCCCTTCATGGTGATTATGCACAGGCGAGAAGGGATGAGGTCATGAATAAATTCAAGGGAGGAATGCTTGATATCCTCGTTGCAACTGATGTGGCTGCGAGGGGACTTGATATCAAGGACGTTACACATGTCATCAATTACAGCATCCCTCAGAATCCTGAAAGGTATGTTCACAGGATTGGAAGGACAGGAAGAGCTGGAAAGTCAGGAATAGCAATAACCTTTGTTAATCCAAGAGAATATAAGCATTTACGATTGATAGAAAAAACTGCGAGGACAATAATTGACAGGAAGAAATTACCTTCACCGGCAGATGTCGTGAAGGCAAGAGAGAAAAATATTGTCAGGGATATTTCCGAGATAATTAAGGAAAATAGACATGTAGAATATATTCAGGCAGTCAAAGAGTTGTCAGATAGCTACGGATTTGGCGATGTTGCAGCAGCAGCCCTCTATGCTGCATATGGTGAGATTAAGGAAAAACCTACAGACGAACATTATGAAAAAAATAAAATGGTTCGATTATTCATGACTATTGGCAGAAAGGATAAGATAGAAGTGGCCGATATTATAAAATCTATTGCATTAGAAGCACATATTCCCTTTGGTAAGATTGGAAAAATCGATGTCTTCGATAAGTTCACTTTTGTGGAAGTTCCTCAAGAGTTTTCTGATAAGGTAATACGCTCTGTGAATGATGTCATGATGAAAGGCAAAAGAGTTAAGGTTCAACAGGCAAAGGCAAGGACCACTAAGTAATTTAGCCTGCTTTCTGAACGAAATCAATAAATAATTTACAGATTCATTAGAATTTTATATACTCCCCCAAAAAAATATGTAATCATAGAAAACATAAATATTTTTTTATCTAAATCCGCTCAATAAGGGGTAAGGATATAAGCCAGAGAGTATCTCTGAAAAAGATAGTAACTAAACTATTGATAACCCCTGTCATCTATACCATTTATAGCATGCCATATGCCTATGGTTCTGGCTTTATAATCGATACACAAGGTGCATCCTCCCTAGGGCAGGGAGCTGCTACAATAGCACATACAGATTATGCATCAGCTATCTATTTCAACCCCGCATTAATTAATAAACTTGAAGGCACCCAGGTAGAACTTGGGACAACGCTGTTATTTCCCTCAAGCAAGTTCAAAAGTGATATAACGGGTAAGACTTTTAAAATAGAAAGGGATGTGTTCTACCCATCAACGTTTTATTTAACTCATAAAATCAATGATAGAGTGAGTGCAGGGTTAGGTGTCTTTAATCCTTTTGGTTTGCGAGCAAAATGGTCAGAGAACTGGGAGGGGAGATACATCATAACAAACTCAGAGATGCAAACCTACAATATAAACCCTGTAGTTTCCTACCAGATAACACCTTATATCGCAGTTGCAGCAGGCTTGGATTTCCTTTTCTTTGATGCAACATTAGAGAAGAAAATAAACCTTTCCCTTTTAACCCCCTTCCCTTTTCCTGATGGTGGGCAAAAATTTAAGGGCGACGGAAATGGGGTCGGATATAATCTTGGGATTCTCTTTGAGCCTCATAAAAATATCTCTATTGGTGCCTCATACCGAAGTGAAATCAAAGTTGATATTGATGGTAATGCTACTTTCGACTTGCCCCCTGGTTTGCCCCCACTCATCAGCGCGTTATTCCCAGATACTTCTGGCAATACAGACATTACACTCCCTCAACAGACTTATCTGGGAATATACTATAAGGGTTTTGATCCACTATCCTTTGAAGTTGCTTTGAGATGGGAAGGCTGGTCTACATATGACCAATTAAAGATAAACCTTGATAAGTCAGTTGCAGGCAGTACAACATTCATCTCAAAGAAAGACTGGAAAAACACCTATACTGTAAGTATTGGAGCAAAGTATCAGCTTAATGACCAGGTTGCCTTTCTTGCTGGCTACTTGTATGGGGGAAATCCCATACCTGACAAGACATTCGATCCTGCTATCCCCGATGCCAAAACACACCAATGGAGCATCGGGACAGATATAAAATACAAAAAATTAAGATTTGCCTTAGCATATGCTTATCAAAAATGGCAAAGCAGGAATAAAAACAACTCTATAGACGACACCCCTGATGATGGGTTTTTTAATTCCGCGACAAGTGCCAACGGAGAGTATAATTCCGACCTCCATGTGATTGGCATTTCCTTAAATTACAGATTTTAATTTGCACAGTAATGATAAAAATCATTGACAATAGAAGGTATTTAAATGGATAAGCAGGAACTGAGGAAACATTACAGTTCAAAATAGTAATCTAACAAAACTAATTATCCCTGTAGTTACTATTTCATCTCTTCTCAAGGACCCAAATCAAGCAATAATCATACCGATGTTTAATTTATGTGAGGGATGCCTCTTTTTGCAGCCTCTCCCACTCCCTGTCAATATATTCCTGAAACTTCTTTATGAGCCATTCGTTTTCAGGGCTAAAGAGGTGTTTGAACCTTCCCTGTGGCTTGAGAAAATCTACAATAGGTTTTTTCTCTTTTGGCTTAAAGGTTATTCGTGTGACCCCATTTTCGACTTCATAGAGAGGCCAGTAGCAGGTATCCACTGCAAGCCTGCTCAGCATGATGGCATCATCAGTCCTTGACCTCCAACCGCGATTGCAGGGTGAGAGAATATTCATAAACTTCGGACCTTTTATTGAGTGTGCCTTTCGAACCTTTTTCATGAGGTCAAGCCAGTTGCTTATCGATGCCTGGGCTGCATAGGGAATATCATGGGCTGCCATAATCCTCGTGAGATTCTTTTTCTCCTGTACCTTCCCTGGAATTACTGTTCCAGAAGGACATGTTGTGGTTTCTGCACCGAGAGGGGTAGCGCTTGAACGCTGTATACCCGTATTCATATAGGCTCCATTGTCGTAGCAGATGTAAAGCATATCATGTCCGCGTTCCATTGCGCCTGAAAGACTCTGGAGTCCTATATCATAGGTCCCACCATCACCGCAGAAGGTCACGAACTTTATTTCCTTATTGATCTTGCCTTTCTTTTTCAGAGCCCTGTACATTGATTCTACCCCTGAAATCGTTGCAGCAGCATTCTCAAAGGCGCTGTGTATCCATGGGATCTTCCATGCGGTATACAATGAGATACAGGAGGAGACTTCGAGGCATCCTGTTGAAGAACATGCAATTATGGGATATTCTGATGCAAAAAGGACCATCTTGACGGCAATTGGTGCGCCACAGCCAGAACACATCCTGTGACCATGGGTGAAGAGGTCTTCCTTTCTCGAGAGTTCTTTTAATCTGAGAGCTACCGCCATCTTATTCCCTCACTCCGATATATTCCTTCACGATCCTCACTTTATCTGTCTTTACTATTTCTACAAGCTCTGATAAGACCTGTTCTGCATGTTGGGGGAGATAATCCCTCCCGCCTAACCCGTATATCTTATTTATCATCTGTGGTCTCTTCTTAACCTGATAAAGGGCAGAACTGACTTCAAGGAAAAGAGGGCCGTAACCACCGGAAGAATCTGCTCTGTCCATAACGCAGATGGCCTTTAGATGTTTCAAGGCATCAGCCACCTCTTCATACGGGAAGGGCCTGAAGAGACGGGGTTTTAAAAGACCTGCCTTGGTGCCTCTATTCCTGAATTCGTCTACAACGTCCTTTGAAGTGCCAGCAGCAGAGTTTAATATCACGAGGGCTATTTCTGCATCATCAAGTCTGTATGTCTCAAACAAGCCGTATTTCCTTCCACTTATTTTCTCAAACTCATTGGCTACATCAAGGACAATATCCGTTACCTTAGTTGTCACCTCGTGCTGGGCCCGCTTATATTCATGAAATAGATCAGGCAGAATGAGAGGGCCGAAACTTTTTGGGTTATCAATGTCAAGCAGTGGGTTAAAAGGTTTATATTCCCCGACGAAATTTTTAACTTCACTATCTTCAAGATACTCAACCCTCTCTATTGAATGGCTTATTATAAAGCCATCCATGCATACCATAGCAGGCAGCCTTATATCCATATGTTCAGCAATTTTGAATGCCTGTAATGTGTTATCGTAAGCCTCCTGTCCATTTTCAGACCAAAATTGAATCCAGCCCGAATCCCTTGCACCCATGGCATCAGAGTGGTCGCAATGGATATTGAGTGGTGCAGAAAGTGACCTGTTTACAACGGACATGATTATAGGAAGCCTGAGTCCGGCGGCGATATATAGCATCTCCCACATGAGTGCAAGCCCTTGACTGCTTGTTGCTGTTGCGACCCTTCCTCCACCCGCAGCAGCTCCGATGCAGGCGCTCATCGCACTGTGTTCACTCTCAACGAGTATCAATTCTGTATCAACCTGCCCATTAGAGACAAAGGCTGCGAATCTCTGCATTAGTTCTGTCGCGGGAGTAATTGGGTAGGCAGCGCAGACATCAGGGTTTGTCTGCCTCAATGCTTCTGCTACTGCTTCATTCCCTGAGACTGCTAAAATCCTCGCCATTATCTGCTTTCCTCAACCATAACAATGGCCTTTTGTCCCTTTTTACCAGGACACTCCAGAGCACAAATACCACACCCCTTGCAGTAGTCATAATCATATTCTGCCCTTTTACCATCTTTCACTTTTATTGCCATATCAGGGCAATACATCCAGCAAAAAAGGCACTGAATACAGTTTTCCTCTATCCATACTGGCTTAAATGCCTTCCATGAGCCTGTCTTGAACTCTACTGCATTCCCAGCCTCAAGTATGACAGCCCCTGGCGGGAGCTCTCTCCACCCCTTCGGTTTCATTCTGCCTTTACCTCCTCATACCCGCGCCTCGTTGCTTCGAGATTACCATCGATAATCCTTTGAGAAAATTTCTTCCCAAAACTCTTTCTGACATCCTCAAGCAGGTGTTCAAGACTAACAAGGCCAGTTACCTTACATACAGCACCGAGCATAGAAGCATTTGGTAACGCCCTTCCTATGCATTCAAGGGCTATCTTTGTTGCATCAAGGGTAAAAACCTTCTGTCCCGGTCCTGGATTAAGCTTTACTCTTATCTCCTTTGGATCTTTTGAACTATTAATGACAAAAATTGCATCCTCTGTAGCGCCCTCTGAGACATTGACTGCATCCAGAAGGGTTGGATCCACAACGCTTATGACCTGAGGCTTCAGCACAGGGCAATACATCCTTATAGGTTTTGAACTGATCCTATTGTATGCCCTCAGTGGTGCACCAGACCTTTCAGGACCATACTCTGGGAAGGCCTGTACATGTCTGCCTCCGCTCAAACAGGCATCTGCCAGTACCTTTGCAGCAGTAACAGTTCCCTGACCCCCTCTTCCATGCCATCTTATTTCTATTGTGTCAGACATCGCCCCTCCACAGAAATCAGAGAAAATAATTATATTCTCTTATGAGTTTATTTTTCAAGTTAATAAATGTTATTCTAACAATAATTCATGACATTCTTAATTTTATTCCAAGCCTATCTATCTTAATATTTCGTTTTAAACAAAACGACTATTGATTTTCTCAGTTCTTTTGTGGTATTAAATAAGCCTTACAAGGAGGTCTGATTTGCCAGCTAAACCAAAACCTAAGAAGAATCTCTCAGCCATAAAGAAGACCAAACAGGCTTTAAAAAGTAATATTCGAAATAAGGCTGTCAGTACTGCCATTAAAACACAGATAAAGAAGGTTGAGTCAGCAATAGCCTCCGGTAATAAAGAAGATGCAGGTAGAGCACTTCAAGAGGCAATAAGAGTTCTCTACAAGGCTGCAGCAAAGGGCGTTATCCACAAAAATAATGCCTCAAGAAAGATATCCAAGCTCACCAGAAAAGTAAACGCCCTCTCTAAAGCCGAAGCAGCCTAACAAGAAGATACTCCATCGGAAAGTTTCTTCCAGAGCTTTTGATATCAATATCGGCCGTGTTGAGAGCTTCGAATACCTTCAAGAGGTATTCATTCTCCTTCTGTCTGCTGCGAGCAGGGACCTTACGGCCATAGAGCCAGTTGAGAATGCCGATGAGGCTATAATTCTCTGTTGTTTCTCTCAAAGCTTTGTAAATCCTGAATACCTTTTCAGTATTTTTCTCCTCGATGGCTTGAACGAGGTCAAAGGGAGTGTAAAACCTTCCTCCTTCAATAATTTCTGAGATATCATCCACGCTTACCTTCTGCTTTCCGAGAAGAGAAATTTTTTCAATCTCTGCTGAAAGTAGACCGAGGTCAGGTCCTTTCAGACCTAAAAGGTAGTCGGCTACATCATCAGATATTTCAAGACCCTTCAACTTTGCCCTATGCCGTATCCAGGATGGAATTTCTGCCTCTCTTATGTCCAGAGATATGATCTTCAAACACTTGAAACGTTCCCTCATCTCTTTCTTCAATACTCCCTCATGAAACATCACTAAGACCGAATAGGGTGCTGGATTTGAGATATAAGAATCTAATCTTTTCAGATCCTTCTTGGATAGCCCCTGAAGGTTTCCTAAAAATACGACAAATTTCCTTTTTCCAAAGAAGGGAACTGTATCTGCTACATCGAATATCTGTTCAAATAAGGTCTTCTCATCTGTCTCCCCTGAGAAATCAAATATGTGGAGGTTGAATTCTCTCCCCTCCTCAGGAATAAGTTTCTTTACTGCCCTTATAGCCTCCCTATTCAAAAAGGTGTCTGATGCATGGAGGAGATAAACCAGGGAAGGCAGACCTTTTTCTATCTCATTGAGGAATGTCTGGAAACTCATCTATAAAATCCTTTTTTAATACTCAATCCTCCCTGTTAGAATCCTCTTTTTTCATAGGGTAAATAAGGGCAGCGACTATCTCCATTGCCATGTCTCTTATAGCCCTTTCTGATGCAAGTTCTTTAGAGGCAAGCACATCCTCGAGCATACCGAAAACAGGAAAAGAAACAATGAAGGGAGAGCCTATATTTTTGAAGTCCTTCGCATTTCCTGATGGCCCAACTAGCCTGAAATCTCCCCTTATAACCACTTCATACTCCATTGCTATGTCTCCTTTTGCGGATGCTATGTCTCTTCTTGTGGATAAAACATGTAATTCATAAAGATTTATTGTTCCACTGAGTTTATAATCTGCGTTGGATTGAACGCTAATCCCATGTTTGAGAAACTCCTCTGTGAGGGCCCTATAAAGCCTGTCCTGGAGTTTTGGTTCGATGGTCTTGTTCTCAATTCCTTCAATCTGTATTGAATCAAAAGGCAATGCTGTTCTGTTTTGGAGTGTGTAACCACAACCAACCAAAAAAAGTGAAAAGTGAAAAGTGAAAAGTGAAAAGATTATAATCTGGACTGGAAAGGCTGGCGAAGAATTTTTATTACGACACCTTAAAGAAAAAACCTTTGAAGCGTGAACGAATAAACTCTTAAAGCGTAAGGCACTTACGATTGCCATACAATAATCTTGTCGTTTATAAAAATTCTGAGACAGTCTTGCCAGTCCTTATTAAATGACTATATTGACCAATTTACCTTTTACAATGATAACATTCTTGATTGTTTTACTGCCGACAATATCTTTTATCTTTGGTTCTTCAAGGGCCATCTCCTTTATCTTATCATCAGTGATGCCAAGGGGAATCAGAAGCTTTGACCTCAGTTTACCATTAACCTGTATGACCAGTTCGATGCTCTCCTCCCTTGCAACCTCTTCATCACAGTCAGGCCATTTCTCTTCAAAGATACTCGGCTTATTCCCCAAGACCTCCCATAATTCCTCTGCTACATGCGGGGCAAAGGGAGAAAGGAGAAGCAATGCCTTCTCTATTGCAAATCTTAAAGTTACCCAATCCTCATCCGTTCCGGGCTCACAGGAAGCTATCTCATTGACAAGCTCCATCAATCCTGCTACAACGGTGTTGAAGTGAAACTCACGTTCTATGTCTGTTGTAACCCTTTTAATGGTCCGATGAGTCTTTCTTAACAATCGTGATGAGTGATGGGTGATGAGTGATGAGTTTTTGTCTTTATACTCGCAACTCGTTACCCGCAGCTTGTCACTATTTTTATAAACGATTCCCCATAACCTCTTTAAGAACCTATAAGCTCCCTCTACTCCTTTGTCAGACCACTCAAGGTCTTTCTCAGGTGGTGCTGCAAAAAGGGAAAATAATCTCAAGGTATCGGCACCATATTTTTGTATAAGGTGATTTGGGTCAACAACATTACCCTTCGACTTTGACATCTTAGCACCATCTTTTATGACCATACCCTGGGTAAGAAGGTTCTGGAAAGGCTCACTGAAATCAATAAGTCTGAGGTCACGCATTACCTTTACGAAGAATCTTGAATAAAGGAGATGCAGTACTGCATGCTCAATACCGCCTATGTACTGGTCAACAGGCATCCAGTATCTGACCTCTGATCCAGGACTTCTCAGAGCTGATGGCAAATCAATATCACCATTCTTAAGGCAGTAACGGATGAAATACCATGATGAGTCAACAAAGGTATCCATCGTATCCGTCTCGCGCTTTGCCTTTCCACCACATATAGGGCACTCAGTATTTATGAATTTCTCTGAATCAAGAAGTGGAGAGCCGCCCTTTCCTGTAAACTTCACATCCTCTGGGAGAATCACTGGAAGGTCTTTTTCAGGTACAGGCACCATTCCACATTTTTCACAGTAGATAACGGGAATTGGTGTCCCCCAGTATCTCTGTCTTGATATACCCCAGTCCCTGAACTTATAATTAACCACTCCCTTGCCAATACCCTTATCTTCTATAAATTGAGCCATCCTATCTCTTGCAATATCACTTTTGAGGCCGCTAAATTGACCTGAATGAACAAGTACACCCTCACCCTCATAAGCCTCAGTGATTGCTAAGAGAAGACCCTCACCCCCTCCCTCACCCTCCCCCCTTGAGGGGGAGGGATGGGTGGGGGGTACAATAACCACTCTAACAGGCAAACTGTACTTCTGAGCAAAATCAAAGTCCCTCTGGTCATGGGCAGGAACAGACATGATCGCTCCTGTGCCATATTCCATGAGAACAAAATTTGCGATATAAATAGGTATCCTCTCACCATTCATCGGATTTATTGCATAGAAGCCCGTAAAGAGACCTATCTTCTCATCCATTCTGCCGTACCGTGCCTTGAGTTTTTCAAGACCCTTTTTATCAGAGACAAGCTTTTCCGTAAGTGGGTGAATCGGGGCGATACAAACGAAGGTTGCGCCGAAAAGCGTATCCTGTCTCGTTGTAAAGATTCTTATATGTTCATCCATCCCGTCAATCTTGAAGTCAACATCAACCCCTGTGCTCTTGCCTATCCAGTTTTTCTGCATAGCAATAACCCTTTCAGGCCATCCTTCCAGTTCATCACACCTTTGCAAAAGTTCTTCTGCATAATCAGTAATCTTTAAGAACCACTGCTCAAGCTCCTTCTGGACTACAATACTCTCGCACCTCCAGCATCTCTCATCTATGACCTGTTCATTCGCAAGGACGGTTGTACATGACGGACACCAGTTCACAAAGGCATTTTTTCTGTAGGCAAGCCCTCTCTCGAACATCTTAAGGAACAACCACTGGTCCCATATGTAATACCCGGGGCTGCAGGTCGTAACCTCCCTTCCCCAGTCATAGCTAAGCCCCATGCGATTGAGCTGACTTTTCATGTAATTGATATTTCTGTATGTCCATGCTGATGGATGAACACCATGTTTTATTGCAGCATTCTCTGCAGGAAGTCCGAAGGCATCCCATCCCATGGGGTGAAGCACATTGTAGCCGCGCATCTTCTTATACCTTGCTATCACATCACCGATGGCATAGTTCCTTGCATGACCCATATGGATTTCACCAGAGGGATAAGGAAACATTTCAAGGCAGTAAAATTTCTTCCGTGAAGGATCGAACTCTGTCTTATAAAGTCCTCTTTCTGCCCAATATCTCTGCCACTTGAGTTCTACTTTTTGAGGGTCATATGTTTCTTCCATAACTGCCTCCAATGTACATTAAAGGCTATTATATCCACTGGAAATGAGCATTGACAAGTAATGCAAACCTTAACCTCCCCTTATTCCCCTCCTTGGCAAGGAGGGGATAGGGGAGGTATTAATTTGCTGTTTCCATTATTCCTTTAAATAATTAAGAAAGGTGACAGGGAAAAATCAGGTCTTGCACGTGCCATCAAGATTAAACTGGAGGGTATTCCATTTTTTACAACTATCACACCTTCCAGACCACTCAGAGGAAGTGTAACCGCATTCCCTGCAGCAGTAGGGAAGCTTGAGGGCTACCTTCATATCAAGGGCCTTTCTGAACTCTTGCACAGCCTTATCAGACTGGTACCTCTTAAGATAGAGACTGCCCATCAGTTGGTGCAGTTCCAGATAGGCAGCACTTCCAGTATCTATGGATGAAAGGGTTTCGAAGGCATCATCTATCATTTCGAGCCTGTAAAAAAGTTTACCGAGGAAGAATTTTATGTTAGGGTCCTGTGGATACCTTGAAAGGTTATTTTTATAAATCCTTATAAGTCGTGCTGGTTCACCAAGATTTATCAGTAAGTCTTCAAGTCTTGCGAGAATAATCATCGAGGATGTCTCTTCATAGCACTTCTCCAGAAGGTTAACAGCCTCCTCATTTTCGCCTTCCCTTAAAAGTACCTCAGCAAGCCCTAAGGTTGCTGGGATAAAAGCCTTCTCTAATCTCTGTACTGTCCTGAAAGCTTTTTTTGCCTTTTCAAGCTCGCCGTTTTCGAGACTCTGTCTTCCATACTCATACTTATAACCCACGAGGTTCTGTCTTTCACGGTTTTTATCCTTCTCTGTATGCTCATTCTTCAGGATAAGCTTCTGGACACTCACAACCTCATCCCACCTACCCTGCTTTTCGAGTATCCCTCTTTTTCTATAGAGGGCCGAGAGGTTTTCCTCATCTATATCGAGAATCTCCTCAATGTAATGCAAGGCATCTGACCATCTCCCTGTCTTTTCCATGAGCCTTTCCATGGAAAAAAGTGTTTCGAGGTCTTGAGGGTTAAGGTTTCTTGCTTTCTGGTAGTATTCGGCTGCCTTCTGAAAATCTTCTTCAGAAATAGCAATATCTCCAAGTCTGAGTAATGCACCGAGGTGTTGTGGTTCCTTTGACAAAACACCCTGGAGAAACCCCTTTGCTTCATCTTCATTCTGTGCAAGGAGAGAGTTCAAAGCCTTGGAGTACAATTCCTGAACTTCTGCCTCTTTCTTCTGTTTCTTCTGATATTGCCAGCTATTAATAAACCTCTTGGCATCTCTTATAGCAATGATAATGAGCATTGCGAGGGCACCGATGGCGCTTGACAGCAAAAGGAGAGCAATCTTGGAGATTTCATAGGTCTTGCCGAAAGGCACTTTAATTGTAGTTACCTCCTGGTTAAAAATACCAAAGAGGGCAATCACTCCAAGGAATAGGATAAATATGGAAATAGATAGTTTACTCATTACCAAGCTCACTTAAGGGAATGCTTTGGGCATCCATCCAGAGTTTTTCAAGCTCATAAAACCCTCTTGTCCCTTCTTCGAATATATGGACTATCACATCCCCGTAATCCATAAGAACCCAGTGGCTGTGATTTAATCCTTCAACACCGAGAGGCTTTATCCCTGCTCTTTCAGACCTTTCCTCGACTGCTTCTGCCATTGCCTTTACATGCGTTGTGCTTTCTCCAGAACAGATGACAAAATAGTCTGCAATAATGGTCAGGCCTTTTAAATCGAGGATAAGTACATCCTTTGCCTTCTTATCAAAGGCAATCCTAGCCAATTCGAGGGCTTTTTCTTTACTTTCTAAAGGTCTTCCCTCCCTTCAAATTAAAAAAGTTAAGAGTTAAAAGTGTAAAGTTTAGAGTTAAAATCAGACCGTTCACTTTTAACTTTTCACTTTTAACTTTCAACTTTTATATAGCCTATTAGCAATTATATAGGATTCAACGGACTCTGGCAACAGATATTTTATACTCTTTCCCTCCCTGACGCGCCTTCTTATTTCGGTTGCTGAAATGTCCATTAGAGGGATCCTGAATGCTATAACGCCCCTGCCACTCATGAGGGTTGTGGTATATAACTTGAGTTCTGCCTTATCGAGCTTTGCAAGGTCATTTTTTGGTGCATTTATGTATGGAGATGAGAGAAGGTCAACGAATTTAAAAGGTGGACGCGAGATAACGATAAAATCTACAAGGCTGATGAGTCTTTCAGGCTGCCACCAGGTAGGAATTTCAAGAAAAGCATCTATACCGAGGATAAAGTACAAGTTGGTACCATGATAAATGCTCTGCAGTTCTTCTAGTGTATGAACAGAATATGATTTACCCGGCCTCTTAAATTCAATGTCAGAAATTTCAAAAAAACCATTTGCGGATAGAGCAAACTCTGTCATCTTATACCTGTGTGCTGAATCTAAAAGTTCTTGAGTCTTGAGAGGCGGGCTCTTGGAAGGAATAAAGATAATTTTGTCCAGCTCAAATCTTTCTCTGACCTCTTCTGCTGCCCTCAAGTGGCCGTAGTGGATTGGATTAAAAGTCCCTCCGAATATCCCGATCTTCATTTACGCATTAGATACACGATGCACTGTATTCTCATTCTGAATTCTGAATTCTGAATTCTGATTCTATTCCCTCAGTTGCCCGTTCCCCAGAACGATAAACTTGGTGCATGTAAGTTCCTCAAGACCCATCGGCCCTCTAGAGTGAATTTTATCCGTTGATATGCCTATTTCAGCTCCAAGGCCAAACTGATATCCATCATTGAGCCTTGTAGAGGCATTTACAAAGACCGCAGAAGAGTCAACCTCTTTAAGAAATCTCATAGCCTTGTTATAGTCTTTTGTCACAATAGCATCAGAGTGTGAAGAGCCATAGTGTGCAATATGCTCCATTGCCTCATCCATATCCTTAACAACCCTCACATTCAAGACCAGATCGAGGTACTCTTTGTAATAATCCTCTTCCTTAATGTCCAATATATTTGGATATAGAGAAAGCGTTTTCGGGCACCCCCTAAGCTCAACACCTGCATCTTCAAATCTCTTAAGCATTTTTTGTAAAAATCCTTCGGCAATAGCTTCATCAACAAGCATAGTTTCCATAGCATTACATGTACCAGGCCTCTGGACTTTTGCATTAAAGCATATCTCCTCAGCCATTATTAAATCAGCATCCCTGTCAACAAAAACATGGCAGACACCCTTATAATGCTTGAGTACCGGGATCCTCGAATTTTCTGTAACAGTCCTGATAAGGCCTTCGCCACCCCTGGGGATTATCAGGTCAATAATACCTTCAAGCTTAAGCATCTCCATAACCGCTCCCCTCTCAGGTATATCAATAAACGTGATAGCTCCTTCATGGAGCGCCTCTTCTTTCGCAACTGTTCTTAAAATCTGTGCAATTGCCTTATTTGAGTTAATAGCTTCAGATCCGCCCCTGAGTACCACAGCATTACCAGCCTTAAGACAGAGACCCGTTGCATCTACTGTCACATTTGGCCTGGACTCATAGATAATCCCAATAACCCCGATGGGCACGCGCATCTTTCCGACAGTCATCCCATTCGGCCTCTGCCACATCTTCGTTATCTCACCAACTGGGTCGGGGAGAGCTATAACTTCTATAAGACCCTGTGACATCTCATCGATACGTTTCTCATTTAATGTCAGCCTGTCAATCAGCGCCTTGGAAAGCCCCTTTTCCTCTGCAAATCGGATATCTTTTTGATTCTCTGAAATAAGCACTTTTGCCTTTTCTCTCAGGGCTTCTGCCATTTTCAGAAGGATGATATTTTTCTTTTTTGACGATGATCTTGCTAAGGCTTTAGCACCCTCTTTTGCCTCTTTTGCCTTATTCAGAACATATTCCTTTATATCCATCCGTTACCCTCCAAATAATCCAATTCTCATTACTGCATTATAATATCACAACTTCAGTGATAGATAGAAAATTAGAGGCATGGCAATCATCTTTAATTCAGTTCAGTGATGGCAGGATATAGTATTTGAGCGGATTGTCGAAGCGACCCTCGGAGGGCAATAGCCCGAGTCCGCCTAAGGCAGAGAGCGAAAATACTATATCATCCCTTATAGAAAAAACGAGATTGTTTCGCTCCGCTCACAATGACGATCTTCTATGGCGTGATTTCAGGAATACCCTCGATGATTGACATGTCTATGGCATTATGCTAAAAAAAGACTATGTGGGATTACACAAAAAAGGTTAAAGAATTTTTTCTTCATCCAAAAAATGTTGGCGAAATAAAAAACCCCGATGCTGCTGGAGAGGTAGGCAGTATGATATGCGGTGATGCTCTCAGACTTACCCTTAAGATTGATAGAAAGAATAATACAATCACGGACGCAAAGTTTCAGACCTTTGGCTGTGCAAGTGCAATAGCAAGTTCCTCTGCCCTGACAGAACTTATAAAAGGAAAAACCATTGATGAGGCTTTAAAGATAGGCAATCAGGATATTGCAGAATATCTCGGAGGACTTCCGAAAGAAAAGATGCATTGCTCTGTCATGGGTAGGGAAGCTCTGGAGGCCGCAATAGCTAATTTCAGAGGTGAAAAGAAACCTCCCGAGAGAGAAGAAAAAATCGTATGTGAGTGTTTCGAGGTCTCAGAGGAAAAGATTCGAAAAGTAGCTATCGAAAACCATCTGACAACAGTAGAAGATATAACAAACTTTACAAAGGCAGGGGGTGGATGCGGCAATTGCATCCCTGCAATAGAGGCTATTTTGAAAGATATATGGTTTGTAAAGCCCGTACCAGAAAAGCCAGGAGCACCAAAAAAACTGACCAACCTCCAGAAAATAGCACTTATACAGGATGTAATAGAAAAAGAGATAAGGCCAAGACTCCAGGCTGACGGAGGAGACATTGAGCTCATCGATATAGACGGCAATAAAGTTATCATCGGTTTAAGAGCAATGTGCGTTGGATGCCTCATGGGTGATGTGACAGTAAAAGGCATCGAGAATAAACTCAAGGAACTCGTCAGTGAGGATATCACTGTGGAGGTAGGATGAAGACGGTTTACTTTGACAACAATGCAACGACAAAAATAGCCCCTGAGGTTTTTGGTGAGATAAAACCTTATCTAACTGACCTCTATGGAAACCCCTCGAGTATGCACACCTTTGGTGGAGGTCTCCGAAACAAGATTGAAGAGGCAAGGGCTAAGGTTGCCGAACTCATAGGTGCTGAGCCCGAAGAGATAGTCTTCATGAGCTGTGGCACGGAAAGTGACAATACAGCTTTAATGAGTGCCGTAGAGTCTTATCCGCAGAAAAGACATATGGTTACCACACGTGTTGAACACCCTGCTGTCTTTAACTTCGTAAAACACCTTGCAAGGAGAGGCCTTAGGGCAACATTCCTTCCCGTAGATAGTAGTGGAAGGCTCGATATGGATGCATTCTCGAAGGCCCTTGACGATGATACTTCAGTAGTTTCAATAATGTATGCAAATAATGAGACTGGAGTGATTTTCCCTATAGAGGAAATAGGGGAAATCCTGAGGGAAAGGAAGATACTCTTTCATACAGATGCTGTTCAAGCAGTAGGTAAACTTCCTATCGATGTAAAAAGACTCCCTGTTGATATGCTTTCCCTTTCAGGGCATAAGCTTCATGCCCCAAAGGGTATAGGAGCGCTTTATGTAAGAAAGGGCACAAGATTTTATCCTTACATAATCGGGGGACACCAGGAGAATGGGAGAAGAGCTGGAACAGAGAATGTAGCTTCCATAATCGGGCTTGGAAAGGCCTGCGAGCTTGCAAGTAAAAATCTCGAAAAAGAGACAGCCTATCTGAGTAAACTCAGGAATAAGCTTGAGAGAAACCTCCTCAAGAACTGCCCTGATGTAAGGATTAACGGTGATACTGAGCACCGCTTGCCAAACACTACAAATATAAGCTTTGAATATGTTGAGGGAGAAGCCATACTCCTCAGGTTAAATGAATATGGCATATGTGCCTCATCAGGGTCTGCATGCACATCAGGCTCTCTTGAACCGAGCCATGTCCTGAGAGCCATGGGCATACCATTCACAGCCATTCATGGCTCTATTAGATTTTCCCTCAGTCGATACAACACAGAAGCAGAGATAGATAAGGTATTAGAAATAATGCCAAAAATCATAAAGGAATTGAGAGAACTCTCCCCTTTTGGCAAGGAAAAAATAAAAAAGTAGCCGCAGGCTTTACAGGCTGTCCGACAATTCACAAATTACTTGGTGGTAAAATAGATGACAAAACGAGATAAAGGAGTATAACACATGGCATATATTCAGTCG